>Ga0213824_1000779_pt1 | contig 21649 bp, 20 predicted proteins | sample MC6MC0906MG_FD_179892 | JGI IMG/M metagenome (GOLD analysis project Ga0213824, IMG submission 179892) | Enriched soil aggregate microbial communities from Iowa State University, Ames, United States - MC6-MC0906-MG | ecosystem: Environmental > Terrestrial > Soil > Unclassified | place: USA: Iowa...
CCGTGCAGAACTCCTGGCGCCCGGATGAGTGGCAGGAAGACGCCGCGCTGATGCGCATGTTCCGCAACGCGCGCGTCTGGGTGAACTAAGGCGTGTACAAGCTCGCCTTCTTCGTCCCGGCCAGCCACGTCGACGCGGTCAAGGCCGCCGTATTCGCCGCCGGTGGCGGGCGTATCGGCGACTACGACCACTGCGCCTGGCAAACCCTGGGCCAGGGCCAGTTTCGCCCGTTGGACGGCAGCCAGCCGTTCCTCGGGCAAACTGGCCAGGTCGAGGTGGTTGAGGAGTGGAAGGTGGAGCTGGTGGTGGCTGACGACCTGATTGCTCAGGTCGTCGCTGCGCTCAAGCAGCATCATCCCTACGAGACGCCGGCCTTTGAGGTCTGGCGGCTCGAAGCGTTCTGAAGTTCAGCCGAAGTAAAACGCGTTGCCGATGATATCCGACACGGTGTTGGGGGCATTGCGGAAGCTTTCTCCCAGCACTTTCACTCTATCCCGTTCATCTTTCTCGAGTTGCGCCTGCAACGCTGCCAAATCGTCGAGTTGGCTACCCAAGCGGATCTTGGCGCTTGAATCGTCACGGTCCTTCGCCTCCCATGCAGCGACGATGTCGTCATGCCAGTCATCATCGTTGGGGTGCGAGATAAAACCCTTGGCCACGCTGGCCGGGTCTCGCTCGGTGTCGCCCTGCCAATACTGATACATCGAACGCCCGACTTCCTGCACTGCATGAGTTGCCAGGTAGGCTGCAAGTTCGTGAAACGGGTGACTGTCGTGATCTTTCGCCAGTTGGGAGTGGGTGGGGTGCAGACCTGCCGTTTCATTGGGATTGTGGCCGGACAAGGTCTGAAACTCGTCAATGCTGTCCCCAAGCCAACTGAGTATTCCCCGGAACGCGGCGTTGATTGCATTCTTTAATGCTGTCAGCGGCAAACTGGCTGCCCAGCTGCCAAGTTCATACAGCCCGAACAAAGGGTCCTTTGCCGCGTCGTCGCGCCACTGCAGATACTGTTTCAACGCACCGAGTGGAATGTCGCTGTGATGCTCTTCGAACAAGATCAGCAATACTTGCTCGGCATCACTCCGATAACCCGATTCCGTGCGCTTGAACTCGAGCTTTTGCGCGGCGAAGAGAATTTCTCCCAGGGGCTCGGCGATGCTGGCGATCACATCCAGGCCACCAAACATGCCGGTAACTATCGGCAGGCCGTGCTTGCAGTCCGTTGCAGTCGTCCAGGGCAACACCGGATGCCCTCTCTTGCGCAAACACAATTCCACGAAGTTGGAATGGGCGAAGTAGTCTTCCAGTACATGTAATGCTTCGCCCAAATAACGCCTGCCCTCAGGGGTATTGCCCGCGTACATGGCGGCGATCAGCTTATCGTACATATAGCGTGTCGCAGGGTCGACGTAACTCGATATCGAGCGTTCTTGGTCGACTTCAAGTAGCGGATGGTTATGCCCTACCAACGGTTCGAAATCCGCGTCGATCTCCTGGGGGTCGCTTGCTCTGCCACCGGGTTCAGCGGATTGTCGATATGCTCGGAAGGGCGATAGACCCCCAGCATATCTGGTATCACGGTGTAGGCATCGCGACCTTGCGGTGTGCTCTGCAGGTCATGAAATTCCTTGAGCGCCAAAGTGTCGACCAGCTGGGTCAGGGCTGCGCGGGACAGTTTTGATGGGAAGCTTTTCGGCGCGTCCTGCTTTCGCACGATCTTGGGGTCGAGGAGCTGGGAATAATCACGCAGCCAGTTGCCAAAATAGATGCTCCTGCGTTCTTCGTCTGTGAAACCCACCGAGGCCAACCCCTTTTCGAGGGACTCATGACCGAACGAGCCTGGCTGGTCATGGCCTTTGCCCGCATTAAACTCAGCCTTTTCGGGGGCGGGTTCAAGGTTGGGTATGGTCAGACGCAAATCCTCACCCGCAACGCTAGCGAAAACGGTGCCGTCAGCCGTGCATGCAAGAACCGAGCAGCATTACCTGCGCAGCTAATCTTCCCCGGCTGCAGGCTCGCCCGTTTCGGGCGAGGGAAGCTTGCCGACTAGCTGGCTGGCCACCAGTCCCAGTTCGAACAACACCCACATCGGCACCGCCAGCATGGTCTGCGAAAACACGTCCGGCGGCGTAAGAATCATCCCCACCACAAAACACCCGACGATCACGTACGGCCTGCTGCGGCGCAACGTGGCCACATCGGCCAGCCCCACCCATACCACGATGAACGTTGCCACCGGGATTTCGAACGCCAGGCCGAACGCCAGGAACAGAGCCAGGATAAAGTCCAGGTACTGGCTGATGTCGGTCATCATCGCCACGCCATCCGGCGTCACGCTGGCAAAGAAGCCGAACATCATCGGGAACACCAGGTAGAACGCGAAGGCCATGCCGGCGTAGAACAGCAGGATGCTCGACACCAGCAACGGCAGGGCGATGCGCCGTTCGCGGCGGTACAGCCCCGGTGCAAGGAACCCCCAGGCCTGGTGCAGCAGTAGCGGCATGGCCACGAACAGCGCGCACATCGCCGTCAGCTTGAACGGCGTCAGAAAGGGCGAGGTGACGCTGGTGGCGATCATGCTGGCGCCTTCCGGGAGAAAGCGGCGCAGCGGTTCCGAGACCAACGTATAAAGCTGCTGGGCGAAGGGGAACAGCCCGGCGAACACTAGCGCTATCAATATCAGGCAACGCATCAGGCGCTTGCGCAGGTCGCGCAGGTGGTCGGTCAGCGGCATGCGTGCCGCTGGGTCCAGGGCAATACTCATGAGCTGCTCTCCCGTGTCACGCTGACTGCTGCTGCGTCATTGGCCGGTTCTACCTTCAGGCTGATGCCCTGGCGGATTTCCTGCTCCAGGCGCTGCAGTGGCGCACGCTCGAAATGGGGCATATCGATTTCGCGCTCCATCTGCGTACGCAAACCCTGCATCGCCCGGCGCGCCTGGCCGAGCCCCCGGCCCAGGGTGCGCGCCGCCACCGGCAGGCGCTCCGGCCCTAGTACCAACAGGGCGACGATGCCCACCAGCAGCAGTTCGCTGAAACCTACCTCGAACATCAGGCCTGTCGGTCCGCGTGCGGCTGTGGCTGCGCCGCAGCCTGGCTGGTCAGCGGTGGCTGTTGTGCTTGCGTAGCGCCAGGGGTGTCGGCGTCGCTGTCGCCGCCCATGGACTTGCGAAAGCCCTGGATCGCTTCACCCACGTCGCTGCCCAGGCCTTTGAGGCGTTTGGTGCCAAACAGCAGAAAAACGATCAGCAGTACGATTACCAGTTGCCAGATTCCGATGCCACCCATTACCAACACTCCTGTAAGGCCATGAAAAGAATGGCTAATCCTGCCTCGCCTTGATGACGCGCAGATGACTGAAAAGTGATTGCCATCTCCCTGCAACAACCCCTGTGTTGACTGGCGCCTCGAATGATCAAAAGGGTGGCTGCGAATGGGCAACAAGCGACAGCAGGGCGCGGCACTGCTGATGGTGATGGTGGTGTTGGCGATGCTCGCTGCGGGGATGGCCTGGCTGGTGGAAGACGGCCGCCGCCAGGTCGATGACGTGCAGTTGTTGCGCCAGCGGGTGCAGGTGAGGGCTATGGAGCAGGCCGGCCTGGCCTATGCCGAGCAGGCCCTGCGCGACCCTGCCTGGCGGCTCAGCCCGCTGTTCTGGCAGGCATTGCGGGGGCAGCCGCTGACCTACGATTTTGGCGCCGGCCAGGCGCAGTTGCGGGTGCGCGACCAACACACGTGTTTCAACGTGAATGCACTGTTGGGCGCCGATGGAGCGCGGGCCGAGCGCCAGCTTCGGTATGTGCTGGGCGATGACATGGCGGCGCAGCGCCTGGTCGATGCGCTGGCCGACTGGCTCGACAGTGACAGCGATGCCCGCCTGCAGGGCGCTGAGAGTGCCCAGTACCTGCGCCAGCAACCGCCACGCCTGGCGGCGAACCAGCCGATGCTCGACACCAGTGAATTGAACCTGCTGCTCGAACCGGATGCCGCGCGCCAACGTCGTTACCCCATGCTGTGCGCCTTGCCGCAAACCACAGGCTGGCGCCTGAATGCCAATGCGCTGGGCGTGGAGCATCTGCCGTTGCTAGATGCGCTGTATGAGGGGCGCTATCCGCGCTCGCTGCTGAGCCGGATCATCAGTGGCCGGCCGGCGTCGGGGTATGAAGATGCCTCGGCGTTGCGCCAGGCGCTGGGGGCGGTGGATGACGAGACGTTCGAGCGCTTGAGCGAGGGGTTGTTGCTCAACAGCGGGCATTTTCTGTTGCAGCTGTCGTTCGAGGAGCAGGGGAGGGTGATGCGTAGCGAGTTTCAGCTGGAGGCATTGGGTGTGGTGCAGTGGCATGCGCGGGTGCCAGCGCAGCAGGTGCGGGTCAAGAGCCGTGAGCCAATTGCCTGGTAAGGGGGGCTGCTGTGCAGCCCAATCGCCGGCAAGCCGGCTCCCACAAATACGGGCGGCCCCCAAGTACCCCGCTGATATTCAGCACTGCAGGGTGTCTGTGGGAGCCGGCTTGCCGGCGATTGGGCCGCACAGCGGCCCTGATGCGAGCAGGATCAGACGGTCCCGATCTCCCCGCCATCATCTCGCTGGATCACCACCGTCGAAGCCCGCGGCCGCACCGTGGCCCCCGCCGGGGTAGCATCGGTGGCCTTGTCGGTATACGGCCAGTTCTCCGGGTGCTGAATGTTCACGAACATCGACTTGTTGTCCGGGCTGAAGGCAATCCCGGTCACCTCGCAACCATTCGGCCCGACGAAGAAGCGGCGCAGGTCAACCTGGTTCTGGGCATTGATCGGCACCTGCTTGCCGGTGCCATCCACCAGGTCGGTAGGAATCACCGCCAGCAGCTGGTCGTTGGTGTAGTCGGTCAGGGTGCTCTCACCGTTGTCGGTCTCGAACCACAGCACACCACGGCTATCGAAGCTCATGCCGTCGGGGCTGGCGAACTGGTTGAGTTCGGTCAGGCCTGAGCGGTTGATGTCGGCCGTGCCTGCGGCGTTGGCGCCGAACACGAAGATATCCCAGGTGAAGCTCAACTGATCGTCGCTGTCGTGCCAGCGGATGATGTGGCCGTGGCGGTTCGGGCCGCGCGGGTTGGCTGCGTCGACTTTCTCCGGGGTGCGCGCGCTGTTGTTGGTCAGGGTCAGGTACACATCGCCGTTGAGCGGGTTCACTGCGGTCCACTCTGGCCGGTCCATCGGCGTTGCACCCACCGCATCACCCGCACCACGGGTGTTGAGGATGATGCCGGGCAGGTCACCGTACAGCGCGCCGAGGGTAGTGCCGGCCGCGGTTGGGGTGGCCACGTCGAGCAACAGCCATACGCCCGAGCCGTCGGCATTGAAGCGGGCCACGTAAAGCTTGCCCTGGTCCATGTACTTGGCACCGGTGGCCAGGCGGTCGGCCGGGGTCGCGTCGGCAGCGTCCCACACGGCGGCGGAGACGAATTTGTACAGGTACTCGTTGTTGGAGTCGTCACCCATGTACCAGACCAGCGGCTTGCCCACCACCGGCAGGCCCGGGCAGCAACCTTCGTGGCGGAAGCGGCCAAGGGCGGTGCGCTTGGTGGCCAGGGTGCTGCTGTTGTACGGGTCGATCTCGACGATGTAGCCATAGGTGCTGGCTTCGTTGCGGTAGTCGTCGGTGGCGCTGGCGCCTTTGACGGTCACGTCGAAGCGGGCAAATTCGTCGCTGACTTCGGTGCTGTCACCGGCAGCGCTTTCCCACTTGTACTGGCCGCTGGAGGTGCCGACACCAATGCGGCGCTGGTCTTCAGGGCGTGTGCCCTTGTTGACGAAGATGCCTGGCCAGTTCTCTTCGCAGGTCAGGTAGGTGCCCCACGGGGTGTAACCGTTGCCGCAGTTGTTGTTGGTGCCGCGGCAGTGGGTACCGGCCGCCGAGTACTTGGTCTTGACGTGGTCGGTGCCGCGCAGCGGGCCGGTGATCTCCATGCGCGAAGCCGTGGTGAAGCGGCGGTTGAGCGGGTCGTTGTCGACCACCTGCCAGCGCCCGTTGAGCTTCTGCAGCCGCACCACGCCGGCACCGTGGGCGTTGATTTCCTTGCGCACTTCCTCGGCCGGGCGCTTGCCGCTGACGTCGGTGGTGGGGCCGTTGGGGTGCAGGGCGGCCGCGTCGATGTATTCGAAGTTGATCGCCAGCAGGCCGTCTTCCGAACTGCCATTGATGGGGAAGAAGTGCATGCCGTCATGGTGCATGCCCATGGCATTGGCCTGGTCGGTCGAGGTGTTGCTGCCGTCCGATTTCCACGGGTTGGCGTTGCTGTTGAGCGGCGTGCCCCACGGTGCCAGCACGTAGGCGCTGTAGCCGGCTGCGACGACGCAGGCGTCGGTGCGCGAACCCGGGATGGACTGGAAGCCCAAGGCCATTTTCGGTTCCGGCTCCGGCTCGGTTACCGGTGGCTCGGTCACAGGCGGCTCGGTTACCGGGTCGTCGTTGTCAGAACCGCCACTGTCAAAGCAGCCGGTCAGGCCGGTACCTGCAATCATGGCGATAGCGGCGCCAAGGCTGCCGCGCATCACGCTGCGACGGCTCAGGTAAGCGTCCATGACGCTGGCCATGGGCAGGTTGCCGCTAGCGTTGCGGTCAACGTTGTCGCCGGATTCTCGACTCATCAGGGTGTCCTTGTAGTAGCTGAGTTGAAAGAAACCGCGACTTTAGAGCGCTAGTGTGATGATTCCTTGGCAGAAATGTTAACGGGGCTTTAAAACTGTCAGTTCTTACTTATGTGGCCGACAGATCAATTTGGAATGGCTGTCGGATTTCTGCCATCAAACTGTAATGCCAACGCCGCAACATCCGGAGCCCAAAGAGAACTCGGATAAGGATGGCGGGCCCGATGGCAAGCAGTGTGCGCAGGCGCGAAGTGATCAGCTGGATGGGAATCGGTGCCTTGGCACCGTTGCTCGGCGCCTGTTCTGCATTCCCAGGCCAGGGTGGCGGCAATGCCAGCGTGGACCTGCTCTATGTCGCCGACACCCTCGATGCGCGCCAGCCCGGCCTGCCCGTGGTGCCGGCGACCCGCCTGGGCCCGGTCAGCCACCTGGGCCGTGCGCCGTGGATGACCGGCACCAGCGCCAGCCTGGCTCACCCACACCTTGCGCCATTGCTCGATGCCAACCAGGCGTCAACGCTGCAAGTGGGCGGTTATGCGGTGCTCGCGGCGTTGCTGGAGCAGTTGCGTGGGGAGGCAGGCCAGAGCAACAGCCTGACCCTGGAGAATGGCCAGGGTTGGAATGGCAGTGGCCTGGCTTACCTCACTCAAGGCGAGAGCGGCCCGCAGGGCAGCCAGCTGCTGGGCAGTGAAGCGCGGGTCAGCAGCGATGAGCGCGTACTTTGGCCGCAGCGCAGCGCGGCCCTTTACCGCCAGTCTCCTGCGGTCACGCTCGGCGCCGGCCTTGCTGACCAACAGCGTAAAGCCCTGGGGCTGGAGCCGCTGCACGTATTCGAGCGAGGCGGCGCACGCATCGCCGTGGTGGGCGTCACCGACCCCTACGCGCAGGACCAGAAAGCCTCACTCAAACAGTGGTATCAGTCGCTGTTGCCCACCTTCGAGCAAGCGCGTCGGGAGGCGGACCTGGTGGTGGCGCTGGCCGATGTCGGCACCGGGCCGGGCCTGTGGCTGGCCGAACGGGTGCCAGAAATCGATGTACTGCTCTGCGCACGCGGCCAGGACCTGTGGCCGACCCCCGTGCAGGCGACCCAGGCCAGCGGCCGACGCATTCCCGTGCTGTTTGCCGGTTGCCGTGGCAGCGGTGCATTTCGCCTGCGCTGCCAGCAAGTGGCGGGGCAGTGGCAATTCGATGGGCGCTTCTTCCCCGCCGTTAGCCAGCAGCTATCACCTGCCGCGCAGTTACGCGCCAGCCAGTTGCAGGCCCAGTTGCGCCAGCAGCGCGCCGGCCATGCCGCGTGGCTCGACCAACCGCTCGCCCGCGCCCCGCAGGCGCTGTGGCGTCGCGACACCCGCGGCGGTAGCTGGGACCGCCTGCTGCATCAAGCCTTGGCGGGTGACAGCGGCCTGCCGGTGCTGTTGCCGGGCCTGCGCTACGACTACCCCTTGGCCGCCGGTGAGCCCATCACCCGCGAACACCTGATCAGCCTGACCGGCGGCTACCCGGCACCGGTGGTCGAGGCCCCGGCCCGGCAGGTCGAACAGGTGCTGGAAAACGCCGCCGAGCAACTGTTCGGCGACCCGCTTCTGTTGGACAACAGCCAGGACCTGCCGCGCTGGCAGGGCCAGGCCTGGGGGGTTAGTTACAGCCCGCAAGGCAAGCGCATCACTGGCCTGGACCCGATTCAGGGCCTGTGTCGCACCTTTGGCCTGCAGTTCGAAACCCAGGCCGGTGAGCCGCTGTGGCAGCGGGTCGAGGCCTGGCTCGGGCGCCAGCAACCGGGCTGGCAACTGGCGCCCCTGCAACTGCCCGAGGTGCGTTACGTGCAAGGCCACCCGGGTTGGCACCCACGGCAGGTGGTTTCGTGAGCCTTGCCTCGCGCCTGTTCACCGGTGGCCTGCTGACCCTGGCCGGCTGGCTGGCCGCCCAATGCTTGCTGCAACTGGGCCGCCAGCCGCACCCGGCCAGCCCTCCCGCAGCCGCCGATACGCCCTTGCCGGGTTTATTGGTCGGCCACTGGCACCCCCCACTCGACGACGGCGCAATCGCGCTTACCCGGTTGCCATTGCAATACCTTGGCGGCCTCAAGGCCCAGCCGCTGTCGGCCAGCGTGGTGGTGCTGCGCTACGGCCAGCAGGTGCGCACCCTCGGCCGTGGCCAGCGGCTGGCGCCGGGGATCGTGTTACAGGACATCGACGCCGATGGCCTGATTTTCGACAACCAGGGGCGGCGTGAGCGCCTGCCCTGGCCGCCACGCCCCGCCGTGACCGGCTTCAAGCGGCAAGGATGAACGATGCTGGTGAGATATTGCGTGGCCGCTGCCTTGAGCCTGGCCCTGACGATGGCCTGGGCAGAAGAACCGGAAACCTTCGATGAAAATGGCACGCCGCTGTACGAAGTGAATTTCGTCGATACCGAGCTGGGCGAATTCATCGACAGCGTGTCGCGGATCACCGGTACCACATTCATTGTCGACCCGCGGGTAAAAGGCAAAGTCACCGTGCGTACCGTCGACCGCCACGATGCCGATGCCATCTACGACATCTTCCTCGCCCAGTTGCGCGCCCAGGGCTACGCCGCAGTGGACCTGCCCAATGGCAGTGTGAAGATTGTCCCCGACCAGGCGGCGCGGCTGGAGCCGGTACCGGTGGAGCCGGCTGGCAAGCAGTCCGCCGGCAGTGACGGCGTGGCTACCCGGGTATTCAATGTGCGCAACGCCGCCAGCGAGCAGATGCTCGGCATCCTCAAGCCATTGATCGACCCGCGCGTCGGCGTAATCACCCCGTACCCTGCCGCCAACCTGTTGGTGGTCACCGACTGGCGCAGCAACCTCGAACGCATCGACAGCCTGTTGCGACAGCTCGACCAGGTGAGCGACGAGCCGCTGCAGGTCATGCCGCTGCGCCACGCCAGCGCTGCCGACACCGCGCAGTTGCTGACCCGCCTGCTGGCCCGCGAGCAAGGCGCCGACAGCACCCAGGTGGTCGCCGACCCGCGCAGCAATGCCTTGTTGGTACGTGGCAGCACCGACCGCGTCAAGGCGCTGCTGCGCCAGCTCGACCAGCCCAGCGAAAACCGCCAGAGTAGCAACACCCAAGTGATCTACCTGCGTCACGCCAATGCCGGCGAAGTGGTCAAGGTGCTGCGCGGCTTGAGCCAGGAAGGCGCAGCGCCCAGCGAAGGTGCAAGCGAGGGCGAAGGCGAAGGCAAGGACAAACCGGTGATGGCCGCCGCCAGTGATTCGGGCATCCGCCTTGAGTACGAGGAAGGCACCAACGCCGTGGTCATGGTAGGCCCCGATAGCCAACTGGCCGCTTACCGCTCCATCGTCGAACAACTGGATATCCGCCGCGCCCAGGTGGTGGTCGAGGCGATCATCGCCGAAGTCTCCGACAGCAGCGCCCAGGAGCTTGGCGTGCAGTGGCTGTTTGCCGATGAGAAGTTTGGCGCCGGCATCGTCAACTTCGGCAGCAACGGGGTGAACATCGCCAACATCGCTGGCGCCGCCGCCAGTGGTGACAACGAAGGGCTCGGTGACCTGCTGTCGGCCACCACCGGTGCCACCGTCGGCATCGGCCATATCGGCGGTGGCTTCAACTTCGCCATGCTGGTCAACGCACTCAAAGGCAAGAGCGGCTTCAACCTGCTGTCCACGCCCACCTTGTTGACCCTGGACAACGCCGAGGCGTCGATCCTGGTGGGGCAGGAAGTGCCCTTCGTCACGGGGTCCGTCACCCAGAACAACGCCAACCCGTACCAGACCATCGAGCGCAAGGAGGTCGGGGTCAAGCTGCGCATCAAGCCGCAGATCAACATCGACAACAGCGTGCGCCTGGACATCGTCCAGGAGGTTTCGTCGATCGCCGACTCCAGCGCTGCCAGCGACGTGATCACCAACAAGCGCGAGATCAAGACCAAGGTCATGGTCGAGGACAATGGCCTGGTGATCCTCGGCGGGCTGATCAGTGACGAGCTGAGCACCAGCGACCAGCGCGTGCCGTTCCTCGGTGATATTCCGGGCCTGGGCCGGCTGTTCCGCTCCGACGCCAGCAAGAACACCAAGCAGAACCTGATGGTGTTCATCCGCCCGCGCATCCTGCGTGACGGGCCGAGCCTGGCCGGTTTGAGCGAAGACAAGTACCGCACCCTGCAGCAGACCACGCCGCTGAAGCTGCCCGACCTGGCACAGGACGGCCAGCTTCAGCGCGTGTTCCCAGCCAGCCGTGCGCGCCTCGAAGGCGGTGACTGGTGATGCTGCCCTATCGCCTGGCGCGCCAGGCCGGGCTGGCCATGGCCCCGGCAGAGGCCGGCTGGCAGTTGTGGCTACGCCGCGATGCCGACAGCGATCAGCTGCAGGAACTGCTGCGTGTGCATGGCCGCCCTGTTGCGCTTGCGTACCTGGAGCCTGCTGCCTTCGACGAACGTCTTGGCCTGCTGTACCAGGCTGGCGATGCCGCCACCGCAGCGCTGATCGAGGGCATAGGCGACCAGGTCGATCTGAACAGCCTGATGAGCGAAATGCCGCGCATCGAGGATTTGCTTGAAAGCGACGACGAAGCGCCGGTGATCCGCCTGATCAACGGCCTGTTCGGCCAGGCCCTGCGCCTGCGCGCTTCGGATATTCATATCGAGACTTTCGAACAGAGCCTGGTGGTGCGCCTGCGCGTCGACGGGCACCTGCGCGAAGTGCTGCGCCCGCCGCGTGCGCTTTCGGCGATGCTGGTGTCACGGATCAAGGTCATGGCGCGGCTCGACATCGCCGAAAAGCGGCAGCCGCAGGACGGCCGCATTACATTGCGCGCCGCCGGGCGCGAGGTGGATGTGCGCGTCTCGACCTTGCCCGGCATCCACGGCGAGCGCGTGGTGATGCGCGTGCTCGACAAGCAGGCCAGCCTGCTGTCGCTGACCAACCTGGGCATGCCGGCAGCAGTGCTGCAGGGCCTGCGTAGCTGCCTGGCGCGGCCCAACGGGATCGTCCTGTCCACCGGCCCGACCGGCTCGGGCAAAACCACCACGTTGTACGCCAGCCTCAACAGCCTCAACGACGGCAGCCGCAACATCCTCACCGTCGAGGACCCGGTGGAATACGCCATCGCCGGCATCGGCCAGACCGCCATCAACCCGCGCGCCGGGCTGACCTTCGCCAGTGGCCTGCGCGCCATTCTGCGCCAGGACCCGGACGTGATCATGCTCGGCGAAATCCGTGACCAGGAAACCGCGCAGATCGCCGTGCAGGCCAGCCTCACCGGGCACCTGGTGCTGTCGACGCTGCACACCAACAGCGCGGTGGGCGCGGTTACCCGCCTGCGCGACATGGGCATCGAGCCGTTTCTGATCGCCTCGTGCCTGCGCGGCGTGCTGGCCCAGCGCCTGGTGCGGCGCCTGTGCAGTTGCGCCGTGGCGCAGCCGCTGCAGGCAGCCGAGCGCGCGCTGTGGCCGGAGCTTGCAGTGCTGGGCAGCAGCTACCACGCGGTGGGCTGCGAACAGTGCCAGGGTAGCGGTTATATCGGGCGCCTGGGCCTCTACGAATTTATCGAGCTGGACGCGGGCCTGATCGCGCTGCTGTACGACGGCGCCAGCGAGCTGGCGATGCAGGACTACCTGGCCGAGCGCCGGCAGAGCCTGGTGACGATGGCCAGTGACTGCCTGGCCCGCGGCGAGACCAGCCTGGCCGAAGTGCTGCGCGTGGTGCAGGGCTGACCTATGCCGACCTTTCGCTACCAGGCCGTCGACCTTGCCGGCAAGACCCACAAAGCCAGCCTGCAGGCCGACACCGAGCGCCATGCGCGCCAGCTGCTGCGCGAGCAGGGGCTGTTTGCCCGGCAATTACAGCGCCATGACGCCAGCACCCGGCAACCGCGCCGCCAGCGCCTGAGCCGGGCGCAGTTGTGCGAGCTGACCCGTCAACTGGCGACCTTGACCGGTGCCGGCATTGCCCTGGTCGATGCCTTGGCCACGCTGGAACGCCAGCTGCGCCAGCTGCGCCAGCCCGCCCTGCACGGGGTGCTGGTGGCCTTGCGTGGCTCGCTCGCCGAAGGCCTGGGGCTGGCGGCGAGCCTGGCGCGCCAGGGCGCGCCGTTCACCGGTTTGTATTGCGCCCTGGTCGAGGCCGGCGAGCGCTCGGGCCGTTTGGCCCAGGTGCTGACACGGCTGGCCGACCACCTGGAGCAGGTGCAGCGCCAGCAGCACAAGGCACGCACCGCGTTGATCTACCCCTGCGTACTGATGGGCGTGTCCCTGGCGGTGGTGATCGGCCTGATGACCTTTGTCGTGCCCAAGCTCACGGAACAGTTTGCCCATGCGGGCCAGAGCCTGCCGCTGATCACTTCATTGCTGATCGGCTTCAGCCAGGGCCTTGTGCACGCCGGGCCTTGGGTTTTGGGCCTGGCAGTTCTCACCACGCTGCTGGCCAGCTGGCTGCTGCGTAAACCGCACTGGTGCTTGCGCCGCGACGACGTGCTGCTGCGCCTGCCCCGCATCGGCGGGTTGTTGCAGGTGCTGGAGAGTGCCCGCCTGGCACGCAGCCTGGCAATTCTCACCAGCAGCGGCGTGGCCCTGCTCGAAGCCTTGCAGGTGGCCACCGAAACCGTCGGCAACCGGCGCATCCGCCTGGCGATGGAACAGGTGCGCCAGCAGGTGCAGGGCGGCACCAGCCTGCACCGGGCGCTGGACGCCTGCCAACAGTTCCCGCCACTGCTGGTGAACATGGTCGGCAGCGGCGAGGCCAGCGGCACGCTGGCCGACATGCTCGAACGCGTGGCCGATGACCAAGAGCGCGGTTTTGCCCGCCAGGTGGACACCGCCATGGCGCTTTTCGAACCCCTGATGATCCTGGTGATGGGCGCCGTGGTGCTGTTCATCGTGCTGGCGGTGCTGTTGCCGATCATGCAACTCAACCAGGGCCTGCAACTGTAGATGACAAGGAGTTTCCCATGCAGCATCGTCGTAACCGCCAACGCGGCTTCACCCTGATGGAAATCATGGTGGTGATCTTCATCATCGGCCTGCTGATCGCGGTGGTCGCGCCCAGTGTGCTTGGTAACCAGGACAAGGCCATGCGGCAGAAGGTCATGGCCGACCTGGCCACGCTCGAACAGGCGCTGGACATGTACCGGCTGGACAACCTGCGCTTCCCCAGCAATGAGCAGGGCCTGGCCGCACTGGTTAAAAAACCGGCCCAGCAGCCGCTGCCGCGTGCCTGGCGCAGCGACGGCTATGTGCGCCGCCTGCCCGAAGACCCGTGGGGCACGCCTTACCAGTACCGCATGCCGGGCGAGCATGGCCGGGTCGATGTGTATTCGCTGGGCGCAGACGGGGTGCCGGGCGGTGAAGGCCAGGATGCCGACCTGGGCAACTGGGCGCTGTGATCGATGCGCGGCCAACAGGGTTTCAGCCTGCTCGAGTTGCTGGTGGTGCTGGCGATCGCCGGGCTCATGGCAGGGCTCGCCGTGGCCTGGCTCGACAGCGGCAAGGCCAGTGTCGACCAGGCGCTGCAGCGGTTGGCCGCGCACGTCCAGGCGCAGGCTGCATTGGCCAGGCACGCCGGGCAGTTGCGCGGGCTGCGCTGGACCGGCCAGCACCCAGAGTTCGTACGCCGTGAACGCGACGGTTGGGTGGTCGAAGCGGTCAGCCTGGGTGACTGGCCGAAGGGCCTGCGCCCGGACTGGCCAGCCAGCAGCCAGCCACGTTTACTGTTCACGCCACAGGGGTGGGCGCAGCCGGGGACAGTGCACTGGCGCTGGGCCGAAGGCAGCCAGCAGTGGGCGTGGGGCCGCGACGGTCGGTTGCGCGTCGGGCTGGCACCATGAAGCGCCGGCAGCACGGCTTCACGCTGTTGGAAGTGACCGTGGCGCTGGCGATCGCCGCAGTGCTGGCGGTGATCACCAGCCAGGTCCTGCGCCAGCGCCTGGCGGTACAGGACAGCGTGCAACAGCATCGCCTGGGCGTGCTGTGCGCCCGCGAACTGCAAGCGCGTTTTGCCGTCGAGCAGTTCTGGCCGGCGAGCAGCCAGGCCAGTGGCGTGTTGCTCCAGGGTGGCCAGGCCTGCCACTGGCTACTGCAACTGCGCCGCACCGGCGTGCGCGACCTGCGCCGTGGCGAGATGCAGCTGTACGCCGACCGCGACCAGCGCCTGCCGCTTGGCCAGTACACGGTCTTTCTGGAGCGCCCATGAAGCGGCGCCAGCTCGGCTTGACCCTGATCGAACTGATGGTGGCGATGGCGCTGACGGCATTGCTTGGGGTGATGCTTGCCGCCTTGGTCAATGGCTGGCTGAAGGTCCGCGAACGGTTGCAGAGCACTCAACAGGAAACCCGCGTGCTGGAGTTTTGCCTGGCCCTGGAGCGGCGCTTCGACAGCCCGGCACTGCGCCGGGTGTACGAGCAGCGCCTGCCACTGGCCAGCCGCTGGCTCGACTGGCAGGCGGACCGTCAGCAATTGCTGTGGGTGGCAGCCACGGCGTTGCCCGAAGCCGAGGGCGGTTCGCGGCTGCAGCGCCAGCGCCTGCGTTTCGACGCCCGCGAGCAACGCCTGCTGCTGGAAACCTCGGCAGACCTGTATGCCGCCAGCGAGCCGCGTTGGGTCTTGCGTGAGCAACTGCAGCAGGTCAGTGCCTTCACTGTTCTTTATCACCAGGGTGGCCGCTGGCTGCCCTGGCCCTCCGATCAACCTGCGCACCCCGGCCGTGGCGTGCGTGTGGAACTGCAGCGCGATGGAGCACCTTATGTCTGCACCTTCATCCTCCCGTGGGGGCGTTCATGAAGCTTGAATGGCGGCGACGTACGCCCGCCCGGCCGTGGCTGTTGGTGCGCCCGGGCGAAATCTGGGACTGGGTGCTGGTCGAAGATGGGGTGGCACAGCGTGAAGGGCAGGGCGAGCCGCCCGCGAACCTGCAGGCACGGGTAGCGCTGGTCATTCCAGGCCCGCTGTGCAGCCAGTTTCAGCTAGCGGCACCGCCCGGCCTCAAGCGTGACGAGTGGCCATTGCTGCTGGAAGACCATTTGCTGCAGGGGGCGCAGGAGGTGCAATGTGCCTGCCTGTCTCGTCAGGCCGGGCAGCTGCGCTTGTTGGCGGTAGCACGGCAGCACCTGGATGACTGGCGTGGCCAATGCGTCGAATGGGGGCTTGAGGTGGAACGTTGCTGGGCCGAGTTCCAGTTGCTGCCCACAGCCGAAACGGGCGCGGCCTGGCAGTGGCAGCGGGCACCTGGCCTGAGCCTCTACCGTGGGCTCAGTGACGATAGCCGTGAACATTGGCTGGCGTGGCCGGACGCACTGGGTGATTTGCCGCAGCAGCCTTGGAGCGGGCTGCGCGCAGTAGCCTTGGCCGGTCGCTGGCCGTTAGCGCTGGCGCCGCTGGACAACCTGCCAAGCCTGTTCGAACGCTCACGTTCAGTGCGCGCGCTACCCGGCGTGCCAGCCCCCCAGCGGCGCTTGATCGTGGTTTGCCTGTTACTGGCTGCGGTGTGGGGCGCGTTGTGGTCAAGCCAGCAATGGCGCCAGGTTCAGACATGGCGAGGGCAAGTGCTGGCGGTGACCGGCGCCCAGGCCACGCCGAGGCACGCGGCGCAGGCCCTCAAGCGCCTGAGGGAGGCCGATGTGCAACAGCAACTGCGCATGCGCCAGCTGGACGACTTGCAGGCACGTCTGCACGCCTGGCTGCAGGATCACCCAGGCTGGCGTTTGCAAGCAGTGCGCTTTGACGGCCAGTGCTGGCACCTGCGCCTGGACGGCGAAGGGAGCGCTCCGCCATGGCAAGAAATGGCCAGCGCCGCAGGCGCAGCGGTGCAGGTGCAAGGCACCGCGCCGTCAATGCAGGTGGTGTTCGATCTGGGGGCGGCAACATGACCCGTGACTGGATCCAGCGCCATCGCCTGTGGCTGGCCTGGTGCTTGATTGGCGCATTACTGGCGTTCGTGGCGCTGCGTGAAGGCCTCTGGCAGTGGCGCGAACTCGGCCAGTGGCGCGTTCTGGCAGAGCAGGCTGCCGCGTTGCAAGGCACGTCAGGCGTAAGCCTGGAGCGCCTGCGCCAGTCAGCCCAGGCACGGCGCATCGAGCTGGCGGAGGTAGAAGCGCAAGGCAATAACTGGCAACTGCGCGGCCAGGTAGCCGATGAGCGGGCTCTGCAAGGCTGGATGCAAGCCTTGCGGGCGGAGGGCGCCCAGTTGCTGCAATGGGGGCTGGAGCAGGATGCCAAAGGCTTGCGTTTCGACCTGGTGGTGCGGCCATGAACCGCAGAGGCTTGCTGTGGGCTTGCGGGGTTTTTGCCATGACATTGCTGGTGGAGCTGCCGGCGTCCTGGGTCTCGCGAGGCCTTGGCCTGCCCATGCACGATGTCAGCGGCAGCCTGTGGCAAGGCCATGCCCTCCAGTTCGGCCCGGCAGGGCCAGTGCACTGGACTGTGCAGCCCTGGCGTTTGCGAGCCAGTGCGCAGCTGGGTTTGCAAGGGCAAGGCTGGCAGCTTCGCGCCGAAGGTTGGCCATGGCGCTGGCGCCTTGAAGCTGCGGCGTTGAATGCCCAGGCAACCGCGCCTTCCGATTACCGGCTGGCCGGGCAATGGCAGGGCATGCTGCGGATGCAGGGCTCAGGGCGCCAGTGCCGCGCCAGCGACGGCCGTATCACCGTCACCGACTTGGCATTGAGCGAGCCCTGGTCGCTGGGCCTGGGCCAAGGGTGGGTAGAAATGGACTGCCGCGACGGCTGGCGCCTGCATGGCCAGTTGGCGCAGCAAGGGCAGCATCGACTCATGGTCGATGCCGACCTGCTGGGGCGCCGGGCGCAGGTGGCCTTTGAGCTACAGCCGGACGCTGCGCTGACGCCTTTACTGCGTGGCGCTCAATGGTTGGGGCCGCAGGCTGTTAGCGGGCAACGGGATGTGCTGTGGTAAGGGCGTCGTTTCAGTCCGCCTTGCCCTGTATACGCGAAGCCCACTGCTCACTGCGGCTATGCCCGCTGGTACGCAGCAACCCCAGGTCCAGTGCATTTTCCCCATCCGCCGCACCTTTGTTTTTGGCAACCTGGGCTATCGCGGTGCCCAGGTCTACCGGCGAATTGGAGGCATCGATCGACACATCCCGGCGGTAGTCATTGCCACTTAGTGAGGCTTGGTTTACCGCGTTGGCCTTAAGGGCGACGTCACCCTTCGCCGACTGCAACTTCGCAGCCACCAGGTGAGCATCACCACCGACAGTCAGGTCAATTCCGTCGCTGCCCTTGAGTACCGCCTGCTGGGCCACGCTGTTGCGCTGCTCATGCGATACATCCAGGCTGAAGGTTGGCGAGAAGCCGGGGTCTACCTTGCTTGCGGCCGAGCCGGCCTTGTCGCTTACCTTGCTGCCCAGCGGGGTGGTAACGGAGCTGGCCGCGTTAGCGTAGCCCTGCGGGTTCTTCTCCTGGCTCAGGCGTGCATCACCCTTGACGGTGAGGGTGTCCACCTTGTCCATGCGGCTGGCAATGTGCAGGTCGCCATCGATTGCGCCGCTGATACGGCCGGCCTCCAGGCTGACGCCTTCGATGCGCGTGTCACCGCGGCTTTGCAGGTCGATGTTTTCGGCGCGCAGGTTGCCGGCGTTCGAGGTGTGGTTGTCGCGCTTGTCCAGGTCGACCTGCGCACGGCCATGCAGCCCGCGGGTGTCGGTCGCGCCTTTGGACAGGTTGAAACCGGCACCTGCGGTGATGTCCAGGTTGTCGCGGCGCTCGAGGTTGGACGACCCCTCGACCAGCACGCCGCCGTTGGCGGCCTGAATGTCGATTTGTTGTGCCGAAGCCTGCAGGCCTGCCAGGTGCACGGCGATCTCTTCGCGGGCACGGCTGCCGAGGGTCAGTTTGCCGGTGCTCTCGATGTGAGCGTCGACTGCCTGGCGGGCGTCTTCGTTCTGCTTGCCGTAGTTGAAGTGGCCACCAATGGCCCCGCCCTGGGTGCTGCCAGTCTTGACCGCCAGCTCCATGCCGCCACCGAGGCTTGCGCCATTCGCTTGCTGGGTATTGTCGGCCGCGTTGACCTGCAGCCCACCGCCACTTTCCAGGAATGTATCGCCGACCTTCGCCTCGCGGCTGCCAATGCGGGTGCCTTCGAGCAGCAGATCACCCTCGCTGAGCAGGCGCACGCCACCCTTGGTATCGATCTGTGCCACGTGCGCCGTGGTCTGCATGGCCTGTTGCTGACGATGGTCGAGGTAGCCACGGCCGTCGACGCCGGTGCTGCCAGGCCGGTTGCCAACCTTGGCCCAGGCGTTGCCGTCGAGTTGGCGCGATACCTGCTGAGCATGGTCGCTGGCCTGGGTCATCGACAGCGTGCCGGCGCTCTGGACGACCACGTCGCCGTCACCACCATCGATGTGTGTGCCCTCGTAGCGGCCATCGCTTCCCAGCTGCACCTGAATGCCCTGTTGCCCATACAGGCTGCCCGGCACGGCGGTGCTGGCGATTTTCTGCGTGTCCAGCGAGCCGCCCTTGCCGGAAGCGCGGACGTTCAAGTCCTGGCCGGTGCTGGTGTCCACGCGCAAGTCGCCACCGTAGGCAAGGCGCTGCAGCGTAGCGTCCTCGGTGTTCTCGGCGGCGCGCACGTGATGTTGCTCGGCCTGGATCTTCAGCTCACCGGCATTGGCGCGCCAGGCAGTGCCGTGGTCATCGATGGTATCGACCTTTACCTCCACCGCGGCCCCGGCCAGCTCGCTTACCTGGGCAACGCCGCGGCGCTGGTTTTCCAGGCGCTTGAGGTGGTCGATGGTCATGTCACCGCCAACGCTGGGCGCCGTCATCGCATCTTCAGGGGAGGCTTGCTGGAAGCGTGCGGCTTCCTCGCCCAGCACCAAGCGTTCGATCGGCCGGGTCAGGTCGCGATACTCCAGGCTGGCACCGATGCTACCCGACCAGTCATTGCGCTGCTCCACACGTTCGTGGGTGTCCATCACGGCACGATTTTCAATATGTTTGGCGGTGACCTTGAGGGTATTGCCAGCCTTCACACGGGCGGCTTCGGTGACCAGTTCGTCGGCGCTGATGTTCAAACCCCCGCTGGCCTGTAGCTCGCTGCGTTGCGCCTTGCTGTCGCGCTCGGTGACCGCCTCGACGTTGTGATGGCCTTCGAACAGGCTGCCCAGCCGATCGATGCCACCCGTGACGGTCAGGCCGCCGCCGCTGCGGGCAGTGCTGCTGGATGATTCGTTTTCGTTGCGGGTCGCGCCCAGGGTCACCTGCCTGGCCTGGAGGTTCAAATCGCCTGCGGTGGCCTGGACCTTGGACCCGTTGACCTGCAGGTGGGCACCACTGTCCAGGCCAACGGTGGCGCCCTTCAGTTCACTGGCCTGCTGGGTAACCTTGTGCTCTTTACCCGTGGTGGTGACAACGTCGTACGCCACGCCAGCGGCGTATTGCCGCGACTCGGGTTTGCCGTCCTCGGCTGCCTGGGTCTGCTTGGCGCTGGCCGTGAAATTACGCTGTTGGCTACGTGTTTCGCTGTCACTGACCGATTGCTTGCTGTCGATGATCAGGTCGCCCTTGGCCTCGACTTGCAGATGCGCACCAGCCTCGACTTTGGAACCGCGGATGCGCATTTCTTCGGCGCTGGCAAGGCGCAGGTTGCTGGACGAGCTCACGTCGCTGACCAGCACCTGCTGGGTGCGGTCCGTGCGCTCATGTTGGCTGCCAATCAGGCCAAACAGCTTGCTGTTGCTGTCCCGCTCGGTGGTGGTGGTGCTGCCGTAGTCCGCCTCGATCGCCAGCGCGCCTTTTTCGCTGTAGAGCACCGCGTCTTGCGTGCCGTGAACGGTACTGCCTTTGATGCTGACCTGGTCGGCGGTCATGTTGAGTAGGCCATCTGCCGTAACGCTGCTGCCTGCAAGGCTTTGGCCCTGAGTGTCGTTACCTTTGCGGTCTGCGAAGAACGTGCCGGAGACCAGGTCGCCCCGGTAGTTGCGCCTGGAGCCCTGGCCCTTCAGCGCCGTTGTGCCTATTTCAATGTGTGCGGCGTTCATGTCCATGTCGCCTGTGCTGTGCAGCTTGCTGCCATTGACGGTGAGCGTGTCGTTGGCCTTGATCGTCATGCGCCCGGCATTGAGGTTGCTGCCTTTGGCCGTTTCGTTGTACTGCGTGGTATCCGAGTCGCCGCGCCACAGGTCTTTGCGGTGGCGGACTGCTTCACTGGTACGTTTGCTGTCGATGCCTGCGACGATGTCCAGGTTGGCGCCGCTGTCGACGGTCAGGTCGCCACCGGCATTCACGTCGGCCGCTACCAGGCGCATGTCCGCACCGGACTGCAACAGGGTGCTGTCAGCGCTTTTCAGTTGTGTACCGCGCAGATGTCTGTCGGCAGTGGTGCGCTCCCGGCTGTAGGTCTCGCGGGTGACGAACAGGAACTTCTTCTTCCAGTCCTCGCGTTCGTGCGCGATTTTTTCGCGGCTATCGGCATCCAGAGTGAGCTTCTTGCCCGCCTTGATTTCGATGCGTTCGGCGCGACCGTCGACGGCCGTCAGCGTCAGGTCATCGGCGGCTGTCAGCAGCATTGTGCCGTGCTCGCTGAGCAACTCGCCCGCTTGGTCGGCGCTGCCACTGACCTGTAGCGCACCGGCCGACTGAACGGTGATGCCTTGACCGGCTTTGACCTGCACCGGCCCCACCCGCACCCCGGCACCCTCGGCGGTGCTGACCACACGGATACGCCCCGCACGCATGGCGCCGAACAGGTTGGCGTCGATGCTCGAAGGGGTACCGGGCAGATGCTCGATAACCTGCCCGTCGCTGTAGCCGATGCGGTTACGGCCAACGGTGACGTTGAGGTCCTGCCCGGCCAGCAGCAAACCTTTGCTGTCGATTTTCGGCGCGATCAGTTCGAGCGCACCTTCGGCATTGCTCTGGCCCCCGTGGAGCACTTGCAAAGTGCCGCTGGCGTTCAAGGTGTTGAGGTTTTTCAATTGTTCCTCCTGCAGCTCCGGCGTGCCCACCAGGAACCCTGCGCGGGTGGTATTGATGAAGCTGCCACCGTTGAGGGTGATGCCGTTGGGGTTGGCCAGGATGTAGTCGGCGGGG
>Ga0213824_1000782_pt1 | contig 21630 bp, 19 predicted proteins | sample MC6MC0906MG_FD_179892 | JGI IMG/M metagenome (GOLD analysis project Ga0213824, IMG submission 179892) | Enriched soil aggregate microbial communities from Iowa State University, Ames, United States - MC6-MC0906-MG | ecosystem: Environmental > Terrestrial > Soil > Unclassified | place: USA: Iowa...
CTGATGCTTATGACCGTATGGTCAGGAGTGGGATATGCCAATATGATCTATACATCGGCACTTCAGGGACTTCCTCAGGATGTTTATGAGGCGGCGGATATTGACGGAGCAGGAGAGGTTCAGAAATTCTTTAAGCTCACGATCCCGTTTTTATCGCCTACTACCTTTTTCCTGATCATTACTACGTTTATCACCTCGTTCCAGGTGTTTGCGCCTATTCAGATCATGACAAGAGGCGGCCCCGGAACGGCCACCAATGTGTTGGTTTACTATATTTACACTTCGGCCTTTACCTTCTACAAGATGGGATATGCTTCCGCCATGTCGTGGATATTGTTCTTGATCCTCTTTGGCATAACCATGTTTCAATGGGCGGGGCAGAAAAAATGGGTCAGCTATTAAGAAAACACCCTGCGGGTATACCTGTATGCCCAAGGGGCATGGGCAATAAAGAAGAAAGGTGGCGCCTGGAATGAAGAAACATCAACGGATCATCCTTAGGGTCCTGTTTACCGTAGTCATAGGGGCTCTGGCTGTCTCCATGGTCACCCCGTTTTTATGGATGCTTTCGGCATCAATGAAGCTTCCTCTGGATGTCATGAAGCTTCCGATTGAATGGATACCAAAATATTTTTATCCTGATAATTACAAGAAAGTGTGGAATGTGGGAGGCCTGGCAGTCAGGGATTACCATTTCGGCCTGGCATATTGGAACTCCATAAAGATCGCTGTCATCAATTTAACGGGATCCGTGCTTACCAGCACTCTGGCAGGGTATGCCTTTGCTAAAATAAAGTTCAGAGGACGAAATATCCTCTTTCTGATCTATCTGGCCACCATGATGATACCCAGTCAGGTGACCCTGATCCCTAAGTTTGTTATGTTTAATAAAATGGGGCTCACCGGAACCCATTTAACCCTGATTCTTCCGGGGCTGATTACCATTACAGGCACATTTCTCATGCGCCAGTATTTTATGCAGATTCCGGATGAACTAAGAGAGTCGGCAAGGGTAGATGGGGCCCACGAGTTTCTCATATGGCTAAAGATCATGGTTCCTATTGCTAAGCCTAATATGGCCTCTCTTGCAATGGTGGTGTTCCTGTGGAACTGGAACAGTTATCTGGAGCCATTGGTATTTTTAAGCGATTGGCGATTGTATACAATTCCTATTGCCCTTACGAATTTTATAGAAGAGAGTGTGACGGAGTATAATCTGGTCATGGCAGCAGCGGCCTCTGCCCTGATTCCGGCTTTTCTCGTATTTTTACTGGGGCAGAAGTTTCTTGTCAAAGGCCTGGTGGCTGGTGCAGTGAAAGGATAAGGTTGAGAATATGAAATATATAACGGAAAATAAGAGAGAGATACCAGTAATACGTGAGGTGGATGTGCTGGTGCTGGGGGGAGGACCGGCAGGAATCGGGGCAGCGGTTGCAGCAGCAAGAGAAGGCGCTGTGACCATGCTGGTGGAGCAGGCAGGAGATGTGGGAGGAATCGCCACAGCAGGACTTATGAGCCATTGGACGGGAAGCACGGAAGGGGGATTTTACGAGGAAATCCTGAGCCGTTCGGCAGAGTTTTCCGGGGAAGGACGCCAGATCATTAATCCTGAGCGCTTAAAGACAGTTTTTCTCCGCATGCTTATGGAGGCAGGGGTTAGTCTCAGGCTGTATACCTTTGCCAGTGATGTTATTATGGAGGGGAATGTGATCAAGGGAGTGATCCTGGAAAGCAAGTCTGGCAGGGAGGCTGTTCTTGCGAAGATCGTCATTGACGCTACAGGGGATGGTGACATAGCGGCAAAGGCCGGGGCTCCCTATTTTAAGGGCAGAGAAGACGACGGACTCATGCAGCCGGCTACGATCATGTTTAAGGTGGCAGGTGTTGATGAGGAGAGAGGTGTTTTTCCCGGCGGCTTTGAAGAAAGCTTTGACCTTCCCGACGGGGATTTACAGGAGCTGGGGAAGAAGCATCTGCCAGAGCCTGCAGGACATGTGCTCCTTTACAAGACAACGCTACCGGGAGTGGTCACCTGCAATATGACCAACTGTACCGGAGTGGACGGTACAAATGCCGAGGATCTGACGAAGGCAACCCTTGTATGCAGAGAGCAGATTGATAAAATAGTTGCTTTCCTTAGAAGATATGTACCGGGCTTTGAAAACTGTTATATCATCAGCTCCGCATCCCTGGTAGGAATCCGGGAAACCAGGCATTTTAAGGGAGTGGAGACCATTCGTCCGCAGGATATCCTGGAGGCCAGGGTATTTGACAACTGGGTGGTGGCAAAGGCCTGCTTTAATTTTGACGTACACAATTTAACAGGCAATGGCCTAGACGAAACCGGTAGTCAAAAGCATTTTCCTCAGACAAAAGGGTATACCATCCCTTACGGCTGTTTCGTACCATTGGAAATTGACAATCTGTATCTGGCGGGAAGAAATATTTCAGGAACCCACATGGCCCATTCCAATTACCGGGTCATGCCGATCTGCGCCAATATGGGGCAGGCGGTGGGGATTGCAGCAGCCATGTGCGCCGCTTCTGAAACAGCGCCCAGAGACCTTGAAGTGAAAAAGATTCAGAGCCGCCTTATGGAATTGGGGGTGAATCCGTGAACACATATCATTATGACTTTGTCGTAGTCGGAGGCGGTATGTCCGGCATCTGCGCGGCCATTGCTGCCGCCAGAAGAGGTGTGAAAACAGCCTTGATCCACGACAGGCCTGTTTTAGGCGGCAATGCCAGCTCCGAAATCCGGATGCATATCTGTGGGGCAGATCATCACATGTCGGTTTCAAATGCCCGTGAAACCGGAATAATAGAAGAAATACTTCTGGAAAACAAGCGGAGAAATCCAGAGATGGTGTATCCGATTTTTGATTCCGTTCTATGGGAAAAGGTTCATTATCAGGAAAACCTGACCCTTTATTTAAATACTCATATGACGGAGGTCTTGTGCGATGGTGACAGGATCGAGGCGGTATGTGCCCTGCAGATGACAACGGAGAAAACGTTCCGCATTTTCGGTACTCTGTTTTTGGATGCCACGGGTGACGGCGTTCTGGGTGCTAAGGCGGGAGCAGAGTACCGGATTGGAAGGGAAAGCAGCTCCCAATATGGAGAGACCCTGGCTCCGGAAAAAGAAGACCCCTATACCATGGGAAATTCCCTCATGTTCAAGGCTCGGGACATGGGACATGAGGTGCCCTTTATAAAGCCTTTCTGGGCCAATACCTATACCGAGGAGCAGCTTAGACTGCGGGATCATAGTGATGTCACCTCCGGGTACTGGTGGATCGAGCTGGGAGGCGGAGAACGGGATGTGATTTCCCAAGGGGAAGAGCTTCGGGATGATCTGTTAAAGGCTGTATTTGGAGTATGGGATCATATTAAAAACGGCGGAGAACACGGTGCGGAGCGTATGGAACTGGAATGGGTGGGCTTTCTGCCTGGAAAAAGAGAAAGCCGCCGGCTCATAGGAGATTATGTTCTGACGGAAAAGGATTGTCTCCAGAGCACACGGTTTGAGGATGCCGTAGCCTATGGGGGCTGGCCCATGGATATTCATACAGTTGAAGGCTTTCTAAATGAGAACGATGATCCTACAGTCTGGAACCAGGTAAACGGCATATACTCCATACCCTACCGGTGCCTGTATTCAAAGAACATCAGTAACTTGTTTTTAGGAGGCAGGGCAATCAGTTGTTCTCATGTGGCATTTTCCTCCACAAGGGTTATGGGAACTTGTGCGGTCGTTGGTCAGGCGGTAGGTACGGCCGCTTCCATGGCAGTAAAAAGGAATCTGGGGCCCAGGGAAATCCTTGATTGTGTGGGGGAACTGCAGCAGGAGCTTTTAAAGGATGACTGCTATATTCCCTATGCTGCTAACCAGGATCCTGATGATATCGCCAGGCAGGCAGTGGTGACAGCGACCCACCATATTCCAGGATGTGAGCCGGAAAAGACAGTAAACGGAGTGGCAAGAACGGTGGATGAAGTGTCAAACTGCTGGCGTGCCGCCATAGAAGACCGCCCTTCCCTGCTTCTATCCCTGCCAGGGAAGACGCCCATCCGGGAAATACGTCTGGTACTTGATTCCAATTTAAGCAGGGAGATTACTCCTTCTATAAACCAGGGTGTGCTATCCAGACAGAAGTCCGGGCCGCCGTCGGAGCTTTTAAAAGAATATGAAGTGGATATCCTTCTGGAAGGGGAAGTTGTGGAGCATATTGCGGCCCAGTCCCATGGACAGAGGCTACAGCAGCTTTTCATTGACGGAACGGTAGGAGATGCTATCCGGATCAGTCCCATTTCTACATATGGAAGCAAGGAAGCAGGGATCTTTGAAGTGAGGATTTATTCCTGTCAATAAGTGTTGCGATAGGATAAGCAAAAATCCTGTTTGCCGGCGGAAGTCTTAACACATCCGCTGACAAACAGGATTCCTTTTTCTCTAAATAGTATTAGAGTCCCATATCCAGGGTTTTCGCAGACAAGGTACTTCCCTTACGCAGCTCCTGACGTGCAGTCTGTATCAGGGAATCCATCTTTTCAAGCTCCTCTAACAAGAGCTTTTCTTCCTCGTTGGTATCCAGGACTTTGCTGATACCGCCGTTTTTAATGATGATCCGCTTGTCTGCCATAAGTGCCAGAAGAGGATCGTGAGTTGCCATTAACACGATCTTATCGGAGGAAATCAATAGCTCAAGAGCCTTTTTACGGTCAATTCCGGCATTTTCGATTTCATCGATAAGAACAATGGGAGAAGAGCTTAAAATAGCAGTATCTGCGATCATAAGGGCTCTGGACTGCCCTCCGCTTAAACTGGTGACAGGAGTGGTTAAGTCAAATTTTTCACCTGCCAGATGATTGGCGGCCAGGATGATCTGTTCAATAACAGTCTGGGGATTCTCCACCAGACGGCTTACGGCATGCATCCTTAAAAATTCTTCAACCGTAAGGTCCATAACAAAATTCATGTTCTGTGATAACTGTGCCACCAACCGGTTATTGGAGGAGAAACGCCATTTGTTATCCGGCTTCTTTCCATTAATCAAAATGCTGCGGCCAGTAGGCGTATCCTTTTGCGCCGCCCATTCGATATCTGCCAAAAGGCGGCTTTTGCCGGACCCTGTAGGCCCTACGATGGATATAATCTGAGAGGTTTCCACCGTTAGTTCTGTAAAGCCTTCCGGATTGCCGGATTTGTCATTTCCCGCAAGGATTGTCATGGAAAGGACTTGGTTGCTTTTCTCAAGACCCAGAAACGCACTCATCTGTTCTAAGTAAACAGGAAGATTGGACAGGAGTTTTTCCTTGTCAATGGCCTGGTCCTCTAATTCCTCCTCTGTAAAATGCTCTAAATATTCCCGGAAGGTCTTATCTCCATACCCTGAAATATCCAGTCTGTTTTGTTCAAAGTATGCGCTTACAAAGGGATATTCTTTAAGAAGCTGGTCTAAGCTTGATTCCATCATGTCTTATCTGCCCCCAAATTGATTTTTTTAACGTTTCCCATCTGAAATGCTTCTCCGATCCTTGTTTCTCCAAGACAATAGGAGCAGAGAGCAGAAGGCATAGGGAAGCGAAGCTGCATGCCCTGGACGGATTCAATGTTCTGGTTTTCATCATAGAGAAGGCTTCCAAGCTCGTAGGCTCCCTGCCCGGTTAAGCCGTTTACATGCATGGTGACGGCACGGGGATTTACGGAGCTTACACAGGAGGCGAAAACCTCACGTTCCGCCTGGGACACGATATCCCCCTTTGTAATCACCACAAAATCTGCGGATTTTAACATGGGACCGATCTTTTTTGGAGTATTGATGCCGGAAAGATTGTCAATGACGCAAACTCCCTTGATTTCCTTTAAATAGGGGGAACAGCGGTTGCAAAGACCGGCGGATTCTGTGATGAGTAAATCCAGCTTTTCCTCATTGCCCCAATTTACCACCTCTTCAATATTGGAAGCAAAGAAATGATCAGGGCATAAGGCACCGGAAAGTCCCTTTTTTACCGGTATACCGGCCTTTTCATAGGCAGCATCGTCATCCGTATAAAGACAGTCAAATTTGACCACACCTACCTTTATATTTCTGCTCTGATAAGAGGCGATGGTTTTTAATATCACAGACGTCTTCCCGGAGGAAGGGGGGCCTGATACAATAATCAGATTCATAAAGCCTCCTTTTCCGCTGCCTGATAAAACAGCTGTTCTGTAGTCTTGATAAGCGCTCCGATATCATGGCTGTGAATATAATCCCAGCCAAGCCACATGAATTTCTGATCTGGTTTTAAGTGGTTGTCTACCAGCGGATTGGTAGAAGGAAATTTCCCGTTAGAGGAAAGGATTTCACCTATTTCTTTGGAATACAGGAAGTCCACAAATGGTTTGACCTTCTCCCTGTTCTTTGTACTTGCCAAAAGGAAAATCGGGCTGATGATCGCGCCATCCTTTGGCCATACGGGCCTAAGGGGACTTTTCTCATCTGCCATACTGGCAAAAAAGTAAGGGGAAATCGTAACAGCAGGAACCTTGTTTCCATCCTTTGATATATGGGATTTTACCATTTGGGCCGGATGCATGCTGCGCAAAAGAGCCTTTCCCATTTTTTCAATGCCCTCATCCCCATAATACCTGTGAATGTGCAGCAAAAATGCGTTGAACATGTCTAAGTCCTTCATTGGCATGCTGACGCTGTTTTCGAATTCAGGCTTCATTAAATCCGCCCAGCTTTCAGGAAACGGACGGTCTCCTAAAACAGCGGTATTCACCATAATAACCGCAGGAACAATGCCGATGATAGCATATTGGTTTTTTGGATCCTTTAAAGAAATGGCGTCATTGTCAAAATCAGGATTTATTTGTTTCATATCAGAAATATCTTCAAAGGTACCGGAATCCCGGTAACGTCCCATCAGGCTTTTATCAAAAAACAAGTCAAAGCCAGCCGAAAGATAGAGATCGGATAAGGCATCCGCGTTGCCGTCTGCGGCGATGATTCGTTCCTTTACATCATCAAGTCCAAGGTTGGCAGATTTTAAATTGTAGTCCACCTTATAGTCCATGGAATCCTTCTGGGAAGCCATCCAGGCTTCGAACTTTTCCAAAAGAGGAAGGCGAATGGGGCAGGGGAGTACCCCTTCAATGCGGATATCACCGCCTTCTTCTTTTCTCGTAGGGGTAAGTCCGGAAGTGAGGTCCGGAAGGTTTTGCTTAATGGTTTCTTCCAGTTTTTCTATGAAAAGCTCCTGATTTAGCTTTCTCATGGATAAGGCCATTTCCAGAGTGACCGTCTTACCAAGGGTGCTGCGCATGATTGGATTATTTAATTGCTCAAAACCATTTGCAACAAACAGTCCGATTGTTTCGGGGAATTTTTCGGTTATATCATAAATGGTGTCAGTAATATTTATATAATGTGCCATTTTTCTTCCTTTCTGTATGCGATAAAATTCTGGGTTATTCGATATGTTTATCATAACATATGATTTCCCGTTTTGTTGTTGTAATTACAACACATGAGGAAACGTTATTGATACTATTTATTAAAAACTATATTATAACACAATGGTTAAAAGAATTTATCTATATTTCCTCTGGTTTTGAATTCGGAACTTATAATGAATTTGACTTTTGGAAAGCACTGAAAACAACGTTTTATTTCAATATATCGGTAAAAATCAAAAAATTATGGAATGAAAAAGAGCTGATGGAATTATGATGAATTAAATGGTTTAAAGAATAGTACAAGGAGAAAGCATATGATCGTTTCGTGGATGACAACAAACCAGTGTAATCTTAAGTGCAAGCATTGTTACCAGGATGCCGGCAGTAAAAAGGCAGATGAATTAACAACGGAAGAAGCCAAAAGGCTGATCGATGAAATCGCCAGGGCTGGTTTTCGCATTATGATATTCAGCGGAGGGGAACCGTTAATGCGCCCGGATATCTATACCCTGGTATCCTATGCAGCCGGTGTGGGCCTTCGGCCTGTTTTTGGCACCAACGGTATGCTGATTACGGAGGAAGCGGCTAAGAATTTAAAGAAATGCAAAGCTGCAGTCATGGGGATCAGCCTTGACAGCCTGGATGAACAAAAACATAACAGATTCAGAGGAGATGAAAATGCATACCGGCTGACTTTAGAGGGCATCGAGAATTGTAAAAAGGCAGGCTTGCCCTTTCAGATACATACTACGGTCATGGACTGGAATCAGGAAGAAGTGGAAGATATTATTGACTTCAGCGTGAAATCAGGCGCTGTAGCCAATTACCTGTTTTTTCTGATTCCGGTTGGTAGAGGAAGATATTTAGAAGAAACCTCGCTGAAAGTCATGGAGTACGAAAGGCTTCTTCAGACTATCATGAAGAAGCAGAAGGAAGTTCCCATTGATATCAAACCCACCTGTGCCCCTCAATTTACAAGAGTGGCAAAGGAGATGAAAGTTGATACCCGTTTTACCAGAGGCTGCCTGGCCGGACTTTCCTACTGCGTGGTAAGCCCTGTTGGAAAGGTCCGCCCCTGTGCCTATATGGTAGAGGAAGCAGGAGATGTCCGCAAAGAACCGTTTGATGAAATTTGGAAAAACAGCAGCCTGTTTAAAACCCTGCGCACCCGGAATTACAAGGGGACATGCCGTGACTGCATTTACGAAGAAGAGTGCGGAGGCTGCCGTGCGAGGGCAGGATATTATCATGACGGCGATTATATGGCAGAAGACAGCTATTGCGCTTACGGAAAACAATTATGCAAAGAAGGTGCCTTAATAAATTGAAGAAAAAATCCATGGTGTATGCAGTGATGCTTTTTATGATAGTAAATATGCTTTCCGGGTGCGGCAAAAGGACAGGGGAACCCGCTGCCGTCATGCCGGAGGGATACTGCTTTACCGATGCCCTTGGGCAGGAGGTGACAGTCAGGAAAACGGAGCGTGTGGTGGCGTTAATGGGGAGCTTTGCAGAAGTCTGGCTGTCAGCCGGAGGCAGTCTGGCTGGTGTTACGGATGATGCATTTGATGAAAGAGGACTGGAGCTTTCGGAGGAAACTGTATCCGTGGGGAAATATAACAATCCCAATGTAGAAAAAATCATAGCCTTAAACCCGGATCTGGTTCTATTGTCATCAGAAACCAAGGAGCATGCAGCGCTTAAAGAGGTTTTAAAACAAGCGGGCATTACGGCTGCCTATTTTAAAGTAACATATTTTGATGACTATCTGTCCATGCTTAAGACCTGTACGGAAATAACCGGAAGAGAAGAGCTGTATGAAAAAAATGGCCTGGCTGTAAAAACAGAGATTGAGGAGATCCTCAGCAGAGCAAAAGCTGAAGAGCCTCCCTCTGTTTTACTTCTCATTACTTATTCCGGCGGAGCAGTGGCGCAAAATTCCAAGACCATGACAGGAAACATGTTAAATGATCTGGGTTGTAAAAACATAGCCGACGAGAATCAAAGCCTGTTAAAGGACTTTAACATGGAGAGCATCGTAAAAGAAGATCCGGATTATATTTTTGTGATCCCCATGGGAAATGACGATACCCTTGCCATGAAGAATTTAAAGGAAAGCATTGAAAAGAATCCGGCATGGAATGGCCTTGCCGCCGTTAAAAATAACCGTTATATTCTTTTGCCAAAGGAAAAGTTCCTTTATAAACCCAATGAAAAATGGGCAGAAAGCTATCAATACCTTTCGGAGATTCTATATGGGAAGAAATAATAAGGCGAGGCTGCTTATCCTTTTATCAACTGGGTTGCTTGCAGTTTCGGTTTTGCTGGGATTATGCCTGGGAGCCAGTAACATCCGGCCAACTGTTCTCGTAGCTACCCTGTTTGCAGGAGAGCCTGATGATTTTTTATACCGGATTCTTCTTACGGTCCGCCTGCCAAGGGTCACAGCAGCCTTGCTTGCAGGAAGCGCACTTGCAGTATCCGGTGCGATCATTCAGTCCGTGTTAAATAATCCTCTGGCAAGTCCTAATATCATAGGCGTGAATGCAGGAGCCGGACTTTTTGTTTTGCTGGCATCTGCATTTCTTCCGGCAGACCCGTTCCTCCTGCCTTTGTCGGCGTTTTCCGGTGCCCTCCTTGCCTGTATGATGGTTCTTGCCATTACCATGACCGGAAGATTGTCAAGGGTTCTGTTGGTTTTGACAGGCTTTGCGGTAAACAGTATTTTCAGCGCAGGAATGAATACGATAATGATTTTATATCCCGATGCTTACATAGGCGCAGGGAATTTTCTGGCGGGAGGACTTTCCTCTGTTACTTCAAATGTACTTGTCTATCCTTCAGTTTTTATAGCTGCAGGCTTTATTCTGGCACTGCTTTGCTCCAAGGGTTTAAACATTTTAAATCTTGGGTCAGACAGTGCAAAAACCCTTGGAATGAATGTAAATGCCTGCCGATGTGCCTATTTGGCCATTGCAGCCATACTTGCAGGCGCGGCGGTCAGCTTTGCCGGGATGATCGGTTTTGTGGGCCTTCTGGTTCCCCATGGGGTGAAATTAATGATCGGTCAGGACAACCGGTATGTCATACCCGCAAGCGCTCTGACAGGTGGTATCTTCGTAATTTTGTGTGATCTGCTTGCCAGAACCTTATTCCTGCCCTATGAGCTGCCGGTGGGTATTTTGATGTCCTTGATGGGAGGACCGTTTTTTCTTTATCTGATTCTAAAAAACAGGCGGAAGGAATGATGGAAATTATGATCAGGCTTGAGGATGTGACTTATTCTTATAACAGGCAGCCGCTGATCCATGGGATGGATTTAACGTTTGAAAAAGGAAAGATCACCACCATCGTCGGGCCCAATGGATGTGGAAAAAGCACGGTGATAAAGCTTTCTTCCCGTCTGTTGCATCCGGATAAGGGAAAGGTGTTTTTAGAGAATAGAGAGATTGGCGTTATGAAACGAAAGGAGTTTGCCAGGAGTGTATCTGTGCTGCTTCAAAGCAGCTACATACCGGATATGGCAGTGGAAGATGCGGTAATGTCAGGAAGATATCCACATCAGTCTCCAATCAGTTTCTCTTCTGCCGAGGATAAACGGCTGACGGAATATGCCATGGAAATGACATACTGCCAGTCTCTGCGAAACAAAAATATGCGCCAGCTTTCCGGAGGAGAGCGTCAGAGAGTCTTTCTTGCCATGGTACTGGCTCAGGATACGCCGGTTATTATTCTGGATGAACCCACTACGTATCTTGATATTAATGTCTCTTATGAAATTATGGAGCTTATAAACAGTTTAAACAGGAAGCTTGGAAAAACCATTGTGCTGGTTTTGCATGATCTTAATCTGGCTCTTAATTACTCAGACCGGCTGGCTGTGATGGAAAATGGAAAGGTGGTCGCTTATGAGGAAGCTTCGGACCACAGGGTTCATCGTTGCATCAGTGATATCTTTAAGGTAGATATCCGGCGGATGACAGAAAAGGGGAAGTCTTATTATTATTCCTTTAAATTATAATGAGCGATGAAAATGATCGAAAGGTAGCTTTACCTGATTTTTTTGCTATGTTATACTAAAGGCAGCAGGAGTAAGAAAATCGTGAGCTGATATCAGATCTTTTTGTCATCACAGGAAGGTAAAACATGAAAAAAAGTATTGCGGTTATTGCATTAGACCCATTTGCAGGAAAAGCATATGCGCAGCAGGTTCAGTCGGTGTTTGAGGAACGGGCTGTTGTACGAAATTATAGCATGATGGATGGAACAGCAGCGACTATGGAACCGTGTGATTTGTATATGGGATCGACGGATGCTTTTGATGCCATGGGGGATCCGAATCGGTATATTCCGTCTGATGCACAACGGATGGAAATTCAGGTTACTTATTTTAAAGAAGCGGTACGCCGTTTGGAAGAGATTCCGAAGGGAACAAAGGTCATTTTTGTCAACATCACTGAGGTTATGGCCAGGGAAGCAGTGACACAGCTGGAACAGCTGGGGATTACCCATTTAAAGTTTATACTCTATGCTCCGGGAAGCAAGCTGACTGATATGGCAGAGATTGCTGTTACTCCGGATGAAGAGCGTTATGTGCCAAGCGGGATTCCTACAATTATAAATCTGGGGCAGAGGACCTGCTCTGCCGATACCATGATTGAAGCTGCGTTCAGGCTGGGGTTTGACGACCTGCTGGAAGAAGCCTCATTTAAACAGTATCAGGAATCGGTATGCACCAATACCTACTATTTTGACCAGATGTTCAATCGTTCCAGAAGATTGGAGAGTCAGTTTGATATTCTCATGGAAGTACTTGATCAGGGTGTGATCGCGGTAAATGAACATGGAGAAATATATGCAATCAACAAAAATGCTGTTGATATCACCCGTGTTCCTGAAAATCTTAGTCTTACAAACATGGGGGAAGAAGTATTCCCTTATATCCCATTCCGGAAATGCTTAGAGGAGAAAAAGGAGACAAATCCTCAAGTTGTAAGAGTTGCAGGAAATCTGGTAAGCCTTTATGTGCGGCCGGTGTTAAGGCGGGATGTCTGTATTGGCGCCTTCGCCATCTTGCAGAAGTTCAATGAGATGGAGCGCCGGCAAAATGAACTCCGGGGTCAATTGATGAAAAAGGGCCAGGGGCATAGAGCCAAATATTGTTTTGATGATGTGATCGGAGAGTCCGATCTTATATTAAAGACTAAATTTATCTTGAATAAAATGGCCTGCACAGAATCTCCTGTTTTGTTAATAGGGGAAACGGGAACCGGTAAAGAGCTGTTTGCGCACTCCGTCCATAATGCGTCAAAGCGCAGGGATCAGCCATTTGTGGCAATCAACTGTGCAGCAATGCCGGAAAATCTGTTGGAGAGTGAACTGTTTGGTTATGAAGAAGGAGCTTTTACCGGCGCGAAAAAAGGAGGCCGTCCAGGTTTATTTGAATTTGCACATCAAGGGACACTATTCTTAGACGAAGTGGAAGGCATGAGCCCTGCGCTGCAGGTAAAGCTGCTGCGTGTTTTGCAGGAACGTGAAATCATGCGGGTAGGCGGAAATCAGATTATTCATGTCGATGTGAGGATCGTTGCTGCAACGAATGAAGAACTTGAGCAAAAGGTGGCGGAAGGCACGTTCCGGCAGGATCTTTATTACAGACTGAACGCATTGCCGGTGTTAATTCCGCCGCTAAGAAAGAGAGCGGAAGATGTATTCTTAATTCTGGATAGCTTTCGAAAAGAACTTGGAGGAACATTCCGTTTAAGTGATGATATTAAGGAGTTATTTCGTAAATACGAATGGCCGGGAAATATACGGGAACTGCGTAATGTCGTGGATTATTTGTGCTTTACTGGCCATACCGTAATAACGATTGCTGATTTGCCTCCGGTCTTTCGTATAGGTAAATATGAAGAAGAGACCAATGAGACAAAAGATGCTGATCCGAAAGCATACGATACAGATAAGCCGCTTCCGTATCAAAATACATCGCATTTGCCTACCGAACAGGAGCGGGTAATTCTGGAAATTCTTTATCATGCAGAGCGTACAGGACAGTCTATTGGACGGGATAAAATACTGTTGGAGGCTCAGATGCGCAAGATAAAGTTAACACAGCCTCAGGTGCGTAAAATATTAAGCAGATTAGAGGAAAATGGCTACGTAATTGTTACAAGGGGCAGAGGTGGAAGTAGTATTACCAAAAAAGGAGTCGATTGGATAACCAATTAATATGGTTAAAATAACCTAGTTTATAACCGTATTCAAACCTATTTACAACCAATTAAAGACCAAAAGAAAAAGGTTTTCATTCCTCGACAAAGTTCTGCAAAATGAAGTAAAAAGTATAAACGTAGAAAAGGCAGCATTTACAGGCTTTTTCTACGTTTTTATTAATATATTTTCTTCTTCATAAAAAGTTGGCACGTGTGTTGCTCTATATATAAATAGAAAACTGAAAGGAGCATTTTATGAAGTATAATTTTGACGTCGTAGTTGACCGAAGTGAAAACCGAGCGGGAAAATACGATGAGAGGCAAAAAAAGTTTGGTACCAAGGATGTGATACCGCTTTGGGTCGCAGATATGGATTTTCAAACGGCACAGCCAATCATTGATGCATGCGTGGAAAAAGCAATGGAAGGGATCTGGGGATATACATACCGGCCGGACTCCTATTTTGATGCAATACTAGGCTGGCAGTTCCGCAGGCATGGCTGGAAGATTGACAAGGAAAAAGTAAGCTGGAGCCTGGGAGTAGTACCAGCACTGTCTGCTATTGTCAAGGTATTTAGCAATAAAGGGGATTCTATCATGATCCAGACTCCCGTTTATTCTGAATTCTACGATGTTACGGAGGCATGGGAAAGAAAGGTAGTTGAAAACCAACTAGTTGAAAAGGGCGGAAAGTGGACAATTGATTTTGCAGATTTTGAAGAGAAAGCAAAAGATCCAAATGTGAAAATCTTTCTTTTGTGCAGCCCTCATAATCCTCTTGGGATCGTCTGGACGAAAGAGCAGCTTCAGAAAATGTTTGATATTTGTTACGCCAATGACGTGTTGATGGTTTCTGACGAAATACATTCTGATCTGGTGTTTCATGGAAAGAAACATATTCCAACCGCTATGATATCGGAAAAGGCCAAAGATCATGTCATAAGTTGTATTTCTGGAACGAAGACATTTAACCTTGCAGGATTACAGGCATCAACGAATGTTTTCCCGAACCTGGAAATGAAGGCCGCCTTTGATAAGTTTTGGATGAATTTAGACATCCACAGGAATAATGCTTTTAGTTCCGTAGCCATGGAAGCGGCGTTTAACGAGGGGGAAGAGTGGTTAGAACAATTGCTTCCATATCTCTCTGAAAACTTTGAGTTTATCAGAGATTATTGTGAGAAGTACATTCCTAAAATTAAGCCCAATGTACCGGATGCTACTTATCTGGTATGGCTGGATTGCCGGGAATTGGGAATGAATAATGAAAGATTAAGAAAGTTTATGATTGAAGATGCAAAATTGGGATTAAATGAAGGCTATACCTTTGGCCGAAGACTTTCCGGCTATATGAGATTAAATGCAGCATGTCCCAGATGCGTGCTGGAAAAAGCCATGAAACAGTTAGAGGATGCGGTAAATCGTCTGTAAAAGAAAGAAATGATAAAAGTCACTTGAAATCAAAATTATGGGGTGAAAAGGAGAAGTGTACTTATGAATAAGAAAGATATCTGGAAAAGCTATCGGTTCCCTATCTTGTTAGTGCTGGGAATTTTAATCGGATCAGGATTTGGATTAATTGCAGGTGAGAAGGCTGCAATCGTGAAACCGCTTGGCGATATTTTCCTTAACTTGATGTTTACAATCGTTGTGCCGATGGTCATGGTTTCTATATCCAGTGCTGTGGGAAGCATGGTGAATATGAAACGTCTTGGTAGTATTTTAATGAATCTTATCGTTGTTTTTATCGGCACTGGCGCTGTCGCAGCTGTGCTGGTCCTGTTTGCTGTAAATCTTTTCCCGCCTGCGGCAAGCACTACAATTGCTATGGGTGCTACGGAAGTTGGGGAAACTGCTGCGGTTGGTGACATGATTGTTGGAGCTCTTACTGTTTCCGATTTTCCAGATCTGATAAGCCGTCAGAACATGCTTCCATTGATTATTTTTTCTGTCATGTTTGGATTCTGTGTAAGTGCATGCGGCGGTGATGAAAGCCCTGTTGGAAAAATGCTTACTAACTTAAATGATGTCATCATGAAGATGGTCAATTTAATCATGAAATTTGCTCCGATCGGTCTGGGTGCATATTTTGCCAACTTAGTAGGCGAGTTTGGTCCAAGCTTAATTGGTGATTACGGTCGTTCCATGATCCTATATTATCCGCTCTGCTTAATTTACGTAGTAATATTCTTCCCATTGTATTCCTATATAGCAGGCGGAAAAGAAGCGGTTCGCCGTATGCTGAAATTTGTTCCTACCCCTGCATTGACTGCTTTCGCAACTCAAAGCTCAATGGCTACCCTGCCTGTAAATCTGGATGCTTGTGACAAAATGGGAGTTCCTAAGGATATTAGAGAGATTGTTCTTCCCATGGGAGCTACCATGCATATGGATGGTTCGGTATTATCTTCTATTGTTAAGATTGCATTTTTGTTTGGAGTGTTTCATCAGCCGTTTACAGGAGTGGGAACTTATGCCATGTCAATTGTTGTAGCGATTTTGTCTGCATTTGTATTATCCGGAGCGCCAGGGGGTGGTCTGGTAGGCGAAATGCTGATCGTCGGTCTTTTTGGTTTTCCACCAGAAGCATTTCCGTTAATTGCAACCTTAGGGTTCCTGTTTGACCCTGCAGCTACCTGCTTAAATTCATCTGGTGATGCCATTGCCTCCATGATGGTAGCCAGAATGGTTGAAGGAAAAGACTGGATTCATAATCGCTTAACACATAGCAACAAAGAACTAATTGAAAAATCAGATATTACTGCATAAAAGAAAGGAAAGATACTTATGAAAATTACAATTATTGGAAGCCACTTATGCCCAGACACTCTTTACGCGCTGAATAAGCTGATTGATAAGAAAGCCAGCGTAGATTTTAAAAATTTGTCAGCAGATTTAAAGGATTTAAAAGCATATCTTGCTGCCCGTGAATCGGAACCGGCATATGAAGCGGTTAAAAGAAACGGTGGTATTGGGATTCCGTTTTTTATTCTTGAAGACGGAACCAAAACCCTAGACTTAGATGAGGTATTAGAAAAACTGTAATATCTTAAAAGCGGGGGCATATAGGAAACTGTCAGTAATCCTCATATGCCCCGCTTTTTGACCTTATCAAGTAGTGAAGCGGATCGCGAATATCCGATGGACTATTTGTTAAATCAGAAGCCTAAGCAATGGGGAGGATTGATATGGATACAAAGGATTTACGTTATACAACTTATGTTCAGATTTTAAAAGAAGAGTTAGTACCGGCAATGGGGTGTACGGAACCAATTGCCTTAGGATATGGCGCGGCAAAAGCGAGAGAAGTGCTTGGCAGTTTGCCGGATAAAGTAGAAGTAAATGTAAGCTATAATATTATTAAAAATGTAAAAAGCGTTGTTGTACCCAATACGGATGGCTTAAAGGGAATTGAGGCAGCAGTAGCAGCAGGAATCGTTGCTGGTGACGCAACGAAGCTTCTGGAGGTTATTTCAGTCGTTAGTAATGATAAAAAGTCAGAGATAAGAGACTTTATGAATCATGTGCCGATTACGGTGAAAGCGATAGATGGAGAACTGACGTTTGATATCGTGCTCATTTTATTTAAAGAGAATGAGTATGTAAAACTGAGAATTGCTCAATATCATACAAACATCATTTTGATTGAGAAAAATGGAGAAACATTATTTAATTTGGAAGCCGGCAGGGAACAGGGGAGTGAAAATAGTATTGAAAACACTCAGGAGGTTGGCTTAACAGATAAGAGCCTGCTAAACTTAAAAGATATAATCGAATTTGCAGATACATTGCTGGTCAAAGATGTGAAAGACATTTTAGATCCTCAAATTAATTACAACATGGCGATTGCTTTAGAGGGATTAAAGAATGATTATGGCGCAAACATTGGAAGCACATGGCTGGCTTCTTACGGAAATGATGTCCGTAATCGTGCAATTGCCAAGGCAGCGGCCGGCAGTGATGCAAGAATGAGTGGATGCGAACTTCCGGTAATCATTAACTCCGGCAGCGGGAACCAGGGAATTACGGTTTCAGTTCCTGTGATTGAGTATGCAAATGATCTGGATGTGACAAGGAACAAATTATATCGTGCCCTTGCCCTTGCAAATCTGATCTCCATCCATGAAAAGACCGGAATTGGCCGGTTGTCAGCGTATTGCGGCGCTGTCAGTGCCGGGTGTGCCGCCGCATGTGGTATTGCCTATTTATTAGGCGGTGGATTTGAAGAGATCGCACATACTCTTGTAAATTCTGTTGTCATTACATCTGGCATGATCTGTGACGGAGCCAAGCCTTCCTGTGCAGGGAAAATAGCTACCAGTATTATGGCAGGGCTTTTAGGCCATGACATGTTTAAAAATGGGGAGCAGCAGTTCCGTTCCGGTGAAGGAATAATTAACCGTGATGTCGAGGAAACCATACGTAATGTCGGACGGCTTGGTAAGGACGGAATGCGTGAGACGGACCGGGAAATTGTTAAGATAATGATTGGCGAGTAATGGTAAGGGATACAAATATTTATCTGTAATATATACAGTCATTGCCACATGTAATATATATAAGACCGGGTTTTTGTGGCATTGGCGTGAAAATAATAGCATCGATATCAGGAGGTATTATTATGGTTTTAGGTCAAGAAAAAGTCTCATTATTGAATTTGCCCACTCCGTTGGAGTTTCTTAAAAATATATCAGAAGAGTTAGGGATCCAGTTATATTTAAAACGTGATGATATGACGGGTCTGGGTATGGGAGGCAATAAGCTTCGGAAGCTGGAGTATATTTTAAAAGAAGCGCAAGATAAAGGCGCGACCATGCTTATTACTGAGGGCGGCGTACAAACAAATCATGGTCGGTTGACAGCTGCTGTGGCTGCTAAGTACAATATGAGGTGTGCGATTGTTGCAATCGGGGATTACCCGGGAGAATTGTCGGCAAACTTACTGTTAGACAGATTAATGGGCGCAGAAGTGATCATAAAAAAGGATGACGGCCGTCCGTCTCTTGAACAGTATAAAGAGTTGGTCAGGGACACAATCAAAAAATATGAGGCACAGGGAGAAACCGTTTATTACATACCCCTTGGCGGTTCTGATGATATCGGTATCCTGGGTTACTATGAATGTGCGGTCGAACTTACAAAACAGGCAGCCGCCATGGGAATCAGTGATGCACGGGTTATTTCTGCAGCAGGCAGCTTAGGGACCTATATGGGACTGTATTGCGGATTTCATAATGAAGATTCCGGCCTGGCATTAACCGGTGTAGCGATTTCCCCCTTTGATGATTACAAAGAGCAAAGCATTGTGGAACTGTTTGACAGCACAAAAGAAAAGTATGGAATGAAAATAAGTGCCGGACTAAAAGATTTTGATATTGAAAAGGAGTATGTCCGGGGCGGATACAATCTCCCTTCAAAGGAGGTAAGGGATGCGGTTCGTCTGATGGCAGGAAAAGAAGCCATCCTGCTAGATCCCTGTTACACAGGAAAATGTTTTGCCGCAATTATTGATATGGTTAAGGACGGGAAAATCAAAAAAGGTGAGAAGATAATCATGATCCATACAGGAGGAGCTCCTGGATTATACACAAAGCATCATAGAGTGGAGTTTGAAAAGGAATTAATTGATGGGGTTACAATTCTTGAATAAATTGTGTAACGTTCTCCGTGATAAAAAAGAGTGAGGTGATAACTTCGCTCTTTTTGCAAAGTCTGTAGGTATTATGGTATAATATTTATAATACAATGGTTGCAAAGGGAGGTTGCCATGAAACATAAATTAACGGTGGAGCAGCGTCAGCTACTGTCTCAAAGCCAGATCTCTTCTCTGGAATTGCTTGCATTATGCAATAGTGAGCTGAGTCGGTATATGGAAAATGAATATATGGAAAATCCTCTGCTGGAGCAAACCAATTCTGGAACTGAATCTTATACTCAGGAAGATTATCAAGCGTGGTATCAATTAAATTACAGCAAGCCTTTAAAAAATACAGCAGGGTATTTCGAAGAAGTCAATGAGGGGAGCACTCAGGAGTTTGATACTTCAAACGCGAATAATATTTATACCTATGTTTATGAGCAGCTGGAGTTAGAACGCTATTCGGATATACAATTACGTGTAATTGATTTTTTGATTCAGAGCCTGGATCGTAATGGGTTTATCGATTTGGAGGTTCCTGAGATTGCTCAGTTGACCGGTGTGAATGAGCAGGTAATCGAAAGCTGCTTATTCGATTTAAAAAAGTTGGAACCAAATGGTATTTTCGCAAAGAATCTGGTAGAATGCTTGTTAATTCAGACTGAAATACTAGGACTTGATGATGAAAACCTAAAAAATATTATCTCATATCATTTAACGGACATATCTCAGGGGAAAATAAGCTCAATCACCCGAGCACTCGATATCTCATCTGCACAGGCCAGAAGATATGTTGCTCTGATTAGTACCTTAAATCCAAGGCCGCTGCAGGGGTTTGGAGAGAATGAAAAGCAATATATTATTCCGGATGTTATCGTTTCTATGGGTCCGGAGGGGAAATGGAATATAGAAATCAATGATCATTGGTGCGGAGACTATCAGTTAAACGATTATTATCTCCAGATGATGGCAGAAGTAAAAGAGCAGGAACTTTTTGAATACTTTAAGAATAAGTTGGAGCGGGCGAAATTTCTCATTCATGCGGTTGAACAGAGGCGCAGGACGATTATTCAAATAACAAATGCAGTATTGGAAGAGCAGGATGAATTTTTCCGATATTCCGGAAAACTTAAACCTTGTACCATGACACAAATGTCAGAAAAGCTGTCGGTTAGTACCTCGACCATAAGCCGTGCCGTAAAAGACAAATATCTTCAGTATCCCGCAGGTTGTATTCTGATGAAAAACTTATTTTCTGCGTCAGTTCCCGCAGGTGACGGCAGCCTGATTAATTCGGATGGCGTCAAAGAATTAATACGTGAACTCATAAATGAAGAAAAGAAAGAAAAGCCGTACAGTGATTCGAAGCTTGCAGAATTACTGAGTGAAAAGGGGTGTCGTCTTTCTCGAAGAGTTATTGCCAAATATCGGGAAGAGATGGGGATCTCTGGCAGTTTTGAGCGGAAAATGAAAAACGATATGAATAAAGGAGTCAACTAAAACTTTGATTTTAGTTGACTCCTTTATTGGCCGCAAGGATTATTCAATCATAAAATTTTCAGAACTGAAGTTGGCATAATACCTGCCTGTCTGGGCAGTAAACTTAAGCACACAATAATCAGGATCCGTAACGCCTTTCGGATAATACATGGTATCCCCATCCTGCCAGATCATTTCCTTGCTGGCTGCATCCTCTAAAACCTCCATGGTTCCCTTTAACATGACTCCGCGAAAAAACCGTTTGTCACAAAAATAGATACATGCTTTTGGATTGATGCGAAATTGTCTGACACGCATGGAAGAGGTATTTGTAGTAAAATAGAAGGTCTTAATCCCAACCCGTTTTCTCGGCGGCAGCATTGCTTTCGTATTGGGGAATCCTTCCTCATCCAAAGAGCTTATAAATGCAACTCCCTGCTTGTCAATCAAATTGCCAATTGTTTGCCCTGCATCCCTCATCATTTGGAGTTCCTCCTGAGTTTTTTTATAGGAAAACTATACCACAAAAGAGTCAGCCGGTAAATTACTCACATGTAAAGATTATAATGCTGTAAATGATTGAAATCCGGCTAATACGAATTCCGATTACTCATAATTACAAACATCTTAATTCTTCCGATGATATTTGTCAACGAAGAAGTTCGGATGATAGATCTATCAAAGAAATAGAGTAATTTTGTATTAAAACTAGTATTATATAAAATAAAATTAGCACGTAACATTTCATATAAAATGGACCCTATAAGATAGACAGTTAAAAAAGCGAAAATTGCTTATATTTTAACTTACCCTACCTTGTAGGGTCTTTTTTTGTTATACTCATAGCA
>Ga0213824_1000788_pt1 | contig 21487 bp, 15 predicted proteins | sample MC6MC0906MG_FD_179892 | JGI IMG/M metagenome (GOLD analysis project Ga0213824, IMG submission 179892) | Enriched soil aggregate microbial communities from Iowa State University, Ames, United States - MC6-MC0906-MG | ecosystem: Environmental > Terrestrial > Soil > Unclassified | place: USA: Iowa...
CAGGGCGCCCAGCAGCAATTCGCGGGTCTGTTCGATACGGGTGATCACATCGCTCATGGCATCCTCCTTGTTCAGGGGGCCGGCGACTGGTCGCCGATCGCATCCCAACCTTCCTTGACGGTAATCAACAGGCGCGCGACTTCGTCGATGATCGCCGGGTCGCTTTTCACGTTGGCTTCGATCAGACGGCGGCTCATGTAGGTGTACAGGCTGTCCAGTTCGGCCAGGCTGTCGGCGTGGTTTTCCAGGTCCAGGCCTTCGCGCAGGCCGCCGATGATGTCGATGGCCTTGCCGATGAGGATACCCTTCTGGGCGATGTCATTGCGCGCAATGGCGCCCTTGGCCTGCGCCATGCGGTCAAGACCGCCCTGCATGAGCATCTGTACCAAACGGTGCGGGCTGGCCTCGGAGGTCTGCGCAGCGCCGTTGACTTTCTGGTATTGCCGAAGGGCCAACATCGGGTTCATGGATCTACCTCGTTGCAGCGAAAAAGGTTGCTTGTACCCTGTGTATCGCCGGTACGTCAAAAAACTTTAGGGCCAAAACAAAAAGCCCGGCGCGTCGCATGGACGCAGCCGGGCTTTTGTCACACAGCGCCGATCAGGAATTCTTGGCCTGGGCGTTCAAGGCATCGAAGACAGCCTTGATTTGGTTGGCCTGGGCGTTGAGCTTGGCCACATTGGTATCCATCGCAACATACTTCTTGGTCAACGACTCGGTCAGCGACTCCGTACGACGGTCCAGCGCTGTCTGCTGGTCGGCAAGGTTCTTGGCTACCTTGTCGAGGCTGGCTTTACGCGTGGCCAGGCTGCCGTCGGTGGCATTGTACGGGTCGATTACCTTGTTCATCCGCTCGAAGATACCGTTGGTGCCGGTGAACAGCTCCTGCACCTCGGCGCCCAGCTTCTTGTCGTTCATGGCGGTGGTGAACTTGGTGGAGTTGAACTCCAGAGTACCGTCCTTGGTGGTGTTGATGCCGAGCTGACTCAAGCTGGTCAGCTGATCACCGGCGCCGACTTCGCTGAGCACCTTGCGCACATCGTTGAGCAACGAACGGGTGGTCGGGTCGTTGGTCAGCGGGCCGAGCACCAGGTTGTCGTCCGCATCGCGGCTGGTACTGGTCAGCGAGGTGATGGTCTTCTGCAGGGTGTTGTAGGCATCGACGAACGCCTGGATCGATTTCTGCAGCCCCTCGTTGTCCGCCGCCACGGTTACCTGGGTAGGGTTGCCGACACCCCCAGACTGGGTGCTGACGCCCGTGAGCTCCAGCTTCATGCCACTGATGGCATTATCGATGGTGTTTTTCGCACTGGTGACCTTCAGGCCATCGATGGTCAGCTCCGCATCCTGGGCCAGGGCGGTGATGTAACCCGCACCTGTACCGGACATCTGCGTGGTACCGTCGATTTCCAGCTCGGGAATACCACTGAGCGACAGGTCGGAACCGGCACCAGTGGTAGTAGAACTGAGCACCAGGCGCGCGCCACCCTCACCATTGACGATGTTGGCCGAGATACCCTGGACGCCGAGTTCTTTGTTGATCTGGTCGCGCACGCTTTCCAGGGTGGCGCCGCTGGCGATATCCAGCTTCCAGGTATTACCGCCTTGCGTGACGGACAGCTCGCCCTGGCTGATTGCCGAGGTAGAACCACCGGCAAACTGCTGGCTGGCAACCTTGGAGCCGGTAGCCAGCTTGTCGACCACGATGTCGTAGTTGCCGGCCACTGCGGTATTGCTCGAAGTGACCTTGACCACGGCTTCGTTCGCCGATTTTGCCGCGTAGGCATTGAATGCCGGCGCATTCGAATCGTTGAGCTTCTTCATGGCGTCCTGGTACGCCGTGAGGGCACTGCGCAGCGAGCCAACACCCGAGATCATCGCAGTGTTGTTGCTGGTCTGCCGGGTGATCTGCGCCTTCTTCGCCGCAGTGTCGGCGCTGACCAGCGCCTCGACCATCTCGGTGATATTCAGCCCGGTACCCTGGCCGATACTGGAGACAATGGTACTCGCCATACAGTTATCCCTCTTTTCGCAACGTCAATCCTGCTCCTGCACGACTGACATGGACTCGCCTTGAAGCATTCGCCGCCGGTCAGACCTTGGCGTCGAACAAAAGACTGTTTACATCGCTCAGGTTGTGGGCGATCCGCAGCGCCTCTTCCGAGGGTAATTGACGGATCAACTCACCCGTTTCACTGGCGATGACCTTGACCACGATCTTGCCGGATTCTTCGTCCGTGGAGAATTCCAGGTTGCGTCGTGACGAACTGAGGAACTTCTCGATTTCCGAAACGGCACTCTTGACCTTTTCGGCATCGGTTCCTTTTTCGGCAGCACTGACTGCCTTGGGTTCCAGCGTATCACTGCCGCGGGGCGCATCGGCCGACCGGGCAACCGGCTTGTCGCCAACCTGTTCGGTCGAACGAGCAGTCGGGTAGGACAGGTTCAACTTGACGCTCATGTCCATGACTTACCACCTCGCAACGAAAAGGCGGGGAAGCGCCTCAACGTGCACTCCCCCGCCGGTCACCATCAGCGATTACTGAAGCAGCTTCAGTACAGCGGATGGCAGCTGGTTGGCCTGGGCCAGAACCGAGGTCGAAGCTTGCTGCAGGGTCTGCTGCTTGGTCAGCTGGGCAGTTTCAGCAGCGAAGTCGGTGTCCTGTACACGGCCACGAGCGGCTTCGGCGTTCTCGTTGATGTTCTGCAGGTTGTTGACGGTGCTGGTCAGACGGTTCTGCGAAGCACCCAGGTCAGCACGGGTGGAGTTGATGGTCTGCAGAGCGGCGTCGATAGCGTCCAGAGCAGCGTTCATGCTGGCTTCGGCTTCGTCACTGGTCGAACCGGTGATGGCGATGGTAGCCGAGTCAACGCTCAGGGTAGCAGCGTCGAAACCGCTGTCCAGGCTGATGCTGATCTGGTTGTTGGAACCGGAGTTGGAGCCGACCTGGAAGGTCAGGACGCCAGCGGAACCGTCCAGCAGGTTTTTGCCGTTGAGCTGAGTGGAGTTGGCGATACGGCTCAGTTCGTCGGACATCTGCGCGAACTCTTTGTTCAGCGCTTCACGGTCTTCGGTGCTGTTGGTGTCGTTTCGCGACTGGACTGCCAGTTCACGCATACGCTGCAGGATGTTGGTCTGCTCTTGCATCGCGCCTTCAGCGGTCTGGGCGATGGAGATACCGTCGTTGGCGTTTTTGATAGCCATGGTCTGACCGCGGATCTGCGAGGTCATACGGGTAGCGATCTGCAGGCCGGCGGCGTCGTCTTTGGCGCTGTTGATTTTCAGGCCGGAGGACAGACGGGTCATCGAGGTGCTCAGTGCATCGGAAGCACGGTTCAGGTTTTTCTGAACGCCCAGAGAGGTGGTGTTGGTGTTAACGGTCAAAGCCATGACGAATTCCTCGTTGGATTGGGTACTGCGGCTTCCGGCCTTGGCAATTCGCCGGGTGTGGCACAGAGAACCTTCGTAATAGTTATCGTCGTCAGGGCGGGTTGCTTTAGGGGATTTTGGAAAAAATTTACTGGCATCCTGCCAGCCCAATGAAATCAAGGAGTTGACGCCAGATTACAGGCGCCACACGCCTGCAGCGTAGAAAAGAAAACGCCGCCTGGAAGTGGCGGCGTCGGTCACGGCGATGAACGGTCAGTCACGCCGCTCGATGATCGCCGACCCCCAGGACAGGCCCACACCGAAGCCACTGAGGGCCACGCGCTGGTGCTGCGAGCCCAGCACGTGCTTTTCCAGCAGCAGGGGAATGCTCGACGACACGGTATTGCCGGTCTCGACCATGTCCTTGACGAACTTCTGCTTGTGCTCGCCTTCATCGAACCGCGCCGACACGGCATCGACGATCGCGGCACTGCCCTGATGCAGGCAATACAGGTCGATGTCATCGGATTTCAGGTCGCTGGCCTCGAGCAATTGCTGCAGGTGTGCAGGCACCTTGACCAGGGCGAAGTTGTACACCTGACGGCCATTCATGAAAAACTTGCCGTCGGTGGTGCGCAGGTGCTCGGCGCCGGCACCGTCGCTGCCGAACAGCGACTTGCCCAGCTGCCAGGTGGCATTTTCACCCATCCAGGTGGCAGTGGCGGCATCGCCAAACAGCATGGTGGTGTTGCGATCTTCTGGGTCGACGATCTTCGAATAAGGGTCGGCGGTAATCAGCAGGCCGTTCTTCAGGCCGGCGGCTTCCATGAAGCCCTTCATTGCGTACAGGCCGTAGACATAGCCGGAACAGCCCAGCGAGATATCGAAAGCAGCGATGGCCGTTGGCAGGCCGAGCTTGTGCTGGACGATCGCAGCAGTGTGCGGTAGCCCTTCTGCGTCACCGTTCTGGGTGACGACAATGACCGCATCGATGGTTGCCGGGTCCAACGATGGATTGGCAGCGAACAGGTTTTTTGCGGCCTCTACGCACAGGTCGGAGGTTTCCTGGGCGGCTTCCTTGCGCGGCAAGAAGGTCGAGCCGATCTTGCCAAAGATGAAATCCTGGTCCTTGCCGAATTTCGCGCCCTGGGCGTAGTTGTCCACGCCTTCAGTCGGCACGTAACTGGCGATGCTTTTAATGCCAATCATATGGCTTCCCAATTCAGTAACAGCGCAATACCCGCCATGGTCCAAACGGCAAAACGCCAGGCGATACGGTGGCTTCCGATCCCTGACGGCTTGCCCGGGTGCGACGCGGCGGTTCCCGGTTTCGACAATATACAGTGAAGATGCGCGTTCTGACTCTCAAGTCACGCTCTTTTTGTCGATTCGGCAAAGCGCACAGCGCCACCCATAAAAAAGCCATGACCACCAGGCGGCGGTCATGGCTTGGCACAGCAGGCGGGCTGGTGTCAGCCGATCAATGCCTGCCACTCGACCCTGCCCTGAGCATCGATGCTGAACAGCTTGCCGTCGCGGCTATGGCTGGCGTTGTAGCAAGGATCCTGGGCCAGCACAGGCGCCCAGCGCGCACGCATTGCCGCACAGGCCATTGCATCATCACTGGCCTGCGCATGACGCACGGCTTGTGCCTGCGGCGTGAACACCACCAACAGCCCGGCCGCAGCCGCCTGCAGGCAAAAGTCGACCTCCGCCGCACGCACGCTCGGCGCCTGTTCATCGAGGCCACCCGCAGCGCGCAGCAGCTCGACACGCAGCATGATGCACCCTGACACCGCTGAAACACCGTGCTCTACCTGCAGGCGCTGCATGTAACCCGGCGCCTCCTTGGCCTCACCGGCAAACGCCGGGCGTACACCGGCCTGCGCCGTCAACACCAGGCCCGCCTCGACGACCTTGCCATCGGCGCCCAGCAGTTTGCCACCGACCACGCCGACTTCCGGGCGCTGGGCCTGGTTGAGCAACCCTTCCAGCCAGTTGGCGTTGAGCACTTCGGCCGAGCTGTCGAGCAGCACCAGGTACTCGCCACGGGCCTCGCGGCTGGCGTAGTTGAGCATGGCAACGGGAACCAACGGCTGTTCGCTGCGAATCACCCGTACCCGGCTGCCAGCCGCCTGCAAGCTGCCCAACCAGTCGCGCAGCTCGGGCGAGCGGCTGGCGTTGTCAGCAATGAGGATCTCGTGGTTCTGGTAGCGGGTGCGCTGGATCACGCTGACCATGCACGCCTGCATTTCATCGAAGTTGTCCTGGCAATGCAGGATGATCGAGACCACCGGGCGTTGCGGGTGACGATAATCGATCTGCAAAGTGCCAGGGTGTGCCGAACCTACTGAAGCGCCATAGCCACGCTGGGCAATATGCTGAGCCAAAACGGCACGTTCCTGATCGTGGCTGTCAGTACCCGGTGCCTTGCAGATGAGCAAGGGCTCTGCCAGATGGGCGAAGCCGGCCGTACCGGCCTGCCCGATCAAACGCAGCAACAGATCGAACTCCAGTGCCAGCGGGTATCTTGCATCGAAACCGCCAGCGTCGAGCCACAAGTCGCGACGCACCAGCCAATGGCGGGCCATGCTGCCCGGTACGCTCTGCAGCAAGTCCAGGTTGACGCCCGGGCGCAACACCTCACGCAGCGAACCATCAGCCTTGCTCTGCAGCTCATCCATCGCCACCGCGCGCACACCGTCGACGCCCAGCAACTCCAAGCCCGCACGCAGCAGACCGGAACCGGTGAAGCGGTCGCCGCTTTCGGCCAGCATGACCCAGTCGGTATCAAGCTGCCTGGCCGCCTCGTTCATGCGCTGAACGTAATCCTGCGCCGTGACCTTGACGAAGTGCACGGTCTGCTGAGGGCGAGTCACGGCCGGAAGGTCGCCAGCGGTCAGCACCACCACCTTGAAGGCACGGCAATGGCTGCTCATGAGGCTGTCGAAGGTCGCCTGCAGCTTGGCCATATCGGCGTCAAGGTCAAGCAGCAGGATGCCGAAGGTCGGGCCACCTTGCTGCCGCGCCAGGCACTCGGCGGCCGCGCGGGCCTGCTCGGCATCCGGTTCACGGCGCTGCAACCACTTGAGCAGCCGCCCCGATGGCAGGCTGTCGAGCAATGCCTGGCTATCGTAGCCCGGCACCGATTGCAGGCGCTGCAACCAGCCGCGCAACGGCGCTGCTTCGGCTTCATCACCTGCCTCTTCCAGCGAAGCCAGGAGCCGCTCCACCACCGCACGGTTGAACGGGCTGAGTGTCAACGCCTCCCACAAACGGCTGCGCTGGGTACGGGCATCGTCATTGGCATGCACCTGCATCAGTTGCCACTGGCGCAGCAGGATCGGCTCAAGCTCGATGAGCTGCTGACGCCCGGCAGGCATGGTGTGGATGAGGAATTCGCATTCAGCCAAGACGTCGAACATCGGCTTGTTGTAGAACGGCATCTCGACGAACTGCTGTTCGCCAAACACACGCCGTGGCTCAGGCTCGGCCAGCTTCCAATGTGAGCGCACGATCAGGCAACCCTGCAGCGCGACGCCGGTCAGCAGGCCTTCGGCCATCGCCTTGAAGCTTTCCAGGGCGATGCGCTTGACCGCTTCTGCCCCCTGCGCGCTCAGCGCGGTCGGGATCGAGGCGAGAAACTCGGCGAAGGCTTCGCGATCCTGGCGTGATTTTTCATCCTGCAGCGCCAGTACGGTGAGCACGTTGGTGTTGTGCTCGGAGCCCCCGTAGTTGATTTCTCGCACCGCATAGGGGATCGGCAGGATCCGCGCCTTGGCGTTGACCAACAGGTAGAACGTGTGGCCAATTTCCTGCCACTCGAAGTTGGTGCCCGGCGGCAGCAAGGCATACCACTGCTGCAACAGGTCGGTGCGGGTAACCGCGTAGAATGGCGGCAGAAACTGGCCCATGAATTCGAGCAGGCGCTGCTCGGGCTGCTCGGCGCAGTAGTCCTCCTGCACGCGGTTGTCGCGCTTGTAGAAGTCCACCTGGGTACCACGCCCCAGATACATCATGCCGTAGCCGTGGCACACCCCGTAGTCAGGGTTTTGCTCGAGGAATTCCACCGAGCGGGTCATGCCGTCATGCAGCAGAAAGTCGTCGACCGCCGCAAAGGTCATGAACGGGGTACGCACCTCGTTGACGCCGTAAGTCAGCTTGTCTTGCAGCCCGGTATAGGAAAACTGCGGCAGGTGGCGGTAATCGACCTGGGGGTAGTCACGCATCACCTCTTCGTCGGCCTGCAACGATGAGTCCAGCACCAGGATGGTCGCCGGGTAGTTGCGGTAGTAATACAAGGTCCGGCGCAGGAACGCCGGGCGGTTGTGGGTGATCACCACCAGGGTGAGGCGATCCTTGAGCGACGCATCGCCCGGGTGCTGTGCATGAGCCTGCATATGTGTTCCTGCCCGTTGTCCGGCTGGTTCGAGGGTTCAGCGCACGCGGCGCAGGTAGCCATCACGGGCCACGGTGATCAGCAGCTTGTCGTGAACCTCGGCATCGATGACGAAGTCCTCGGTTTCTTTCAAATAGGCCCAGACCGCCGTGCGCGGGTTGTCGCCGACACCCCATGGGCGGTCCGGGAAGGCGTCTTCGGGCATGTCCTCGACCACGGTGTCCATCACCACGCAGTAGCTGCCTTGCGACACCAGCGGGGCATAGGCACGCAGCTCGGCGAGTACGTGCTCGTGGGTGTGGTTGGAGTCGAGCACGACGATGACTTTCTTGCCTTCGGCAAGGGCGCGCACGCGCTGGACAATCGCTGGATCGATGCTGGAGCCCTCGATCATGCTGATGCGCTTGAACATCGGGTGGCTTTCGATGGCCTCGCGGTTGTGCGCACGGATGTCCAGGTCGATGCCGAGCACTTCACCATGCCCTACCAGCTCCATCATCGACGCGTAGTAGATGATCGAGCCGCCGTGGGCGATGCCGCATTCGATGATCAGGTCGGGCTTGATCTTCCAGATCAGCTCCTGCATGGCGACCATGTCCTGGGGCAACTGGATGATCGGGCGGCCCATCCAGCTGAAGTGGTAGGTGTACTTATGCCTGGCGGACTCGTTGTAGAACGTCTTGGCCAGCTCGCAGAGTGCGGTATCGTTGCCTTGGGCGCGGATCTCGGCCTGGCTCTCTTCGGCAAATACCTGCTGTGGCGTCTTGTCGCTCATGTGAAGCCTCTTGAAAGTGATGACCCGGCGCCCCTAGTGGCGCGCGGGCTCGATAGTGGATTGCAGTAAGTGCTGCAAACGGTCGGTTACCGCCCAGAACGCCATCGGCTCATGGGTCGGGTACGGGTAATGGCCCAAGTTCAGTCGCAGGCGCGCGCCGCGCTCGTGCAGGCGTTGCTCGACCAGGCTACGCACGGCGACCGGCTGGCCGCTGGCGCAATTGACCACCCCCGAAAAATGCCCGCAACCAAGCACCCCCGCGAGCTGGCTGGCGGCCTGCGTGATCGGCTGGAAATCGCGCAATTGCTCACCGCCGGACATGTCGAAAGACGTCGCACCGCTATCGATCGCGCGATCGAGCGCCGCCAGCAGGCTGCTGGGGTTCTGCCCTTCCCCGTGCAGGTAGAACAGCCGCGCCCATTGCAGGGCGAACGGATGATGGCGCTGCAATGCCTGGAGAAACTGGCGCAGGCTGTGCTTGGCCAGCCCGTAGGGGTTTGCGGGCCGGGCTGGGCATTGCTCGTCCAGTGGCCCGCTCTGCATGCCGTATTCGAAACAGGTGCCGGTCACCAGGACCTGGGGCACCCCCGCCAACACGGCCTGTTTGATGAAGTGGTAGTCGGCCATCAGGTTCTGCTCCAGGTGGAACAGCCCCTGGTAGTTAGGCAGCCCTGGCCAGGCCAGGTGGGCCACTGCATCGACTCCCTCGACCCAGCTGGCGACCTGCCCCGGCGTAGCCTGCTGCAGGTCGGCGGCCACAAACTGCACCTGGTCGAACCAAGGCATGGCCTGCGCCCGCAGCGCATCACGGGCCAACGCCCGCACACGACAGCCGCGCGCCAGCAGCTCGGCCACCAGATGCCGCCCGACAAAACCGGTGGCGCCAGTCACCAGCACATGCTGCCGCCCCGTCATAGCACGGTCAGCTCGGGCACGGCGATCACGAAACGCCCGCCCCACTCACGGATGCCGGCTTGCTGTTCACTCACTTCGCGCAGCAGGTTCCACGGCAGCACCAGCACGTAGTCGGGCTGCTCCTCGGCCAGGCGCTCGGGCGCAACCACCGGGATGCGGCTTCCCGGCAGGAACTTGCCTTGTTTGTGCGGGCTGGCATCGGCGACCCAGGCTAACAGGTCAGCCTTGACCCCGGCATAGTTGAGCAAGGTGTTGCCCTTGGCGGCCGCGCCATAGCCCACCACGCGCTTGCCGGCGGCCTTGGCCTCGAGCAGAAAACGCAGCAGTTGCAACTTGATGCGCTCTGCAGCCGGCGCCAGGGTTGAGTAAAACGCGGCGGTGCGCACACCGACAGCGTCTTCGACAGCCAGCAGGTCGGCGACCGCTGCAGTCACTGCGCGGCGCTCGCCGTCGGCACGCTGGGCAAACACCCGTAGCGATCCGCCGTGGGTCGGCAGCTGCTGCACATCGAATATTTCAAGGCCGTTGCGCTGGCAGAGTATCTGCACTGCCGTCAGCGACAGGTACGAATAGTGCTCGTGGTAAAGGGTGTCGAACTGGTGCTCGGCCATCAGGGTCAGCAGGTGCGGGAACTCGAAGGTCACCACCCCTGCCGGCTTGAGCAGCGTAGCGAAACCGCCGAGGAAGTCGTTGATGTCCGGCACGTGGGCGAGCACGTTGTTCGCCGCCATCAGGTCGGCACTCCAACCTTCTGCCACCAGGCGCACGGCCACTTCGCGGCCAAAGAACACCTCGCGGATGTCCAGGCCTTTGGCCCGGGCCGCCTCAGCGGTGCTGCGGGTCGGTTCGATACCCAGGCACGGGATGGCGCGACGCGCGACGTACTGCAGCAGGTAGCCATCGTTGGCGGCAATTTCCACCACCCGGCTGTCCGCGTTCAGCCCGAAGCGCTCGACCATGCTTGCCACATAGGCCTCGGCATGCGCCAACCAAGAGCTGGAGTAGGAACTGAAATAGGCATAGTCGGCATCGAACAGTTGCTCGGCGCGCGTGTAGTCTTCGGTCTGCACCAGCCAGCATTGCTCGCATACCGCCACCTTCAGCGGCACCCATTGCTCGGCCTCAGCCAATTGAGCAGCAGACAGGTAGGCGTTGGAGGGTGGCGATGTACCCAGATCAATCAACGGCAAGTGCAAGGCACTGCCACAACCTCGGCAATTCATAAGGTCACTCCGGTAAAGCGGTCATCCAGCCAAGGATGCACTTCATCCCGGGCCGAGAGGTTGATCACAGGCAACGGCCATGCAATCGCCAGGCGCGGGTCGATGACCGACAGGCCGCCCTCGTGCTCAGGGGCGTAGTCGGCGCTGTGCAGGTAAAGCAGCTCGGCGTCATCGCTGAGCGCCTGGAAGCCATGGGCAAAACCGGCCGGCACCAGCAGGCTGGTCCCCTCTCCGGCCTTGAGGCGTTCTCCATGCCACTGCAAAAACGTCGGGGAACCGGCACGCACGTCGACCACCACATCCCAGACCTCACCCTGCAGGCAGGTAATGTACTTGCTTTCCGGCTGCGGCCCGGCCTGGTAGTGCAGGCCACGCACGCTGCCGCGTTCGCGGGTTAGCGAGCGGTTGATCTGACGAATGTGAAACGGCGCGCCGAAGCGCTCGAGGCTGTCTTCGCAATACAGGCGCGAGAACGCGCCACGCGCATCCGCGTGGTGACGATGCTCGACCCGGGCCAAGCCCTGCAGCGGCAAGGGGTGCAATGTGTACTGGCTCACAGCGCCTCCTGATACAGGCTCAGCTGGGTCAGGCTGACCGCACGCATGTCCATGCCCTTGCGCCAGGCTAGGTGCCAGCCCAGGGTCCGCTCCAGGCATTCGTGCAGTGACCAGCGCGGGCGCCAGCCCAGCAACTGGCGGGCGCGCGAGCTGTCCAGGCGCAGCAGGCCGGCTTCGTGCATGTCACTTGGCTGGATATTCACCCCAGGCGCTTGCGGCCACTGCCCGGCGAGCAGCTGCACCACTTCGCCGACGCTGCACATGTCATCTTCGCCCGGGCCGAAGTTCCAGGCACCGGCATAGCGCTGGCCCTGCTCATAGAGACTGGCCGCCAGTTGCAGGTAGCCGGCCAGCGGTTCCAGGGCGTGCTGCCAAGGGCGCACAGCCTGGGGGAAACGCAAGGTCACCGCCTCGCCTTCGGACCAGGCTTTGAGCACGTCAGGGATCAGCCGCTCAGGCGAGAAGTCACCCCCACCCAGTACGTTGCCGGCGCGCGCCGTGGCCAGGCTCAGGCCATGCTCGGCGAAGCGTTCAGGGGGGAAAAACGACGCCGCGTAGGATTGTGCGAGGATCTCGCAGCAGGCCTTGCTGCTGCTGTAGGGGTCGTGCCCACCCAGTGCTTCATTTTCGCGGTAAGGCCACGCCCATTCCTGGTTGGCGTAGACCTTGTCGGTGGTGACCACCACGCAAGCGCGTACGCCACCGACCTGGCGCACGGCCTCAAGCAGGTTGAGCGTGCCCATCACGTTGGTTGAATACGTGCCCAGCGGGTCACGGTACCCTTCGCGCACCAGCGGCTGGGCGGCAAGGTGCAGGACAATCTCGGGCTGCACTTCGGCAACCAGTTCCAGCAGCACCCCCAGATCACGCACATCGCCTCGGCGATCATCGATACCTTCCCCGGCACGTGCCAGTTCGAACAGGCTAGGTTCGGTGGACGGGTCAAGGGCAAATCCGGTGACAAGGGCGCCCAGATTCTGTAGCCAGAGCACCAGCCAGCTCCCCTTGAAGCCTGTGTGGCCCGTGACCAGTACGCGCTTGCCGGCCCAGAATGCGGGGCTCAGTCCCATTGCTTCCATGGCGCCTCCCCACTGGCCCAGAGTTGCTCCAGGTGGTTCTTGTCACGCAGGGTGTCCATCGGGTGCCAGAAGCCATCGTGCTCGAACGACATCAGCTGACCCTCTTCAGCCAGGGTGTTCAGCGGCTCGGACTCCCACGGCATGGCATCATCGGCGATGTAGGGGATGACCTTGGGTGACAACACAAAGAAGCCGCCGTTGATCCAGCCGCCATCCCCTCGCGGCTTCTCGCTGAAGCCACGCACGAGGTTGCCTTCGCGCTGCAGCGCGCCGTAGCGCCCCGGGGGTTGTACGGCAGTGACGGTAGCCAATTTGCCGTGGCTGTGATGGAAATCGACCAGTGCTGCGATGTTGATGTCCGACACGCCATCACCGTAGGTGAAGCAGAACGCGTCGTCATTCTCCACGTAGCGCGCCACACGGCGCAGGCGGCCACCGGTCATGCTCTCGTCACCGGTGTCAACCAGGGTCACGCGCCATGGCTCACTGTAGTTCTGGTGCACATCCATGCGGTTGGCGCGCATGTCGAACGTCACGTCGGAGGTATGCAGGAAGTAGTTGGCGAAGAAGTCCTTGATCGCGTAGCCCTTGTAGCCGAGGCAGATCACGAAGTCGTGGATACCGTGCGCCGAATACTGCTTCATGATGTGCCAAAGAATTGGCTTGCTACCGATCTCGATCATCGGTTTTGGCTTGAGGTGCGACTCTTCGCTGATTCGCGTACCGAGACCACCCGCCAGAATGACTGCCTTCATCGATTTCCTCATGTACTTCGCGCCTCCGGCACCGCCAGGGCGAAGGTTTTATGGCGATATCGATGGGGTACTGCAGGAAATGCGCCAACCTGTGCGGGCCAGAAAAAACAGGGGCCGCCAAGCGGCCCGGGTGAAACTCAATCCGCCAACCAGCCCCACTCCCAGTGCCGCAGGTTGTCGTCACGCAGCACGAAATCGCGCATCACGGCCTCACGCAAGTCATCGCCCATACGATAGCTGGCAGCCGGGTCGGCCAAGTGGGAACGGATCGCCTGCAGCCACTCCTCGGTGCTGTTGGTGTAGACCCGCGTGCAGGGCAGGTAGCCACGGTAGGCTTCGGTGTCGGTGCAGATGGTGGGATAGCCGCAAGCACCATACTCCAGCAGACGCAGGTTGCTCTTGCAGTCGTTGAAGATATGAAACTCCAGCGGCGCCAATGCCAGGTCGAGGTTCAGGCTTGCCAGCTTGGCCGGATAGAGGTGCAGCGGGACACCGGGATGATACTCGTGAATGTACGGTTTCAGACCTTCCGGGCACATGCCGAAGAATACCCACTCCACCTCACCGGCCAGCTCGCGCACCACCTCGGCAATAATTTCCAGGTCGCCGCTGTGGCTGGTTCCCCCGCCCCAGCCAACACGCGGCTTGCCGGACGTGCCGCGGCGGCTTGGCGGCAGGCTGGCCCACAGGCGCGGTGCCAGCATGTTCGGCACCACCCGGATATCCTGATGCATATCCGAGAGTGCGTTGGCCAGTGCCTGGGTAGTCACTACCAGCCGGTCACACAACCCGATACCGCGGCGCAGGTGCTGTTCGATATCGGCAGGTTTGTTACGCGCATGGGTATTTTTTTTCGGCGCGCTCAGCACGTAATCGTCCATCTCGAAGATACGACGGGCGTTGGAGAAACGCTTGATGCGTTCGATATCCCGCACCGAGTCTTCGGCATGGCGCAATTGCAGAATGATCACGTCAGGGTCCATTCGCGCCAGCTGCACAACGCTGGGCGATTCAAAGGCTATGCGCCCGACCACCCGCCCGGCAGCCTCGAGCTGGCTGAACGGTTCACTGACTCGATAATGACCCACCGCAGTGTCGTTGAGCGGCAGCCCCAGCACCGATGGCAAAGCCCGGGCGCACAACGGATTCCAACTGCCCCGCAGGCTCGGCTCCAGGCTGAAGTCGGCACTGGCCAAACCCAGGCTCGGGTTGTAGGCCGGGTCGCGTATGACTTTGCTCAGCCAGCGTTCGCAGAACACCTGCTGCTGTTCGAGCTGCTGCTCATGGCTCGGTTGCGCCTCGGCCACCACTCGTTCGGCCTTGAGCATCACCGCATAAGGCGTACCGACCACCAGGTAACCCTGGCGCCCGACGCGCAGGCACAGGTCCAGCTCGGCAAGCCCATGCCCAAGCTCCTGCCCAGCTAGCCCGCCAACACCGTCGTACACGGCCTTGCGCACCATCAGGCAGTCACCACCGACGGCGCTCCAATCCTGCACCACCTGCAGACGCTGCAGGTAACCGCGCGCTTGCATGTCCTCACCTGCGAAAGCCGGGCCTGCGCCACTGGATACGCCCAGCACGCGACCGGCCTCGACCACGCGGCCCTGGGCATCGACCAGCTTCGCGCCCACCACCGCGACCTCCGGACGCTGGGCGTGCTGCAGCAGTTCGTTGAGCCATTGGCCGTCAAGCACCTGCAGTGATGGGTCCAGCAGCAGCAGGTATTCACCGCGGGCCTGCGCCGCTGCAGCATCGATCAGCTGTTCACGCTGGCCGCCAGGCTGCTGAAGTACCCGCAGCATGCCTGCGCCCAACTCCGCCATAGCCTGCAGCCATTGCGCAATACCTACCTGGACCCTTGCCCCCGCCACCAACAACAGCTCATAGCGGCTGTCGGCAGTGCGCTCGATCAGGCTCTGGACGCATGCCTGCAGGCGTTCGAGATCCTCACCCACCGGGATGATGACCGAGACCAACGGCTTACTGTCATGCAGGTAATCGACACGGTTGAGCAGTGCCAGATCGTCGTGACGTATCTGGTGGGCAACACCCAGCCGGTTCAAGTGCGCAGCCAATACCGGCTCGCTCTGGGATATCACGTCCGGCAGCGAGAGCCATTGGGCGAAGCTCATCGCCGACTGCACCTGGATTTCGGCAATATGGTCGATCACCTGCGGGCCACGGCTTTCAACCAGTCGCCAAAGCAAGTCATGCGAAGCCAGTTCGCCGAATGCAGGGTCGAACCCGCCCAACTCCAAAACGGCTTCACGGGCGAAGGCCAGGTTACGCCCCACGTAGGGATAGCTGCGCAACAGATCGAGGTTGAACGCAGGTTTGAACACCGGCTCACCTGGCGTGTCGTCGAGCCATGCACCTTCATCGCTGTAGGCGCAAGCCACCTCAGGGAATACGGCCACTCGCTCTGCGAGCAGCAAGACTGCTGATTCGCTCAAACGATCCCCTGAGCGCAGCAGGTAGATCCAGTCGGCATCGTGCAGTGAGGGCAACAGCTGGTTGAGCTGGCGCGGCCAGTCCGCTTGCAGCGGCTGATGAACGAGCGGAATATCGGTGGTTGGCAGCCGGTCACCCAGCAGCACGCAGGCGTGCACCGGATACAGTTGCTCAGCCAGGCTGGCGAACGTCCGCCCCAGCGCCTGGTCATCGCCCTGGGCATCCAGCACCACCGGCACGATGCGTGGTTGGCGCGGCCAAGCGGCCACGGTCTGCGGCAACAAGCGGCGTTGCGTCTGGCTGAACTGGCGCGCCGCCAACCACTGCTGGTAGAGCTCGGCGTAACTTTCACAGTCGCTGCCCACCCGGCCATTGAGGCGCGTTACCCAGTTGCTGAGGACGCGCGCCACGCAAAGCTCCTGCCACTGCCGGGGTTGCTGCTGCACCTCGACGAGTGGCACATAGCGCACCCAGCCACTGGCCGGCGCCGCTTCGCCACTACGCGCCGCGACCATTTGCAACAGCCAGCGCCATTCCTGCGGTGCGCCCTGAGCCACCCCAGGTTGCTTGCTCAGACGCTGCGGGTGCAAGCGCTCGAGCAGTCCAGGTTCGCTGAGCATGACCATGTTGGCACGGCGCATCAGGCAGGCGAACAGCGCAAGGTCAAGCAACGCGACAAAACTCTGGCCCTCGGCGGTCAGCGCCTGCAGCCACTGCAACGCCTGCTCGCGACGCATCAGCGCGGCAGAAAAGTTACCAAGGAAATTGACAGGCCGACCGTCGAGCAGGGCCAGCATGTCTTCACCCTTGAACAAGCTGTCGACATTGGCGAAACGCGCGTTGGCCAAGCGCATCGGCAGAATGAAGTTGTTTTCGTCGGCCATCACCCGCTGGGACAGTACCAGGCCAACTTCATCGTGCGCCTGCAGCACGTTGGCCTGGCGCTCCACGCACTGCGGGAACAGGCAGTCATCGTCACACAGCACCTTGACCAAGGTGCCGCTTGCCAGTGTCACGCCGTGCAGCAAATTATCGACGAAGCCCCTGCGCTGCACATTGCGCTCATAGCGCAGGCGCGGAGCTGCCTGCGCCTGTGCTGTGCGTACGATAGCCTCGATCTCGTCGCCTTCACTGTCATCGCAGACCAGCACCTCCAGGTCCTCGCAGGTCTGGCTCAATGCGCTGTGCAAGGCCTTGGCAAAGAAACGCGGGTTGTAGGCAGGGATGACAATACTGACGAGCGGCTTTTCGTTCACGTTGACGACCTTGAAAAAAAAGTGCGCCGCACCTGACGGTGGCGGCGCACGATTGAACACGCACAGGGCGCTATCAGATGTAGTTGACCAGCGACAACCCGGCAACCTTGGCGTAAGCCTGCAGCGAGGCCTGCAGCATGTTGGTCTGCAACTGCAGGCGCACCATGACTTCAGCGGGGTCGCTCTCGCGAATCGAACTCTGTGTCTTGAGATTCTCGGTGCTCAGGGCTTCGTTGGTTTCGGCCTGTACGTCGAGTGCCTGACCACGCCCACCGATCGCCGCGATGGAGGACGTCACCTGGTTGGTAGCGCTGGCAACGTTGCCAATTGCCGAATCCAGCGAAGCCTTGAGCTTCTGACTTGCCTCGGGATCACCATCGACCGGGGTATTGAGCGCAGCGCGCAGCTGGCCAATGGTATCCAGCACGTTCTGGGTCTGATGCGTATCGACCTTGACGGCGAAGGAGTCGCCGGCGGTCGGCGCGCCCGACAACTCGAACTCGACACCCATGGCCGTGGCGGTGTTGCCGCTCAGGGTACCGGTGGAAATCGGCTTGCTGTTGGCACTGACTGGTGAGGCATACAACTCAAAATCGGTGGCGCTGGTGAACTTGAGCACCGCCCCTTCCGGGAATGCTGCCTTGTACACGTCCTGGTCTATGATCTTGGCACCAGCCACCTGGGCCGAAGAGGCATTACCCGGGCTGCGAGTACCGGTGATTTCGTCGGCCTTGGAACCCAGGGTGAAAGTATGGCCCGCGATGGCTGCATCGGGGTCGGCTTCGTCGCCGGCCTTGAAGCTGATATCCAGGCGCAGATCTACCCCGCGGAAGTTGATCATGGTGTTCTCGCCGTTCGGGTCGAACTTGCCACTCTGGGTCGCTTCCAGGGTTACATCGTTGCCGCTGGCATCGGTGATCTTGAATTCGGTGCTGCTGGTGAATTCGACGCTGTAAGGCTCGCCACTGCGGAAGCGGTCGTTGTAGGTCGAGCTGCCCGAAACCTGGCCGTTCGACAAGGTGACACGGCCATCATCGACAGCCGGCGAGGTCAGATGCGTCTCGCTGCGGCTGGTGTTCAGTGCCTGCTCGAAGGCATCGTAGCCGGTCTCGTTGGACGCCAGGCTGATCATGTCGCCGACCTGCAGCTTCAGCTGGCTCTGGTCACCCTGGTAACTGTAGGTGCCGTCCGCATTGCGCACATAGGGCTGGGTATCACCCTTGGAGCCAGAGAACAGGTACTTGCCGTTTTCATCCCTGCTGTTCATGAGCGTGAACAGCTGGTCTTCCAGCGAGGCAAGCTCATCAGCGTTGGCCTTACGGTCCAGGTCGGTGAACGAGGGGTTGCCGGAGCTCACCGCCAGTTCGTTGACCCGCTGCAGGATGGTGCCGATCGAATTCAACGTGCTCTCGGCGGTGCCCAGTGCGTTACGTACGCTGGTGATATTGCCCTGGTACTGCTTCAGCATGTTCTGCTGCTGCTCCAGCTGCAGCAACCGCGCCGCACCCACCGGGTCGTCCTTGCCCGACCGCACGCGGATGCCATCGCTGGCCTCCTGCTGGGTCTTCACGGTATTGGCGAAGTTCTTCTGATAGTTGGCGCTGTTGGTGTTGTAGAACTGCGAAGTAGAGATGCGTACGCTCACGATCTACGGCTCCTTAAAGACTGTTGATCAGGGTGGCGAAGGTTTCCTGGGCCGCCTTGATGATCTGCGACGACGCGGTGTAGTACTGCTGGAACTTGATCAGGTTGCCGGTCTCTTCGTCGATCGAAACGCCCGACAAGCCGTTGCGGCTGTCCAGTGCAGAGGTTTGCAAGGCCGTGGTGGCGTCGCTGTCCATCTGCGCCTGGCCGGCCTTGCCGCCGACGTTGGACACCAGCTTGGCGTAGGCATCGGTGATGCTGATGCCCTTGCCGTCGGCCCCGACCTCGACCGTGGCCTTGGTCTGCAGGTCGATGATCGACTGGCCGTTGCGGTTGTCCGCCGAGCCCGCGGCGGTCAGCGCCACGGTGTAGCTGTCGCCGTTCTTCGGGGCGCCGGTGACGCTCATCTCGAAGGTGAAGTTACCGCCCAGCGAGTTGCCGTTGGCATCGACCATCGGCACCGACAGCTGCAGCTTGTTTTCCTGGCCGGGCACGATGGTGCCGCTGCCGATTTCGGTGCCCTTGGCGTCGTACATCTTGTAGGCCTGGGGCGACGTGGCTTCATCACCGAACACCAGCTTGACCGGGGTCGAGTACTTCAGGCCATTTTGCAGCTGGGTGCGCTGGGCGGCATCGTAGATGTCCAGCTGCGAGGTCAGCGTCGGCTGGGTAATCACGCCGGTGCCCTTGTTGCCCGAGCCGCTGGTGGCGGTCAGCGGCGACGACAGCGCCAGGCGCTTGGGGTCGGTGAGCACGGTATCGATGCTGGCCGCCGCGTTGCGCGTCGGGGTAATCTTGAAGCTGTCGCCGGCACTCAAGGCACCGCCATTGAGCGACAGGCTGAAACCGTCGATCACCGGTGCCGGGTCGTCGTCGAGGCTGTAGCTACCCATGTCAGTGCCGTCGGGCAGCTTTCGCACGGTGTACTGCTTGTCGCTGGTGAAGGTCACCTGGTAGTCGCTGGTGGACAGCTTGCCGGTGTCCTTGATGGTCACATCGAGGTTGCCGGAGCCGGCGCTGTTGCCCGTCTTGGCAATGCTGCGCTGGCTGATCGCTGCGGCACTGTTGATGTCGCCGAACAGCGTGGCGCCGAAGTCACCGTTCTTGTCGATGCCCTGGGCCAGCTGGCTGTTGATCGCATCGGCCACCACCAGGGCCACACGGCCCAGCTCGTTGAGCGCAGGGTCGAGGGTTTCGCTGCGATAGCGGATCAGCCCGCCCAGCTCGCCACCGGTGGCGCTGCTGGTGACGTCCATCTTGGTCGAACCGCGGTTGAGGATCAGGCTCATGCGGGTCGGGTCGGTAGCGCTGGCTTGCACGCCCAGGGTCTGGGTGGTCTTGCCCAGTACCAGTGCCTGGCCGTTTTTCAGGTAGATGTCGTAGTTGCCTTCACGCTCGACCACATCGGTGCCGATCAACGAACTCAGCTGGCGCACCGCGCCGTCGCGCTGGTCGAGCAGGTCGTTGGGCTGGCCGGAAACGGCGCTTACGCGGGAAATCTGTTCATTGAGGTCGGCGATGGTCTTGGTCAGGCTGTTCACCTGGTCGGCCAGCGACGCCATGTTGCTGTTGATGTTGCTGTTCTGCTGATTGAGCTGCGCCGACAGGGTATTGAAGCGCTTGGCCAGCGACTGGGCGCTGGTCAGCAGCAGCTGGCGCGAGGCGTCCTCGGTCGGCTTGGCAGCGGCATCCTGCATGGCGCTGAAAAAGCTCTGCAGCGCGGCGGTGATGCCGGTGTCGCTGCCGGACAGGGAGGTATCCAGCGGGGTGATCTGATTCAGGTACGAGGAAGCCTCGCTGCTCAGCGAAGTGGTGGTGCGCAACTGGTTCTCGAGGAACGCGTTGTACACCCGGCGCACGTCGGCCAGCGTGGTGCCGCTGCCGATGAAGACCTGGCCGACCTGCTGGCCGCCCTTGGTCTTCTGCACGTTCTGCTGGCGCGAGTAGCTCTCGACGTCGGCGTTGGCGATGTTGTTACCGAGGGTGTACATCCCCGACTGCGCGGCGCCAAGCCCCGACATACCAATATTGATCAGACTCGCCATGGTTCCATGCCCTTAAAGTTTCGTTGTGGTACCGAGCATTGCGTAGCTCTCGTACGACTTCATCTGTCTTGCGATCTGCGAGATCTTGCTGGCGTAATTCGGGTCGGTGGCATACCCGGCCTTCTGCAACTCTTGCACGAACTGTTCTGGTTTATCGGCCGCCTTCACCGCTTCTTGATAGCGGGAATTGTTCTGCAGCAGGCTGACCAGGTCGTGGAAGCTGTCCTGATACGAGTCGTAGGAACGGAACGCCGCCGTCTCCTTGACGAACTGGCCGTCGCGGAATTCGCTGGTGATCGCCCGCGCCGAATCGCCTTCCCAGTTGCCGGAGGCCTTGATGCCGAACAGGTTATGGCTGCTGCTGCCGTCGCTGTTGCGCATGACCGACTTGCCCCAGCCGGTTTCCAGGGCCGCCTGGGCCACCAGGTAACGCGGGTCGACACCGATGCGTTTGGCCGCCTGTTCGGCCATCGGCAGCATGGTGGCGACGAATTCGTCGCTGTCGCTGAAGGCCTTCTTCGGCGCCAGGGGCGGCTGCGCCACGGCGCGGCCGGTGATGCGCAGGCCGCGCTCGGGCACCGCGAAGCTCTGCGCGACCTGCTGCCCGTCACGGGCCGGCACGGCGGCGGTATTGGTAGTGGCTGCAGGGTTGGTTGCCGACGGCACGATGCCGGCCAACAGGCGGTCGGTGAGCTTGCCCGGCAGCGCCAGGCGCCGTGAATTGAGCGCGGCGACATCGTTGCGGTTGGTCGACTGCGCGGCATGCACCGGCTCGGCCACCTTGTTGCCCCAAAGCGCCGGCGCACTGCCCTCGTTGCGCGGGAACGGGCTGGTGTTGGCCGGCGTGCTCTTGTTCTTCGACAGCTGGCGCACCAGCACGTCCTGCAGGCCGATACCCCCGCCCTCGCGGGACATGCTCACGGCCAACTGCTGGTCGTACATGTCGCGGTACTGCTTGACCGTCTGGGTGTTCATCGGGTTGTCGTCGGCCAGCACATCGCTGGCCTTGCGCGAG
>Ga0213824_1000792_pt1 | contig 21378 bp, 29 predicted proteins | sample MC6MC0906MG_FD_179892 | JGI IMG/M metagenome (GOLD analysis project Ga0213824, IMG submission 179892) | Enriched soil aggregate microbial communities from Iowa State University, Ames, United States - MC6-MC0906-MG | ecosystem: Environmental > Terrestrial > Soil > Unclassified | place: USA: Iowa...
CCCAGGATGGATGCATGAAAACCACACCTCTCGACACCCCGGCCGCCACGCCTGCGCGCCGCAGCGGCACCTACTTCGGCATCGGTACCTACCTGGGCCTGGCGGGCGCCTTGCTGGCCATGATCGTTCTGTTCTCGCTGCTCAGCAGCCACTTCTGGTCGTACGCGACTTTCAGCACCATCGCCAACCAGATCCCCGACCTGATGGTGCTGGCGGTGGGCATGACCTTCGTGCTGATCATAGGCGGCATCGACCTGTCGGTCGGCTCGGTGCTGGCGCTGGCCGCCTCCACGGTCAGCGTGGCGATCCTTGGCTGGGGCTGGGGCGTGCTGCCCGCTGCCTTGCTTGGCATGGCCATCGCCGCACTGGCTGGCAGCATCACCGGCGCGGTCACCGTGGCCTGGCGCATCCCGTCGTTCATCGTTTCGCTCGGTGTGCTGGAGATGGCCCGGGGCCTGGCGTACCAGTTCACCGACTCGCGCACCGCTTACATCGGTGATGCCTACGCCTGGTTTTCCAACCCGATCGCCTTCGGCATTTCGCCGGCGTTCATCATCGCCTTGCTGGTGATTATCCTCGCCCAGCTGGTGCTGACCCGCACCGTGTTCGGTCGCTACCTGATCGGCATCGGCACCAACGAAGAAGCCGTGCGCCTGGCCGGCATCGACCCACGCCCTTACAAGGTGCTGGTGTTCGCCCTGATGGGCCTGCTGGCGGGCCTGGCCGCGCTATTCCAGATCTCGCGCCTTGAAGCGGCTGACCCGAATGCCGGCTCTGGCATGGAGCTGCAGGTGATCGCTGCCGTGGTCATCGGCGGCACCAGCCTGATGGGCGGGCGCGGGTCGGTGATCAGCACCTTTTTCGGCGTGCTGATCATTTCGGTGCTGGCTGCAGGCCTTGCGCAGATCGGCGCATCGGAACCCACAAAACGCATTATCACCGGGGCGGTCATCGTCATCGCCGTGGTGCTCGACACCTACCGTAGCCGGCGTGCAGGCCGGCGGAACTGATAAAAACATGGCAACCATCAAAGATGTCGCGGCACTCGCGGGTATTTCCTACACCACGGTGTCCCATGTACTGAACAAGACCCGCCCGGTCAGCGAACAGGTGCGGCTAAAAGTCGAAGCGGCCATCGTCGAGCTCGATTATGTGCCCAGCGCCGTGGCGCGCTCGCTCAAGGCGCGCACCACGGCCACCATCGGTTTGCTAGTGCCAAACAGCGTCAACCCGTACTTCGCCGAGCTTGCGCGGGGTATCGAGGATGCTTGTGAGCGCAACGGCTACTGCGTGATCTTGTGCAATTCCGACGACAACCCGCAGAAGCAGCGCAGCTACCTGCGCGTGCTGCTGGAAAAGCGTATCGACGGCCTGGTGGTTGCCTCGGTGGGCGAAGACAGCGACCTGCTGCAAAGCCTGGCCGGCGTGCGCACGCCGATGGTCATCGTCGACCGTGAGCTGGAGGGCGTCGACGCCGACCTGGTGCGCATCGATCACGAGCACGGCGCGTACCTGGCCACCCAACACCTGCTGCAGCTTGGCCACCGCGACATTGCCTATATCGGCGGCCCCGCCGAAACCGGCGTGAGCCAGCTGCGCCTGGCCGGCTTCCACCGCGCCATGGCAGAAGCGCAGGTGGCTGTGAAGGGCGATCACGTTCTGCATTGCGACTTCACCAGCCCTGGCGGCCATATGGCGGCTGCGCAGCTGCTCGACGGCAAGCGGCCCACGGCGATCTTCGCCGGCAACGACATGATTGGCTTCGGCGTGTTGCGTGCCGCCGCCGAGCGCAACATCAGCGTGCCCGGCGAACTGTCGGTGATCGGTTTTGACGATATCGAGCTGAGCCGCTACGTGTACCCGCCGCTGACCACCGTGGGCCAGTCGATCCGTGAGCTTGGCGAAAGCGCTGCGGCGCTGCTGCTGTCGCGCATCAGCACGCCCCGGCGCGATGCCGCCGAGCAGCGCATCGTTGCCCCGCGCATCGTGCTGCGCGAATCCACCGGGCCACGCCCGGACCTGTTCAACGATTACCGCTAAGGAATGTTCATGAGTGCCAAGGTAGTAGTGGTTGGTAGCCTCAACATGGACCTGGTGGCCCGCGCCGAGCGGCTGCCACGTGCGGGAGAAACACTGGCCGGCGAAAGCTTTTTCACCGTGCCCGGCGGTAAGGGCGCCAATCAGGCCGTGGCCGTGGCGCGCTTGGGCGCTGATGTGGCGATGGTGGGTAACGTGGGTGATGACGCCTACGGCGAGCAGCTGCGCAAGGCCTTGGAAGTGGAAGGCATCGATTGCCAGGCGGTGGGCGTGTGCTCAGGTGTTTCCAGTGGCGTGGCGCTGATTACCGTGGATGCCGCCAGCCAGAACTGCATCGTCATCATTCCGGGCGGAAACGGCCAGCTCGCGCCGGCTTGCGTGCAGCGTTTCGACGCATTGCTGCAGGCGGCAGAGGTGATTATCTGCCAGTTGGAAGTGCCAGCCGAAACAGTGGCGTGGGCCCTCGCCCGGGGGCGTGAACTGGGCAAGACAGTCATTCTCAACCCGGCGCCGGCCACCGGCCCGCTGCCGGCGCAATGGTTCGCTCACATCGACTACCTCATCCCCAACGAGAGCGAAGCCGAAGCACTGACGGGCGAGCCGGTCAACGACCTGCCTAGCGCCGGCCGTGCCGCTGAGCGCCTGCTGCAGCTGGGTGCCGGCAAGGTGATCGTCACGCTGGGTGCCCAGGGCGCGCTGTTCGTCAGCCGCGACGGCCGCCGGCATTTCCCGGCGCCACAGGTAAAGGCGCTGGACACAACGGCGGCGGGCGACACCTTCGTCGGCGGCTTCGCGGCGGCGCTGGTGCGGGGCTTGGAAGAGGGCGAAGCGATCACCTTTGGCCAGCGCGCCGCTGCGCTGTCCGTCACCCGCGCTGGTGCCCAGCCATCGATCCCGACCCTGGCGGAGCTGACCCCATGAAAAAGACCGCGCTGTTGAATATCGCGTTGTCGCGGACCATCGCCGGTTTGGGCCACGGCGACATTCTGGTCATCGGCGATGCCGGGCTGCCGGTACCGCCAGGTGTGGAGCTGATCGACCTGGCGTTGACCCCGGGCATCCCCGATTTCGCCAGCGTGCTGCGCGCCGTGCTCAGCGAAATGCAGGTGGAGCGGCATGTGCTGGCCGAAGAGATGCAGAAGGTGGTGCCGCCCGCGCTGGTGGAGATCGAGCGGCTGCGCGGCAAGCTGGGCAAGCGTGAATGGCTGAGCCACGAAGCGTTCAAAGTACTGTCACGCAGCGCCCGTGCAGTGGTGCGTACCGGCGAGTGCCAGCCCTACAGCAATATTGCCCTGATTTCCGGGGTGACTTTCTAGAGTCGAGGGCTGCCGCCCTTGACCGCCGGCAAGCCAGCCAGGCCTGTACCGAACCTGTAGGAGCCGGCTTGCCGGCGATGGGCCGCAATGCGGCCCCAATGGATCCACCACCAAGGCAACAGGAGTGCCCCATGCTCAAACCCCTGCTACAAGGACTCACCCTCATGGCCGCAGCCGCCACCACCACGCTTCAGGCCGCCCCGCGTGAGCTGATCATCGACACCGACCCTGGCGCCGACGATGTGGTCGCCTTGTTCCTGGCCATGGCCTCGCCCGACGAACTCAACATCCGCGCCATCACCACCGTCGCCGGCAACGTGCGCCTGGACAAGACCTCGCGCAACGCCCGCCTGGCCCGCGAATGGGCCGGCCGCGAAGACATCCCGGTATACGCCGGGGCAGGGCGCCCGCTGGTGCGCGCGCCCATCTACGCAGCCGAAGTACACGGTGAGGAAGGCCTGACTGGCGTCCCTGTGCATGAGCCGAAACAGCCCCTGGCCCAAGGCAATGCCGTGCAATACCTGGTCGACACCCTGGGCGCCGCCAAACCGAACAGCGTCACCATCGCCATGCTCGGCCCACAGACCAACCTGGCCCTGGCCCTCATCCAGCGCCCGGAAATCGCCAAAAGCATCAAGGAAGTCGTGGTGATGGGTGGTGCGCACTTCAACGGTGGCAACATCACCCCGGCAGCGGAATTCAACCTATACGCCGACCCGCATGCCGCCGAAGTAGTGCTGGCCAGCGGCGTGCCGCTGACCTACCTGCCGCTGGACGTCACCCACAAGCTGTTGACCAGCGACGCCCGCCTCAAGCAGCTGGCAGCCGTGAACAACCAGGCCAGCAAGCGTGTGGTGGATATCCTGAATGCGTACATCAAGCATGACATGGCGCTGTACGGGCTGCCCGGTGGCCCGGTGCATGACGCCAGCGTCATCGCTTACCTGCTCAAGCCCGAGCTGTTCACTGGCAGGCGTATCCACATGAGCGTCGACAGCCGCGAAGGCCCGACCTTCGGTCAGACCGTCGCCGACTGGTACGGCGTGCTCAAGCAGCCGGCCAATGTCACGTGGGTAGGCGAGGGGGACGCCCAGGGCTTTTTCGACCTGCTCAGCGCGCGCCTGGCTCGACTGCAATAGCGGGGTGCGGCGCGTAGCGCTCGAACACCTGGTCGATGAAACTGCGCGCCGCCTCGCTGCCACGGTCGCGCACCAGCAGGTCCATGGCGATCAAAAGCAGTTCTTCTGGCGTGCTGGGGCTGTAGGCGCTCTGGCCCTCGTCCCATTTGACCTTGATATCGGCGTCGATGTGGTGGTTCATGAAAGGCTCTCGTGTGCGGCCCGGGGCGGAGGGGCGAACACCTGACCCTGGTGTTCGAAGCAGGCATTATGCCTTCACTTCTTAAAGTAAATCATGACTTTGCGTCAATGGGTGTGCGACTTCTGCATAAAAAAACCTGCGAAGCTAACCAGGCGGCAGTGCCCATTCGCAAAATCCGGTCACGATTGGCTTTCGCCTGTGTCAGCCAGTTCAGGCAGACTTGAGCGGTTTTGCAACGAATTCATGGGGGAAGTGTCCGATCAGGCAGTTCCCAGATCGATTTTAGGAGGATTCATGTTCCGTACCCGTGCTTCCCTGGCAACCTTGCTGGTCGCTGCTGTGCTGGCTGGTTGCAGCACTGGTGGCAAATCTGATGGTGGCAGCGCCGCGGCGGCGCCCGCTGGCAATGACGGCCGCTGCGAGGCCAGTGGCGCCGATTTTGCCATCGGTAAGCAGGGCAGTGCCGAGCTGCTCGAGCAGGCGCGCAAGGCCAGTGGCTCGCAGATGGCGCGTATCCTCAAGCCACGCGACGTGGTAACCCTGGAATACCGCTCGGAGCGTTTGAACCTGAACGTGAATGAGCAGGGTGTAGTGACGCGCGTCAACTGCGGTTGATTGCTAACCTGCGTCCATAAAAAAACCCGCCACCAGGGCGGGTTTTTTCACAGCTTCCGAATTACTCCGGACGAACCTGTGCAGCCTGCATGCCCTTCTGGCCGCGCTCGGCGACGAAGGAAACTTGCTGACCTTCTTTCAGGCTCTTGAAGCCGTCAGATTCGATGGCCTTGAAGTGAACGAACAGGTCGTCGCCGCCGCCTTGTGGGGTGATGAAGCCGAAGCCTTTCTCATCATTGAACCATTTGACGGTGCCGGTTTGGCGATTGGACATGGGATGAATCTCCAGAAACTTGATATTTTTCGAAGTGCCACAGACGCCTGAGCTGCCTGGCACAGGTGACATCATAGTCTAATTCTGCGGATCTAGCGCCTTTTACATTCGATAGATGATGATCTAGCGCAAATAAAGGCGCACAACCCCCGGTTTCAGGGCCTCAGCTTTTTGGTTTGCAGCTTTGCTGCACCACGGTCTGGGCCTTTTGCATCAGTTTGGCGTCAACGCCGTCCTTGCTGTCGAGGTCTTCGATCTCCTTATCGGTAAAATTCTTTTTGATGGCCTGTGCACCGCAGCTGCAGTGTTTTTGCGCGGTCGCGGCGTCGACGCCTTGAGCGCCCGCCACTTGCTGGCATTGAGCCATGTAGGCACCCTCCTTGCCGGCAGGGAAGTTGCCAGCGGTCGCAGCCACAGGCAGCAGCAGGGCGCCAGCGGCCGCCAGGGCCAGAAGAGACTGAACTCGCATAACCGGTTACTCCTTGGGTCAAGGTCTCAACAAGAGTAGGTTGCTTCCCAAAGTCTGATCGGAATTTTTCCGCGTAAGTTCACCGCCAGCATGTAATTTCCAAATATTTCTGCGCCCGGGTGCAACCCGCGTGCTAGCATGCCCGGCTTGCACCTGCACTGTTGCAGCGTGCAGCTATCTTTTTACTTTCCAGTCACTCAGGTCCCCCTGGCAAGCCGAAAGGCTTCTGCCACTGTGAGGCAGGCTTCTCTATAAAGAAGGCAGGTCGGATCTTGTACTGGCTCATCCCAACCCACGTGACCTTTGGTAGGGGTCACCACTAGGAGAGGAGGCGCCATGCCCATTATTACTCTTCCCGATGGCAGTCAACGCGCGTTTGATCACGCGGTATCCGTAGCCGATGTTGCCGCTTCGATCGGCGCCGGCCTGGCCAAGGCCACCCTGGCCGGCAAGGTCGATGGCAAACTGGTCGATGCCTGCGACCTGATCACCCACGACGCCAAGCTGCAGATCATCACCCCTAAAGATGAAGAGGGACTGGAGATCATCCGTCACTCGTGCGCCCACCTGATCGGCCATGCGGTGAAGCAGCTGTACCCGACCGCCAAGATGGTGATCGGCCCGGTGATCGACGAAGGCTTCTATTACGACATCGCCTACGAGCGTCCCTTCACGCCTGACGACCTGGCGGCCATCGAAAAGCGCATGCAGCAGCTGATCGAGAAGGACTACGACGTCGTCAAGAAGATGACTCCGCGCGCCGAAGTCATCGACGTGTTCCAGAGCCGTGGCGAAGACTACAAGCTGCGCCTGGTCGAGGACATGCCCGACGAGCAGGCCATGGGCCTGTACTACCACGAAGAATACGTCGACATGTGCCGCGGTCCGCACGTGCCGAACACGCGTTTCCTGAAGGCATTCAAGCTGACCAAGCTGTCCGGCGCCTACTGGCGCGGCGATGCCAAGAACGAGCAGCTGCAGCGTGTGTACGGCACCGCCTGGGCTGACAAGAAGCAGCTGGCCGCTTACATCCAGCGCATCGAAGAAGCCGAAAAGCGCGACCACCGCAAGATCGGCAAGCAGCTCGACCTGTTCCACCTGCAGGAAGAAGCCCCGGGCATGGTGTTCTGGCATGCCAACGGCTGGACCGTGTACCAGGTGCTCGAGCAGTACATGCGTCAGGTCCAGCGCGAAAACGGCTACTCGGAAATCAAGACCCCGCAGGTCGTCGACCGTATTCTGTGGGAACGTTCCGGCCACTGGTCCAACTACGCCGAGAACATGTTCACCACCTCGTCGGAAAGCCGCGATTTTGCGGTAAAACCGATGAACTGCCCGTGCCACGTGCAGGTGTTCAACCAGGGCCTGAAGTCGTACCGCGACCTGCCGCTGCGCCTGGCCGAATTCGGTGCCTGCCACCGTAACGAGCCATCCGGCGCCCTGCACGGCATCATGCGTGTACGTGGCTTCGTGCAGGACGACGCGCACATCTTCTGCACCGAAGATCAGGTGAAGAAAGAAGCCGCCGACTTCATCAAGCTGACCCTGGACGTGTACAAGGACTTCGGTTTCACCGACGTCGCCATGAAGCTGTCGACCCGCCCGGCCAAGCGCGTGGGTTCCGAAGAGCTGTGGGACCGTGCCGAAGGTGCACTGGCCGACGCCCTGAACGAATCCGGCCTGGAGTGGGAGTACCAGCCAGGCGAGGGCGCGTTCTACGGCCCGAAGATCGAGTTCACCCTGCGCGACTGCCTCGGCCGTAACTGGCAGTGCGGTACCCTGCAGTACGACCCGAACCTGCCAGAGCGCCTGGACGCCAGCTACATTGCCGAAGACAACGCGCGCAAGCGCCCGGTAATGCTGCACCGCGCCATCCTCGGCTCGTTCGAACGCTTCATCGGCATGCTCATCGAACACTACGCGGGCGTGTTCCCGGCGTGGCTGGCACCGACCCAGGCGGTGATCATGAATATCACCGACAAACAGGCCGATTTCGCCCTCGAGGTTGAGAAATCTCTGAACGGTAGCGGTTTCCGTGCCAAGTCGGACTTGAGAAATGAGAAGATCGGCTTTAAAATCCGCGAGCATACTTTGCTCAAGGTCCCGTACCTTTTGGTTATAGGGGATCGCGAAGTCGAAACGCAGACCGTTGCAGTGCGTACTCGCGAAGGCGCAGACCTGGGCTCCATGCCCGTCGCCCAATTCGCTGAGCTTCTGACACAAGCGGTTTCCCGGCGTGGTCGCCAAGAATCGGAGTAATGACTATTAAGCGTGAAATGAGAAACGATAAGCGTGCTGTACCGAAGGCCCCGATCAACGAGAATATCTCGGCCCGCGAGGTTCGGTTAATTGGCGCAGACGGCGAGCAGGTTGGCATCGTCTCGATTGATGAAGCGCTGCGTATCGCTGATGAAGCGAAGCTGGATCTGGTAGAAATCTCTGCAGACGCGGTACCACCGGTCTGCAAGGTCATGGACTACGGCAAGCACCTCTTCGAGAAGAAGAAGCAGGCCAACGAAGCCAAGAAAAACCAGAAGCAGATCCAGATCAAAGAAATCAAGTTTCGTCCAGGGACGGAGGATGGGGATTACCAGGTAAAACTACGCAACCTGGTACGTTTCCTTACCGATGGGGACAAGGCCAAGATCTCTCTGAGATTCCGTGGTCGTGAGATGGCCCACCAGGAGCTGGGCATGGAGCTGTTGAAGCGGGTCGAAGCTGACCTGCTTGAATACGGCACCGTTGAGCAGCATCCGAAGATGGAAGGACGCCAGCTTATGATGGTCATCGCCCCCAAGAAAAAGAAGTAATCTCCCGGGCACGGCAGGCCTGATGATTATGTGTAATTTTATCGAATGCGGAGTTCCAACATGCCAAAAATGAAAACCAAAAGCGGTGCTGCGAAGCGTTTCCTGAAAACGGCAACCGGCTTCAAGCACAAGCACGCTTTCAAGAGCCACATCCTGACCAAAATGTCGACCAAGCGTAAGCGTCAACTGCGTGGTAGCAGCCTGCTGCACCCGTCCGACGTCGCAAAAGTCGCGCGCATGCTGCGCGTTCGTTAATTCTGGTCAAAGATAGAGGAAGTTACTCATGGCTCGTGTAAAGCGCGGCGTTATCGCTCGTAAGCGTCACAAAAAAATTCTGAAACTGGCTAAAGGTTACTACGGTGCACGCTCGCGCGTATTCCGCGTAGCCAAGCAGGCAGTCATCAAGGCAGGCCAATACGCCTACCGCGACCGTCGCCAGAAGAAGCGTCAGTTCCGCGCACTGTGGATCGCTCGTATCAACGCCGGTGCCCGCACCAACGGTCTGTCTTACAGCCGTCTGATTGCTGGCCTGAAAAAGGCGTCGATCGAAATCGACCGTAAGGTTCTGGCTGACCTGGCAGTGAACGAAAAAGCGGCGTTTGCTGCAATTGTCGAGAAAGCTAAAGCCGTTCTGGCTTAAGTACCCACGACAATCATCCGGCGGCGCGTTGTGCTGCCGGGTGTAAAACGTCATCGATAGGGGAAGAGCCTTCAAAGCTCTTCCCCTATTTTCGTATCTGGAGTCTGTACATGGAAAACCTGGACGCGCTGGTCTCCCAAGCCCTTGAGGCAGTGGAGCGCGCTGAAGACATCAATGCCCTGGAACAGATCCGGGTTCAGTATCTCGGCAAGAAAGGCGAACTGACCCAGGTGATGAAGACCCTGGGCAACCTGCCAGCCGAAGAGCGGCCGAAAGTCGGCGCGCTGATCAACGACGCCAAAGAGCGCGTCACCGAAGTGCTCAACGCACGCAAGGCAGGCTTTGAAGAGGCCGAGCTCAGCGCTCGCCTGGCCGCCGAATGCATTGATGTGACCTTGCCAGGCCGTGGCCAGACCACCGGTGGCCTGCACCCGATCACCCGTACTCTCGAGCGCATCGAGCAGTTCTTCACCCACATCGGCTACGGCATCGCCGAAGGCCCAGAGGTCGAAGACGACTACCACAACTTCGAAGCGCTCAACATCCCAGGCCACCACCCGGCCCGGGCGATGCACGACACCTTCTACTTCAATGCCAACATGCTGCTGCGCACCCACACCTCGCCGGTGCAGGTGCGGACCATGGAGTCCACCCAGCCGCCCATCCGCATTGTCTGCCCAGGCCGTGTATACCGCTGCGACTCGGATATCACCCACTCGCCGATGTTCCACCAGGTCGAAGGCCTGTTGATCGACCGTGATATCAACTTTGCCGACCTCAAGGGCACCATCGAAGAATTCCTGCGCGTATTCTTCGAAAAAGAACTGGAAGTGCGCTTCCGCCCATCGTTCTTCCCCTTCACCGAGCCGTCCGCCGAAGTCGATATCCAGTGCGTGATGTGTTCCGGCAAAGGCTGCCGCGTGTGCAAGCAGACCGGCTGGTTGGAAGTGCTGGGCTGCGGCATGGTGCACCCGGACGTGCTGCGCATGTCTGGCATCGACCCGGAAGAGTTCCAGGGCTTCGCCTTCGGCATGGGCGCCGAGCGCCTGGCCATGCTGCGCTATGGCGTCAACGATTTGCGTCTGTTCTTCGACAACGACCTGCGGTTCTTAGCCCAATTCCGCTAGGCCCAATCGACGCAACTTCTAGGAGAACAGCATGAAATTCAGTGAACAGTGGCTGCGCGGTTGGGTAAACCCGCAAGTCTCCCGTGACGAACTGGTCGCCCGCCTGTCCATGGCCGGCCTCGAAGTCGACAGCGTAACCCCCGCTGCCGGCCAGTTCAGCGGCATCGTCGTTGGCGAAATCCTCGCCACCGAACAACACCCGGACGCCGACAAGCTGCGCGTCTGCCAGGTGAGCAGCGGCCAGGAAACCTTCCAGGTGGTGTGCGGCGCCCCCAATGCGCGCCCGGGCATCAAAATCCCGTTCGCCATGATCGGCGCCGAACTGCCTGGCGACTTCAAGATCAAGAAAGCCAAACTGCGCGGCGTCGAGTCTTTCGGCATGCTGTGCTCGGCGGCTGAGCTGCAGATCAGCGAAGAAAACGACGGCCTGCTGGAGCTGGCCGCCGACGCCCCGGTTGGCGAAGACATTCGCAAGTACCTGAGCCTGGACGACGCCAGCATCGAGATCGGCCTGACCCCGAACCGCGGTGACTGCCTGTCTCTGGCCGGCCTGGCCCGCGATGTCAGCGCCCTGTACAACGTCCCGGTCACCCGCCCGGTTGTCCCGGCCGTAGCGCCTGCCCATGACGAAGTGCGCCCGGTCGAAGTTTCTGCCCCGGCCGTGTGCCCACGTTACCTGGGCCGCGTCATCCGCAACGTCGACCTCAGCAAGCCGACCCCGCTGTGGATGGTCGAGCGCCTGCGCCGCAGCGACGTGCGCAGCATCGACGCCGCCGTCGACATCACCAACTACGTGATGCTCGAACTCGGCCAGCCGATGCACGCCTTCGACCTCGCCGAAATCAACGGCGGCATCCGCGTGCGCATGGCTGAAGAGGGCGAGAAACTCGTCCTGCTCGACGGCCAGGAAGTGGCCCTGCGTGCCGACACCCTGGTGATCGCCGACCACACCCGCGCCCTGGCCATTGCTGGCGTGATGGGTGGCGAGCACAGTGGCGTCAACACCGAAAAAACCCGCGACCTGTTGCTCGAAAGCGCCTTCTTTGAGCCGATCGCCGTTGCCGGCAAGGCCCGCTCCTACGGCCTGCACACCGATGCCTCGCACCGCTACGAGCGCGGCGTCGACTCGCAGCTGGCCCGCGAAGCCATGGAGCGCGCCACCGCGCTGGTCCTCGAAATCGTCGGCGGCGAAGCCGGCCCTATCGTCGAAGCCGTTAGCCAGCAGCACCTGCCGCAAGTCGCCCCGGTGACCTTGCGCGCCGAACGCATCACCCAGATGCTCGGCATGGAGCTGGACGCCGCCCAGGTCGAGCAGATGCTCAACGCCCTGGAGCTGACCACCACGGCAAACGGGGCAGGGCAGTGGACCGTCAAGGTTCCAAGCCACCGCTTCGACATCAGCCTGGAAGTCGACCTGATCGAAGAGCTGGCCCGCCTGTACGGCTACAACAGCCTGCCGGTCCGCTACCCGCAGGCGCGCCTGGCCCCTACGGCCAAGCCAGAAACCCGCGGCGAGCTGCCCAACCTGCGCCGCCTGCTGGTCGCGCGCGGCTACCAGGAAGCCATCACCTACAGTTTCATCGACCCGAAGCTGTTTGAACTGTTCAGCCCAGGCGTAGAGCCGCTGCTGCTGGCCAACCCGATCTCCAGCGACATGGCCGCCATGCGCGCCTCCCTGTGGCCGGGCCTGGTCAAAGCCATGCAGCACAACCTCAACCGCCAGCAAGACCGCGTGCGCCTGTTCGAAAGCGGCCTGCGCTTCGTCGGCCAGCTCGGCGACCTGAAGCAGCAGCCAATGATCGCCGGCGTCGTCACCGGCAGCCGACTGCCAGAAGGCTGGGCGAACGGTCGCGACAGCATCGACTTCTTCGATGTGAAAGCTGACGTGGAAGCCCTGCTGGGCTACTCCGGCGCCCTGAGCGACTTCACCTTCACCGCCGGCAAACACCCAGCCCTGCACCCCGGCCAGACCGCTGTGATCCAGCGCGACGGCAAGGATGTCGGCTACCTCGGTGCCCTTCACCCAGAGGTCGCCAAGGCCCTGGACCTGGACCGCCCGGTGTTCGTCTTCGAGCTGGTGCTCGCTGAGGTGGTCGAAGGCCGCCTGCCGAAATTCAGCGAACTCTCCAAGTTCCCGGAAACCCGTCGTGACCTGGCGTTGATCGCAGGACGTGATGTAGCTTCCAACGCGGTGCTTGAAGTAATTCGTGACAATGCAGGCGAATGGCTTACAGACCTCAGGCTGTTTGACGTCTACCAAGGTAAAGGCATTGATCCTGATAGAAAAAGCCTGGCCGTCGGCTTGACCTGGCAGCATCCATCGCGCACTCTTAACGACGATGAGGTGAACACTACCCTGCAAAACATCCTCACCTCGCTCGAACAAAGGTTGAACACCACGTTAAGGAAATAACGGCATGGGTGCTCTGACGAAAGCTGAGATGGCCGAAAGGCTGTACGAGGAGCTGGGGCTTAACAAGCGTGAGGCCAAGGAGCTGGTCGAGCTGTTTTTTGAAGAAATTCGGCACGCACTTGAAGAGAACGAGCAGGTCAAGTTGTCCGGTTTCGGCAACTTCGACCTTCGCGACAAACGCCAGCGGCCGGGCCGCAACCCCAAAACCGGGGAAGAGATCCCGATCACCGCTCGCCGCGTCGTCACCTTTCGTCCAGGGCAGAAGTTGAAGGCCCGGGTTGAGGCCTATGCTGGAACCAAGCCATAACGACGAACTGCCCCCCATACCGGGCAAACGCTACTTCACCATTGGTGAAGTCAGCGAGTTGTGTGCCGTAAAGCCACACGTGCTGCGGTACTGGGAGCAGGAGTTCCCGCAGTTGAACCCTGTGAAGCGGCGGGGCAATCGGCGGTATTACCAGCGCCAGGACGTGCTGATGATCCGCCAGATCCGCGCGCTGCTGTATGACCAGGGCTTCACCATTGGCGGGGCGCGCTTGCGGCTCTCCAGTGATGAGGTGAAAGATGAGTCAAGCCAGTACAAGCAGCTGATTCGGCAGATGATTGTCGAGTTGGAAGATGTGTTGGTGGTGTTGAAGAAGTAGGCTTTTCCGATGAGTGGAAATTTTTGGAAAAAAAGCTTCCATTAATCAAAAGGTTAGGGTACATTCTTCAACGTTCTCGGCAACATTGAGAACATGCTTCAAAGCCCAGTCGGGGCGTAGCGCAGCCCGGTAGCGCACTTGCATGGGGTGCAAGGGGTCGAGTGTTCGAATCACTCCGTCCCGACCATATATTTCAGTGACTTAGGCCATTTCCGAAAGGGATGGCCTTTTTCATGTGCGTGACTTTTGCGTGACTTCTCAGGATTTTACGCCTGCCTCCTCTTCAAAATGGCCAGCACCGGCCCACGCGAGTCCGTCGCTGAAACTTTGTTTGCCGCCTCTATCAACTGCCCCAGCTCCGCGCCAGAATAGTGACTGGTCACGCTTCCGTTCTTATGGCCAAGTAGCGACTTCCGATCTTTCTCTGTTACACCAGCTGCTTTCAGGCGCCTGCCGAAAGTGTGCTTCAAGTCGTGAACCCTGATAGAAGCGAACCGAGGGTGTGCCGGCCGCAAGTGTTGCTCCTGCCAGAGCTTCGCCGCGCTTACCCTCGCCGGCGAGGCGTTATCGTTGAATAGGGGAAGGCGCCGGCGGGCAGCGCCTTCTGGGTAAATGTGGCATTCAGGTGATATGCTTCGCCCCTTACCAAACAGGGAGAGTGGTAATGAAGTTGCCGGAGCGGCATAAGGCGTTTCAGGAGTGGTTCACGCCGAGGCGCCGGCGGCGAGCGGGCGGTACATTGGTCGTCATATGGGCTGTCGGCACCTGTGTGTACCCTGGTAAGCACTGGATCTACGTGTTGATTCCCGGAATTATGTGGTTCATGAGCGCTTGGCCTCCTGAGCTTAACGACAAGCGTTGAGGCGCTGGCGGGCAGCCCGTGTGGTGTCAGGTTTTGCGGCACAAATCGATTTTTGATATAACGCCCGACCATTTCACAGGAAGGAACCTCATGAAACGCATCATCATCAGCGCCATGCTTGTCGCCGTTAGTGCGCTGTCACTCAGTGGCTGTCTCGAAGCAGAGGACGAGCAAAAAGCAACAACACAGCAGGATTCCAGCGACAAGCTCTGGGACATCCCGCCTCCAAAGACCCCAGATAAAGGTTTCAAGCCCTGACGAGGCATCTCTAACGCCGCCGATCTAAGGGGCGGCGTTTTCGTTTCCAGGGAAAAGGACTGGCGGGCAGCGCCGGAGGGTCAGGCGGCTATGGCCTGTTGTCCGCTCCGCAGTTGCGGCAGTTGTTCTCGAAGCGCTGGCGATCGCTGATGAAGCGCCCGCAGCCGTGGCAGTTAAACATCATCATCCGTGGCTTCTGTTGCTTTGGCGGCACGATGCTGGTTCCGCGCAGGGCCTCCTTGATGTCGACGTCGTCGGGCTGGACAAGACGGCGGCTGTGCGCGTCGATGTAGGCGCAGGGCCAGGCGATGCCGCCAGTCTGGCCGCAACTTCCGATCATATTGATGGTGTCTGCTCGGGCGACGCGCACAGCCTTACTCAGGTTGCTCGTGAAGCCGCCACCGGCCTTCAGCCATATCAAATTGTTGCCGTTCCAGGCCTTCGGCTTCTGCATGTAGAACTCAGCGGCTTCGGGATACTGGTCCAGCGCCTCCCGGATCTCGACATACTGGCAATCGACGCCGATCCGCGCCCGGGCGTCGATGTAGTCCTTCGGCCATGAGATGTCAGTGTCGCTGTGATCCAGAGCGCCGTCCTGGGTGAATAGCTGGGCCTTGCCCAGGTCGGTGCCATAGCCTGAGCCACCCAAGCCCCCGAATGACAGGCCGTCGCCGACGTAGGCGTGGGGGGCGGGGGTCTTTAATATAGAACTGGATCATGGCTATCTCCTCTTCAAGCCTTAATTGGCGTGCAGTCGTGCCAGTGGTACCAGCCATGACGGCGGCGCCGGCCTTCGATGCATCGCTGAATTGAGCCGCGGTGAAAGCCATCCTCCAGTGCCTGCCGAAAGCTCGGGTAGCAGAGCGATACAGGGCCTGTGGTGCTTTCGGCTACTACTGGGCGAACGCGCTTCATCAGCACCCCGCACGCATGGATGTTGTTCTCGGTAGATGAAGTCCATTCCAAGTTATGCCTGCAGTTGTTGTCCTTTGCCCCTTCAATGTGGTTGACGTGAGCAAGCCCTTCAGGATTTGGAAGAAAGGCTTCTGTCACGAGGTGGTGGACATAGACATTGGTTGGTTGGTTGGTTGGTTGGTTGGTTGGCCCGCGGTGCAGTGCACCAACTTCATGTATATACGCCCCGGTCGGCGAACTGCTTCAGCAAGCGCTCAGGCACTCGACCTGCGCCCCAGCCTGCCGATTTAACCTGACCTTCGGAGCGGATCAGGTAGGTTGACTTGAAGCCGGGGACCGGCCTCCATGGATTCTCTCCCGGGTGTGCGCCGCCATCCGTGCTGGCGGCGGCATGATGGCACTTTGGTTTGGAATGTAGTATTAAGTCGCCTACCCGACAAGGAGTCGACATGGAGAGATGTGATGAAAAATGAAACCTGGACCAAAACAAACCGCGCATTAGCCGTAATCGCTCTGGTAATCGCGGTTTTGGCACCGATTACTGCGAACACTTTTTTTTCGGTATGGAGGCCCGACGGTGAGAGTGCGGGTCAGTGGTTAGAGCGAAGCGGAGCAGTTATGACCGTGTTTTCTCTGCTGGCGATCAGCCTAATGGAGGAGGGTATGAGTAGGTTGCACAAGGTAGGTAATCTTGCTGACCTGGAAACGCTACCGATGTATCAATCTTTCGAGCGCAGCACCTATTGGATCAAAGGAATCGCACTCGCACTTACAGTGATTGGCACTGTAGTCTGGGGTTATGGAAGCGTTATCCTGGCAAGAATCGGCTAATTGAGTCTTAACTCAAGGCCTTGATCCGTGATGCTTTAGGTGTTTCCTGCACGCATGAGGTGCAAGGGGTCGTGTGTTCGAATCACTCCGTCCCGACCAAATAGTTGAGCGACTTAGCCACCTTCGGGTGGCTTTGTTGTTTCTGGGTATAGTGACCTTCCGAGTGGCTTCGCCTTTCTTCATCCGATTGGTGCAGTTTTTGCGGCCCGAATCGATCTTTGGTTTAACGCCCGGCCATTTCACTGGAGGGAAGCTCATGAAACGCACCGTTTTTGGCGCAACTGTTTTTGCCGTCGCCGCTCTGTCCCTCAGCGGCTGCTTTGAAGCACGCGGAGCAGAAGCCGAAGTAGCAGAAGCTGAAGGAGCAGAAGGACGTTAGCGACAACCAGTGGAACATTACCGCGCCTGACGAAGAGCAAAAGTCGAAGGGCTTCTTTGATATGGGTGGCCCTACCGATCACAGCAAGAGCAAAAGCTACGTGCCGTGACACCAGCGTGCGGCAACTAGGTCGCCCGCATCGACCCACAGAGCTCAGTCGCCCTGAGTCCGAATGCCAGGTGGCTCATACCAGAGCGCAGCGGAATCGGCATGCACATGTCTCTGCGTCTTCGGCAGGAAAGGGGTATCAAGCGTACCCAGCGCTACGGAAACCCAATCGGCATATTCACCTTGGGAACGGGACCAGAACAGGGTCGAGCCGCACTCCTTACAGAACTCGCGCGCGACCGTGGGCGAAGACGCATACCTCTTGATGCTATTGGCGCCGCGAATAACGCGCAGCATGCTCCGCAGGATGCTTCCGTAGGATGCGAATGCAGCTCCATGACCTTTACGACACTGGCTGCAATGGCAGTGACTCACCGCCGTTGGCTGGGCGATTAGCTCGAAACTGACTGCTGAGCACAAGCAGCTCCCTTGGTATGTATTTGTCATTGGCGCTTCCGTGCAAATGACTCGAGCCTAACCGCTCCGACTGAATTGGTCGACCGGTTGTGAGACGGCCTCCAAAGACGGCCGCTTCCTCGCGCCAGGCCAGCCGGTTGATGTGATGGAAGGGGTATATGGAGAGCGTTGGCATTGCCCAGGGGCCGGCGGTGGAGGCCTACTCCGAGCCGCCGGCAATAAGAAGGTTACTCCACACTACAAACCCAGCGATGGTTATGCCGGTATGGCGCTCTGGTAAATGCAACGTCTGTTACAAGGGTCATGCCGCGCTCTTGAAGGGCTTCGGTCAGTTGAGCGAGTGTCTCTGCTTCGATAGTCATTGCTGTTACCTCGTCAGATTTACTGCGTTCATAATTCCTGACCGGTTGGGCAACCGCGGGATTCAATTTTTTTGATCGCGGCTTCGATCTACGCGGCTACTCGTGGGACAGTGAGAGCGCGCTCACGATGCAGATTGAGCCGTCGTCTGCTGCAGTGGCGTCGGTGTAATCAACCTGGTTGTAGACGCCGCCATGGAAGTTCAGCAGTGATGAGCGCCAGGAACTGTCCATTTGGAGACTGCCGGACGATCCGGCCTTGCCATTGCAACTGGCGGTCACGGTCAAGGCACCCGAGGCGAGCACGCGGAGGGTGACGGTGAACTTCGCACCCAGGGGCACGCCTTTGAGCAGCGTGGTGTTGACCGGGGTGGCCTGGTTGAACGTTTCGCGGAACCCCAGGGTGATGTTGCCTTTGCTCCAGAAGACCTTCACTGGCGGGCTGTCATCGTCCTTCACGTGCAGTTGCGAGATCACCACTTTCTGCGCGGAGTTGACTTTGGTCAGCGTCATTTCCTGCATGTTGATGTGCTCGGCTGCGCTGGCCAGTAACCAGTAGTTGGGCTCTTTCCATTCGCAGCGCGTGCGGTGGGTGCTTTTACTCGACGCGCCTTTGGTTGGCGCCGAAAACTGAACTGAGCCATCGGCCAGGGCAGTCACCACGTTTGGGTAACGGGCAAGCGCTTCGGCGCCGCTGAGCTCGAGGGCTACGGGGTTGGCAGGTGAAGTGGCCACAGGGGTCGTGATCGTTAGATTGCTGATGTTCACGGTCATGAGTATGTCTCCTGACGATAAAGATCCTGGTCAGTGCTTGCGCCTGCTCATGCAGGCAATCCTTACGTGCCGAGGTAAACCGTCGAATTTCAGGGCAAGCGCTCGCGAATACTTTAGACAGTGCAACATCAACGTCAATCAACCCAGCGCCACAGCGGCTCGTCTAACAGCCCAACCCCGCTAAGCTGGGTCTGGCCCTGAATCTTCTCCAGCTCCAGCACATTGCACCCGTCACACGCTGACAGCGCCTCAATCAACGGGGCGCTGTGCGATACCACCCAAACCTGGCTACGTTGCGAGGCGCGAATGATCAGCCGCGCCAACGCAGGCAGCAAATCAGCATGCAAACTGGTTTCCGGCTCGTTAAGCACCATCAGTGACGGCGGCCGTGGCGTCAGCAGTGCGGCCATCAACAACAGGTAACGCAAGGTGCCATCCGACAGCTCCGCACCACCCAACGGCCGCAACAGCCCATGCTGATGCAGGCGTACGCTGAACAACCCACCCGGCGGCGCATCGATCTCCAGGCGGCTACCCGGGAACGCGTCATCCAGTGCTGCTACGAGGTCTTCAACTTCGCCAATCTCGATGATGGTCTGCAACGCCGAGGCAAGGTTGCGGCCATCGTGATGCAGCACCGGCGAGCGCGTGCCCAACTGCGGTTGGCGGCAGGGCGCGTCGCGGTCGATGCGGAAGTGATCGTAGAACCGCCAGCTGTTGATGAACGCGCGCAGCTCGCCGATCTCCGGTGCCTGGCGTGGCCGGCCGACGATGTTGAAAAAGCTCTCGCAACTGTCGGCATGCTGATCCAGCACCGTCCAGCTGTTGCCCTCTCGGGCACGGACCATCGCGTTTTTGCGTTCAACCAACAGGGACGCTGGCCGGTACGCACCGGCGCCCCAGATGGCTTCGGTTTTGATCTCGGGGTCGAGCATGAACGCGGTGGGATAGGGCAGGGGAATCGGCAGGCCGAGGGAGATAGCGAAGCCGAAATCTTCTGTGGCGAAGCCGAGGCGCAAGCGTCTGGCTTCGCTTGGGTGCTGGCCTTGGATGGGCACTTCGCCGCGTTTCATGCGGGCGCTGGCCTGGGGGCCGGCCCACCAGGTTGAATCCAGGCCGCCTTCGCGGGCGAGCGCTTCGATCACGCCGCCCTGGGCGGTTTCGGCGAGCAGGCGCAGGGCCTTGTAGAGGTTGGATTTACCGCTGCCGTTGGCACCGGTCACCAGGTTGAGTTGGCCTAACGGCAGCACGAGGTGGTTGATCGAGCGGTAGTTGCCGATGGCGAGGGTGGTAAGCATGTGGTGCGTCCCAGCTTGAACTGAGTGGCCGATTGTGGCGGAACTGGGGCTCGCTTACTACCGATCAAAATGGCTTCGGCAGTGGGGGGCGGTCGGCTTCGAGCTGGTCCAACAGGGCACGAACCATCGTGTTCAGGTGATGGGACGCGGCGACCATGCGGTGGTCGCCTAGCATGACGCCCGTGTGGTTGAGGTGGCGGGCACAGTCCATCAGTTTTGTGGCTTGGGCTTTGGCTACCGTGCTAGGTGTTCCCGGGATGACGGTGAACAAGCGTTGGCTTAGCCCGTAGCGATGGTCTGGATTGCCTGGATTTGCGCTGGTTGGGAGGGTGTCATTTGGCATGGATGGCTTCTCTCAGGGGCTTGAGTTGCTGGGGCCGCTGTGCGGCCCTTCGCGGGCAAGCCCGCTCCTACAATGACGGTGCTGGCCCGCAAGGGTAGGTACCGTTCAGGTTTTCATCATGCCCAGTTCAGCATCGTCGAGCAGGGCCTTGGCCAGGGCGCAGAGGTAGTGGGAGGCCCAGAGCAACTGCGGTTTGTCTTCCATCAGGCCGTCGATGGACAGGTCGCGGGCGTAGCCCATCAGTTCGGAGGCTTGTTCGCGGGCGTTCTGGCAGGGAATGCCGGGTTCGATGCGGAACAACGGATGGGTGTGGTTTTCACCTTGGTAGAAGGTGGTTTTGCCGACGGTGAAGTGGGTTGCTTCGGTGGCCATTGATTGATCTCACTGAAGTTGTAGATGCCTGGGCTGACCGCTGGAAGTGGCAGGCCAGGCAGATCATGCTGCGGGCTAGTGCATTGGCTGCGGGGCGGCTGGTTTTTGTATTTGAACCAGCGCGGACTCGAGCAATTTGCGCAGTGTTTCAAGCTCGTGCATCGAGGCCATGATCAACAAGGACACGGGGGATCTGGGCTGCATCAGCATCGCCTGCTGGGCAACGACTTCCGCGCAGAGTGCGTAGTCGGCGGCCATCATCAGCGTGTCTTCGAGGGAGTGGAGATTATGAGGTGGATCAGGAACAATTTTTAACATCGGACTGTGTTCTCGGTCGGGCCACCGCCAACCCGCTGTCAAACGGGAAGGTGGCAGCTGTGCATGGGTTGACAGACCGGCGAACACAGAAACCGGCGCACGCAAGCGTGCCCCATGCACAGCCGCCATGAACGGCTATGCGCTGTATATCGTCGCGGCCTGTCAAAGCCGGTCGCTGATGTGCAGCGACCGACCGAGCCTAAAACCGGCAAATAATGTCCGCAACGAAAAACAGGCGTCGGCAGTATCTTTGGGAAATGCCCTACAAGAAAGGGGCTTAATCTGATTTTCTTAGCCGTTGGCTGTAACAGTGGATTACTGCTTCGTAACTCACAATAATTTTGCTATAACTTCGGGCCCCTCAATGGACTGAGCCTGATGATGTTTCGCGAATCCCTTCTTCTCATTGCCACCGCTGTCCTCCTGACGGCCTGTGGCGACGATGCTACCCGCTATGCAGTCTCCGATGAGCACTGCCA
>Ga0213824_1000795_pt1 | contig 21337 bp, 18 predicted proteins | sample MC6MC0906MG_FD_179892 | JGI IMG/M metagenome (GOLD analysis project Ga0213824, IMG submission 179892) | Enriched soil aggregate microbial communities from Iowa State University, Ames, United States - MC6-MC0906-MG | ecosystem: Environmental > Terrestrial > Soil > Unclassified | place: USA: Iowa...
TTGCTAGTGGCATACACTATGAAATTCCCTTATACAGTGGCGGGTCCGCTAAAGCTTTTCACTTTATTCCCTATTCTCCCTAATGGGCACCTATTGCTTTTATGTAATTTCTTTTAATTTACTACAAAGCTTTCTTGCTATCAATACGAAACAATTAAAGTAAAGTATTTTTATTTGGAGCTATTTCACATAGTTCCTATAACTATTGAATAGAAACCAATATTGTTAGCGAGTCAATATTGTTTAAAATGAATATACTTTGCCCCTTCAAATGACTATTCTCAAAAAAAGATGAGCCTATACCGGGATGGCTAATACCAAACATAAGTAAAAGAATAGATTTAACATCGATATACATGATTTAAAATTTACTAGTTACTAAAGTCTGAGAAATAACATTGTTAAAGATTGCAGAATTTTTTTAACAAGCTCTTTTAACACACACAATTTGTCAACTCTCTTCTGGTTCCTACTTTCTACATGTTTAGCCTATAAAGAACGAATCTACAGTACATCATTCTTTCTATTTTTTTATGGATCGATATTTAGCAGGTGTCATACCAACATATTTTTTAAATACTTTACTAAAATATTCTTCATTGCTATAACCTACTAATAAAGCAATTTCATTATTTCTTTTATCACTATAATCTAATAGCTGCTTAGCTTTGTTAATTCTAAGTTCATTTAATAGGTGGATAAAATTTTTATCAATGCTTTTTTTTATTAATATACTTAAATTTGCTTGGCTTTTGTTAAAGATGTTTGATAAATAATTCAAATCTAGTTGCGGATCATCAAAATGCGTATAAATATAATCGACTATTTTTTTACCTAAATTATCCCTATTGCCATGTAAGTTAAGTATTTTATCGACGAGTGGCATGATATAGTTATTTACTATTTTTGATAAATTGGCTTCTTTAATCATTTGATGTTGGATACCAATTATTTTTTGAGCGCGATGATATGTTTCCAAGCAATTGAAATAGATACTATATTGTAATAAAAACATAATCATGATTTCTAACCTCTGCTGAAAATCAATATTTATATTTTGTAAAACCACAATAAATTCTTTTAATTTTAATTCATCTGTAAAGATTTGATTATCAAAAATGGATTTTCTTTTATTTAGCACAGTGCTATCAGTATTTAGGTGCCTCTTTAGAAGCAACTCCAGCACAGCTTGATTTAAATCATGTAAGTCTTTTTTTGGAAGAACAATATAATTATGCTGACTATATGACAATACAAAATCGGTATTCATAATCTCAATATGTTCCCCAAAAATATTAAAGTAAAATAACTCATGAGCATGTGAAATTCCGATATTTTTTGTTTGATTTATACTAACCATAAAGTATTCAAATGAATAGATACTACAATCTGTCATTTGTTGATCAAAGGCCAATAGTAAATTTAATAATTGATTATATTTAATTGCATAATCTACTTGCTTTTTCATGCTCAATGCTTCCATCGTTTGTGATAGCTTTAGCTTTAGGTTTTTATAATCAATTGGCTTTAAAATGTAATCCTCAGCTCCAATTTGAATAGCACTTTGTAAATATTGAAAATCGTCATAGCCAGATAGAAAAATCACCTTAAATTGATGAAACTTTTTTAGCTCCTGAACAGCCTCTATTCCACTTATCCCGGGTAAATTAATATCCGATAAAACAATATCTGGAGCAATTTCTTTAGCTGCCAGCAGCATATCCTCCCCCGTTGTATAAGAATAAACACGTAAGGATTCTATAAAATTTCTGTTAATAAAAAAGCTTAAACCCTCTCTAATAAAGTTTTCATCTTCTACAATAAAAAGATTCATAGAGCTCACCTCACCGTTAGAAGATATTATTTCTTATATGGTAACAAAATTCTCGACACAAAGTATTGTTGCTCATTGACTAGCACCATTACACCATATGCTTCTCCATATTTTATCTTTAAACGCCTATTTACATTTTTTAAACCAATACTGCCTTCGTGATTTTCTTCATTCATTTTATCATTTAGCATCGCTATTCTAGCAGTATCCTTATATTCGCTCTTATTATAAGTTTCAATTATTACATAATTCTTTTTTCGATAAATTTTGATATTTATTGATAGAGCTTCTTTATGGTTGTAACCATGCTTAAAAATATTTTCTACAATTGGTTGGAGTGTAAATTTTAAAATAGCATTTTGTAATAAATCGTTTTCTTCTATTTGAATGTCAAATACTAAATAAGAGATTCTTATTTTCATAATATTAATATATTCTTCAATAATCTCTAGCTCTTTTTCAATGGTTGTTTCATTTTCACTGTTGCCCGTATTATATCTAAAAAGCTTTGCAAGCCCAACGCTCAATGTAGAAATTTCCTCAACCTCATGAATCATGGCTAATTGATTAATATTATCTAAGGTATTGTAAAGAAAATGAGGATTAATTTGGCTTTGTAAATTATTCAATTGCGCTTCATAGTTTTCTCGAACATAGCCTTTTTCCTTTTCTACCATATAAGCAATGGTTTGGTTTAATTCATGACTGGCAATATCTAACTCATCATTAATCCAAACATGCTTTTTCTCTTTATCTTCAAAATGATAAATTGCTTTTCTATAAGAGGTAATACGTTCAATAAGCATTTGTAACGTTGTGCTTATTTTATTGGAATATAAAAAGGTGATGATGGTTAGCAGTAAGGTAGAAGCAATTGCAAAAGCCATTAAATCCTCCTTTTTATTATTTACCTCTTTAAAAATGGAGTCAGACGTAGCAATGACAACATAGTAACAATTATTAAAGGAATCAAATGAATACATTAGAATTCGTTCTACATTCAAATAATCAATTTTATAGTAATTGGTTTTCTGAGGCTCCAGTTTAAGAAAATACTCCTCATGCTCTGATATATGGGAATTTGTGCTGAATTTTATATCTTTTTGCTCTGTTAATAAAAGAAAATCAGAGTAGCTACCCCAAATAGAATTTAACACTTCATGATATACTTTTGTACTTGCTTGATTACTCTCAAAAGACGAATTAAAATAATGAATTTTTTTTAATACCTCTAGCCTTGTTTCTATTAAAAGTTTCTTTTGATATTCGCCAACATTATTTATATAAATTATGGTCATCATAAAATACGGTAAAATAAATACAACAAGGGTAAGAATAAGATATTTATATTTTAACGATAAATACATCATTCTCACCCTTTCAAGCTTCTTAGCAATGTTCCTCTTCCCAGATCGACTGGCCGCTTGAAACACCACCATCAATGACAATTTCACTACCCGTAATATAGGAAGCATCCTCGCTCCCTAGATAATAGACTAAGGATGCAATTTCCTCTGGACGTCCTAATCTTTTTAAAGGTACATATTTTACCTGATCCTGAGGTGTCTTATTTGATTTTTGTGCTGCATATTCAATCATCTGTGTTTGGATATATCCTGGATGAATGGAGTTTACTCTAATAAAAGGTGCAAATTCCATCGCTGCGTTTTTTGTAAGTGTTCGAATAGCACCTTTAGTAGCCCCGTATATTCCTAAACCTTTTGCTCCAAAAAAGGCTGCATTGGACGATGCATTAATAATCGAGCCATTTTCCTGTTTATACATAATAGGTGCAATATATTTTAATGCTAAAAAGCTACCCTTAACATTAATATCAAACATAGACTGATACTCTTTTTCTGTAGTTGTAGTAAGATCATTCATGACAAATATTCCAGCGTTATTAAACAATACATCAATTTCATAGCCTTTGTCATGTATATATCTTTGTAATGATTTCCATTTATTTTCATTTGTAACATCCAATTCTATAAAATCAACCTGAGCACCATAAATATCACTTAGCTTGCTACCTTCCGCTACATTAATATCACATGCAAGGATATGAAAACCCTCCTGGTAAAATTTATCGAGAGTAGCTCTGCCAATGCCAGCAGTAGCCCCTGTAATGAGAATACGCTTCGTCATAAATACCTCCATTAATAATTTTTATTTCGCAATCCAACCACCATCAATCACTAGCTCACTGCCTGTTACAAACTTCGCTTCATCAGTCGCTAAATATAAAACACCATAGGCTACATCTATAGGATTTCCAATTAATGGCAAAGGCGTTACTTCTTTCATCCATTTCGCTTTTTCGTTATTCTCAAAAAGATCTCGTGTCATTTCCGTTTTAATCATGCCAGGGTGCACAGAATTTACCCGTACATTATATTCTGCTAAATCCATTGCTGCTGCCTTTGTTAAGCTTCTGACAGCTCCCTTTGAGGCATGATAAGACACATAGCCCTTTTCGCCAATAATTCCATAGACCGAAGAGATATTAATAATACTTCCCGCTCGCTGCTTTATCATATGCTCAGCACATTTTCTAACACCCAAAAAAGTACCTGTCGCATTAATGGTCATAACCTTATTCCAGCCCTCTAAATCTTCCTGTATAATTGAGTTTCTTGAGGGAATGCCAGCATTATTTACTAAAATATCTATACGTCCAAACAATTGAATGGCCTTTTGGATAACGCTATCCCACTCTGCTTCAGAGGATACATCATGCTTATGCACAAAAAGATGATCACTTCTCGGGTAGCGCTTCATCAAAAGGTCCAATGCCTCCCCGTTTATATCTGTGGCAACTACTTTCGCTCCCTCTTGTAAAAACAATTCAGTCTCTGCTAACCCTTGTCCATTTCCTGCACCTGTAATGATTGCTACCTTATTGTGTAAGCGCATTTTATTCATCCTCTCTATTTCTGAATCTTAGAACGACCATAAAAATCGATCATAACAGCGACAATAATAATGGCACCTTTAAAAATTGATTGCCAATACGTACTGATGGAAAGACTATCAAAAACATTTGAAATCATGATTAAAATACTTCCACCAATAAATGTTCGCCAAATTGCACCCTGCCCCCCTGAAAGGGAAGTGCCTCCAATAACGACGGCAGCTATTACATCCAAAACAATTGATTCTCCTATATTTGCCTGCCCCTGTGCAAGTCGAGAAGATAAAATGATACCGCTCATTGAGGCACATAGACCACAGATGATATAGGTGCTAATGATTAGGCGATTTGTCTTTAAACCTGCTAATCTACTAGCCTCACGGTTTCCTCCTACTGCATAGAGAGCCTTTCCATATAGCGTGTAAGAGAGAATTATCCCTAGCGTAATAAAAATAGCAGCTAGAATAATGACTGAAACGGGGATTGGTCCTAAATAATGCGAACCAAAAAACTTATAGGCTGGGTCTTTTACAAAAAATGGCTGTGCCTTTGAGTATACTAATGCAAAGCCAGTGAAAATAGAGCCTGTTCCTAGTGTGGCTACAAAGGGAGGAACTTTCAAATAAGTGATTAACACACCGTTTAACAAGCCTGCAATGAGACCAATGGATAGACCGACTATCACAGCTACAAAAATAGACGTGCTATCAACTAAGCTTGCAGCTACAACAGCCGTTGCAGCGTATAATCCCCCGATGGACATATCTAAGCCGCCAGTGATCATAACATAGGTCATTCCAGCAGCCATGATGCCAATAATGGCTAATTGACTTAGCATATTTAATACATTTGTAGGATTTAAAAACCCATTGTAAACAATCGATGAAATAATAATTAGCACTACAAATGCGAACACTACTCCATATCTAAATCCAAAATTCTTGATATTTCCAAAATTCAGAATTTTATTGCTATAAGAAGTCAAATTCTGCTCTTCAGATAGTTTGTTCATCATGTCTGGTGACTCCCTTCCAAAAACGTTGATTCAACGATTTTTTTAACACTAATATCTTTCCCCGTTAATTCATTAACAATTTCCCCTTTAGATATAACAAGTACACGATTGCTAACAGCAACTACCTCTTCTAGCTCTGAGGAAATAATAATGATACTCATACCTTGCATCGCTAACTCCTTTAATTTACGTAATACATCTAATTTAACGCCAACATCAATCCCTCTAGTAGGTTCATCAACTATTAAAACCTTTGGGTTAACACTTGTAACCTTTGACAGTAAAACCTTCTGTTGATTTCCACCCGATAAATTTTTAACAATGGAGTTAATTGGTCGTGTTAACTTAAACTCTCGAATATATTGTTGCGCAAGATTTTTAGATTTTTTAGTAGATAAAAAACCATAGGAACCAATACGTTTTAAATCAATTAGATGAATGTTTTCATGTACTTCAAAACCTAGATGAAGACCTGTTTTTTTCCGATCCTCTGGAGCTAATACAATTCCATATCCCATTGCTTGTCCTGGTGTAGAAGGAATTTTAAGAGACTCACCTTGTAATTTAAGCGTTCCCCTACAGCCTTCTCCTAGCCCATAGAGCGTGTGAGCAATTGCACTTCTGCCTGAGCCCACTAACCCACCCAATCCTAAAATTTCTCCCCGCTTTAATGTAAAGGAGATATTTTTTAAAAAGTGGAAGCTCTCCAAATTTTCAACCTCTAATACAATCTCCTCTGAAGGAATTTGATGAGGATACTCCTGCATTAAGATTTCTTTAAAATCGCTGTCAATTTCCTCACCAAGCATGGCATGAACAATTTTTTGCTTTGTCCAACCCTCTATGTCCCTATGCTCTGTAACTACACCATTCTTTAATACCGTAAATGAATCACAAATTTTCATAATTTCATCTAGATGATGGCTAACGTAAAGGATGGTGATTCCTCTTTTTTTCAATTCCATTAAAGCCTCTAATAAAGCCTCTCTCTCATTCTGTGCTAAAGAAGAAGTAGGCTCATCCAAAATTAATATTTTGGAATCTAAATTTAAACATCTCATAATTTCAAGAATTTGCTGATCAGCTACAGATAAATCAATGGCATAAGAATTTGGTGAAATATGGGTATTTAAAAGCTTGCTCAATTCATAAAATCGTTCTAACCGTTTTTTTCGGTTAACCAAAATCGACTTGCCTTCCTTAAAGCCAAGAAATACATTATCTAAGGCAGTCATATTCGGTATGATGGTTAATTCCTGAAAAATTGTGGCAATGCCAGCCTCTCTCGAACTATAAGGATCACCATAATGCAATTCATTTTGCTCAATAAAAATGTTGCCTTCTGTAGGCTTAATTCTACCTGAAAGCATGCCAATAAGCGTTGATTTACCTGAGCCATTTTGCCCAATAAAAGCGTGACAATGACCCTTTGATATTGTGATGTTAATACTCTGATTAGCAAAAAATTCTCCATATTTTTTTGATAAATTAGTGATATTGATAATGGGTGTCGCCTTTATCATAAAATCACTCTCCTCCTGATAAAGCAAGCACACAAGGTGATTAAATAGAATCTGTGAACTTGCCCTATATTTTCACGATGGCTTACATCTAATATTCTGGTAACCCTTTTGTCTCAAAATCTCCGATATTATTTTTATTTACATAAGGTGTGCCTGGTAAGATTTCCTCTTGTGTTAAATCATAAAAGGATTGATAATCCTTTCCTTCAAAATGATTTTTAATCGCTTCCATTCCTCTTTGTACCTCTTCTTTTGGAAGCATAATAACGGTTTGTTCAATATCACCATTTCTAATTGCTTCAAAGGACCACTCGTCCCCGCCAAAATCATAAATTTTCACTTTTCCTTTTTTACCAGCAGCATTCACAGCCTCTACAACCCCTGCTGACATACCTGAATAGTTTGAAAAAATAACCTTCAAGTCAGGATGAGCCTGCAAAGCGTTTTGTGTTACTTGGAACGCTTGATTTGCAGTGTAATCAGTTGAATATGGGCCAATGATTTGCCACTTATCATTATCGGCTATCTCAAGCTCCATGCCTTTTATATTGTTTAAATAAGGGGTCCCAGTAGACGGTCCACCAATAATGGCAATTTTCCCACCACCTGGATTGTTTGCAACAATATCCTTATAAATATCTTGATAAACATTTACACCTTGTCCACCGACAAACGTAAGGGTTCCCTCAGCAGCATCATCAACAGCTCCGCACAATTCAATATTGATAGCTGAAACGGCAATATTCGCAGGGAGAACTGAGCTTTGAACCAGATCACATAGCTGATTGCCATCCACTGCTTCAATTAAAAAGGCGTCAAATTTTTTTTGTGCTACAGCATTTTGGAGCTGGTTAAGCTGGTTAAGTGGATCAAAGCCGCCATCAAATATTTCAATTTTCCACCCGTATTCCTTTGCCACCTTTTCAGCCTCTTTAATGCCTGTTTGTAAATAATTATTACTAGCTCCTGCTGAGAAAAAGGCAATTGTTTTCTGATCGTCAGAGGATTGCTTGTCCTCTGAGCTGCCTGAATCATCCGTACTACTACATGCCACCAACATGATCATAACTACGAATAAACACACTGTTAACCATTTCTTCATAAAAACACCTCTTACTTATTATATTTTTGATATATATCATTTCTCCGTTTTCTATCATGATAAGTAGTAGCAACACCATTTTTTCGTTTGTCATATAACGTATCTATTTCTAGTATAGAAGTAATAACCTCAAAATCGCTTGTCGTACATTCTTCCATTATCCCGTTAGGTGTCCATGGTAGCTCACAAGGGGATAAATTCGAAGAATATCCAAATCCTGTTTCTATAACCCCATCCACCTCCCCAATAATAGGGGAATGAATAACGTATAACTGATTTTCAACACATCTTGCTTCAGCACAATGACGAACACGCCAAAAACCATGCTTAGTAAATGTATAGGAAGGACAGAAAATGATGTCCGCTCCTTGTCTACTATAAATTGTCGCTATTTCAGGTATTTCAATTTCATAGCAAATAGCTACCCCAATTCTTACTGGTCCAATATCAAATGTTTCAAGTGTATCGCCTTCTTTTGTATCCCAACTCGATTCTGCTGGGAAAATATGCGTTTTTCTATGCTTAGCATAATTCCCTTTTCCATCAAAAATATAAGCTGTATTATAAATATATGATCCTTCCTGCTCAAGCGTGGAGCCAGCAATAATAATTTGATTTCTAGCTTTAGATAATGTGTTAAACAGCTCAATATACTCATTTAAAAAATTAGCAAGCTTACGATTATCTTGACTTGTAAATGTGTGATAATCGTCATAAGTTGTTAATAGACCAATTGTTACGAGTTCAGGGAATAAAACATAATCACTTTCTAAAGGAATATCTTTAAAAATTCGTTGGACCGTATTGGCAAAATCCTCAAAAGATAAATAGCTTTCAAATTTAAATTGAACATTCGAAACCTTTACTTGCATGGATTTATTTCCTCCTTTTTGTCTGATCATTTAATTTGCACTTTCCTCGTATGCCGAGCAAATATTTGCAAGTGTTGTAAACCAAGCTCCATTCTCTTCCATGTATCGAATTAGCTTTTCTAGCATCTGTATATTATGTGCTCGTCCTATTGTTTGAGGATGAACGGTTAAAATATAACATGCCCCCTCTACATGCTCGACTGCATAATCGAAAATAGATTGCCAACGCTCATATACTTCTGTGTTTGAACGAAGACCCTCTCCCCCGCCAATCACATATTCTTGAGTTGGAAAATCATCTAAATACCATGAAACAGGAATTTCAATAATATCACTTGGAGGACCAAACGTGTTGCCATTGTCAAAATCGACATTTACTTCTCTTGGACGATATGGATATAAATCATTCCCCATTAAACTACTATCATATTTAAAATTATATTTTTCTAATAGCTTTAATGTATTTGGGCTATAATCCCACGCTGGTGAACGATAGCCTACAGGTTCAACCCCGACTCGTTTTAAGGCCTCTAATCCCTTTAACATAATAACTTCCTCTTGCTCATAGCTCATATTGGTTGGATTTTCATGTGCATAGCCATGATGGCATATCTCATGTCCAGCTTTAATAATGTCTTTAACCGTCTCTGTGTGTGTATCTATCGTATGTCCTGGAATACAAAATGTTGTTTTAATATTATATTTCTCAAATAAATTCAATAATCTTGGCACACCTACCTCAGCTCCAAATTCCCCTCTTGCCAAATAGGCTGGAGATGTTTGACCAAACGTGCCATACCATACAGATGCTGCATCAAAATCTACACCAATGTTTACGGCAACTTTTTTTCCCTCAGGGATTCTCACTCTACCTGTACTTTGCATATCAATTCCTCCTTTGTTTAACTACAACAAAAATATACATAATTCTGATTATTTTTAAAAATGCAAAAATTTAAAAAGCAGTTATTTTTTAAATAAAACAAAAAATAGCTGCTTTTTTGCATCAATCTTCTAATTGGTGATTCTTATGTATTTTCTTAAGGAATTTTATAATGACTAGTATGATTATTCCCTGTCTTTTCCGACTGCAACGCTTTTGCAATACGGTAGAATATTGTTACTTGATATACTAAAAAAGCCCTCGCATACTAACACGAAGGCTTAAAAATCTAGCTATTTAAATTCTAATTCTCCATCATAAGCCAGCATGCCGCCTTCAAGGTTTGTTACATCAAATCCTTGTGCCTCTAAGTAAGCACACGCATTGGCAGAACGAGCTCCAGCCTTACATACAATAATATATGGCTTTTCTACATCTAATTCCTCTAAACGTTCAGGGATAGTTCCGAGTGCAATATGTTGAGCACCTGGGATCATGCCATGGGCTACTTCATCCTCTTCACGTACATCGATAATATATAGGTCCTCATTTGCATCTAACAGATCTAATAATTGTGTTGTTTCCATTGTTTTCATAAACTTTGTCCTCCAAAATATCAAATTCCACTATCATTATAGCTTGTAGCAAAAAAAACAGCCAGTGTGAGAACACTAACTGTTTAACAAACTTATTATACTTCTGTCTCTAAAAACTCTATTTGTTTTGCTGGTACGAATGTAGAAATGGCATGCTTGTAGATTAGGTGCTGCTTATTCTCAGCATCAAGTAGTAATACTGTAAAATTATCATATGATTTCACAGTCCCTTTTAACTGAAATCCGTTTAACAGAAATACAGTTACAAAAACACTGTTTTTACGTAGTTGGTTCAAGAACGTATCTTGCAAATTGATTGATTTCATCAAATAGCCTCCCTACTAACTTTCTACCTCTTCATTCCTATAGTAGCACGTTCTACCAATTTATCAATTAGTAATTTTTAGAAATTTTTCTTTATTCTTATAATCGATCATCCGGCGTAATAAAATGGACATCCATTTTATTACGGAAATAAGTAAGCTGTCTTTTTGCATAGCGACGGGAATTTTGTTTTAAGCTATCAAGGGCTTCCTCTAGGGTACATTTGCCATCTAAATAATCATATAATTCTTTATACCCGATGGCTTGTATAGACTGTACTCCACGGATATTTTGCTGCCATAATCCCTTCACCTCTTGCAGAAGACCATTTTCCACCATTAAATCAACACGACGATTAATACGGTCATATAGCACGTCACGGGACATGTTTTGACCTAGACCTAAAATAACATGGTCGTAAAGGGGTACTTCCCCTCGATTTTGCGCTTCAGCTGCTTTTGATACACCGCTTAATTCCAGCATTTCTAATGCACGAATAACACGACGTGTATTGTTTGGATGGATTGTCTGCGCTGTTTGAGGGTCTAGTTGTTTTAGTTTGTCATGCATTGCCTCAGGGCCAAGCTTTGCTAATTCCTCATAGTAGGCTTTTCGTGCTTCTTCATCTACTTTTTCATCAGTAAATTGGAAATCATAGAGGACAGCTTGTACATATAAGCCAGAGCCTCCTACTATTATAGGTAATTTTTGACGAGCTTGTATTTCCGCGATCTTCGCACGTACTAATTTTTGATAATCTGCTACCGAAAAAGATTCTGTAGGCTCTAAAAAGCTAAGTAAATGATGAGGAACGCCCTCCATCTCTTCTTCGGTAATTTTAGCTGTCCCAATATCGAGCCCTTTATAAACTTGCATGGAATCACCATTAATGACTTCACCGTTATATTTTTTTGCCAGTTCAATGCTTAATGCCGTTTTACCTGAGGCAGTCGGTCCCACTATTGCTACGACCTCTGCCTGCTGCAATTTAGTTTCTATCATATTTTTCTAACCACCGTAATAAAACTTGAAAGACCGCTTCTTGATTGTCTTCATTTAAAATTTCATGTCGTTTATCCTCGAATAAATAAACCGTTACATCCTCTACACCCACCGCTGCTAACTGTTCAGCAACTTTGTAAACGCCTAGCCCCTGTTCACCAACCGGATCTTTACTGCCACTAATCAAGAGAATAGGGAGGTCTTTTCTTACTTTTGCTAATTCTCTTTTACGATTTAGTGTGGCAAAGCCAGTTGTCAAATCCACGAAAAATTGATTCGTTGGAATAAAGCCACAATAGGGATCATCGATATACTTTTCCACCTCTTGTTGTACTGAACATAACCAATCATAGGCAGTCTTCGGATTAGGAAATTGCTTATTAAAGCTACCAAAGCTCAATTGATTTAACAGCTTACTTTCAGTTTCTTTTCCTAGTCCCTTTGCTAAAGCCTTGGCTACTAGATTTCCTACAGCATGCAAGGCTGTCACATTTCCAGTGCCGCAGAGAATAACATTATCTACTTGCTCTCCGTATAATTGAATATAGCGTCTAGTAATGAAAGAACCCATACTATGGCCAAAGAGAATTAATGGTACATTAGCATATGGTACGTGAAGTTGTGTAATCACTTCATGAGCATCTTTTACAACACGCTCAAAGCCGTTTTCTTCAGCAAAAAAGCCCAATGTCCCATTATATGCTGCCGTTTCACCATGCCCACGGTGATCGTGCATCGTCACAACATAGCCTGCTGCGTTGAGTGTTTTCGCAAATGTTAAATAGCGACCGCTGTGCTCTGCCATGCCATGCAAAATGTGAATATGTCCAATACATGGCGTTGAAGGCTCCAATGTTCGCGTGAAGACAAATTGTTCATCCGACATTTGAATATAACGCTCCATCCCTTACTCCCCTTCTTTCACAAAATTTGTTGCATCGTTAATGGCTTGTTCTAATTCAGCAATATATCTATTTTTTTGCTCCTCTGTATAATTTAAGCGTTGTTGCATCACCTGAATCACTTGCTGTTTATAAAGTTTTACTGCTTCAATATCGAAGTATAATAAACCAGTCCGACGGATAAAGAAGTCGCTTGGTGTATAGACCATTTCGGCTTCAATGCCATACAGTAGCATCGCATGTAAGGCAAGAGGCATTGTACTACCATGTTCATGTAAAAATTTCACCCGATCAAATAAGGCATCTACATTCGTGCCATACTTTTGTACGAGATGCTTGGCTTCATCATAATTTAAGCCATATTGTACGCCTTCACGTGCTTTATAGGCAATATAATCAGGGAAATTAATAGCGTTAATTCCCTTTGCACCAGAAAGTGCTAGCTCACGTGTTAAACAGGCACTTGCATGCTTATAGCGACGAGCCTTTACGATTTTATCCACAATTGTTTCAGCCATTTGGCGATAGCCCGTAAGCTTACCACCCGCAATCGTCATTAAACCACTTGGCGCTGTCCAAATTTCATCTTTCCTTGAAATTTCTGATGGATCCTTACCCTTTTCATAAATCAGAGGTCGGACGCCTGCCCAAGAGGATTCAATTGTGTCTCTTGTGATAGTAGCAGTTGGAAAGACCTTTTTAGCAGCCTCAATTAGATAATCCACATCTTGCTGTGTTGCCACTGGATGTACAGGATTACCTTCATAGACAGTATCCGTAGTCCCTACATAGGTTTTGCCATCTCGTGGAATGGCAAAGGCCATACGACCATCAGCAATATCAAAATAAACAGCTTGCTTTAGCGGGAAATCCTTTTGTTTGAGGACAATATGAACGCCCTTTGTTAGACGTAATTGCTTGTTATCTGCTACTTTATCTTTTTGTCGTACGTCATCAACCCAAGGACCCGTTGCATTCACAATTTGGGCGGCATGGACATTGAGCATTTTCCCCGTCACATGATCCCTCACTTTAATGCCAACAAGCTTTTTCTTTTCATAAATAAATTCCGTCATTTCAGCATAGTTGAGGCAAAGCGCTCCATATTCTACAGCCTTTTTTAATACTTCAATTGTTAGACGGGCATCATCTGTACGGTATTCTACATAATAGCCACCGCCGACTAAGCCATCTTGATTAAGTAAAGGCTCTAATGCCAGGGTTTCCTGAGCATTTAACATCGTTCTACGTTCATGTTTTTTGACGCCTGCCAAGCGGTCATAGACCTTTAATGCCATAGATGTTGTGAAGGGACCGAGTGAACCCTTTTTATATAAAGGTAATAGCATTTTTTCAGGCGTTGTGACATGTACAGCATTATCATAAACAATTTCACGCTCTCGCCCTACCTCGGCTACAACTCCTACTTCAAATTGCTTTAAATAACGTAGACCACCGTGAATCAATTTGGTTGAACGGCTCGACGTACCAGCTGAAAAATCCTGCATATCAATTAATGCGACAGAAAGGCCTCTTGATGCGGCATCTAATGCAATTCCTGCACCTGTAATACCACCACCAATGACTAATACGTCAAAGCTATAGTGCTCTAGATAATATAAAATTTTTGGTCGCTGCTCAAATGAAAACATACCTTTCTCCCCCAATAGCTATGATTTAAAAATACGTGTTGCCTCTACAGCCTTCTGCCATCCTGTATACAGAGCTGTGGCTTGTTCTTCATCCATGTGAGGTTGATAGGTTTCCCCACTCACCCATAATGCAGATAAAGCCTCTTGGTTTGGCCAGAAGCTTGTCGCCAGCCCCGCTAAATAGGCTGCACCGAGTGCTGTTGACTCATTCAGTTTTGCTAGCTCTACTTGTAGCTGTAAAACATCACTTTGGAACTGCATTAAAAATTGATTTTTGACAGCTCCACCATCTACACGGAGTACTTCAATCGGAGTACCTGCTGCTTCTTCCATTGCATCTAGTACATCTTTCGTTTGATAGGCTAATGATTCTAGTGTTGCTCGAATAAAATGTTCTTTTGATGTTCCACGTGTTAACCCAAAAATGGCGCCACGTGCATCTGTATCCCAGTAAGGTGTACCGAGTCCAACAAAGGCAGGGACAACATAAACCCCATCGGTATGATCTACTTTTCTAGCATAGGATTCAGAATCCTCTGCTGTACGAATCATCCTAAGTCCATCGCGTAGCCATTGAATAGCTGATCCTGCTACAAATACACTACCTTCCAATGCATAGGTCACTGTCCCATCAATTCCCCACGCAATGGTTGTCAATAAACCATTTTCCGATGTCACTGCCTGCTCTCCTGTATTTAATAGCATAAAGCAGCCAGTGCCATACGTGTTTTTAGCCATTCCTTTGGTAAAACAAGTTTGTCCAAAAAGTGCGGCTTGCTGATCACCCGCAATTCCAGCTATCGGAATTTTTTCTCCAAAAAATATACTTGGAGCCGTTTCTGTATATATTTCTGATGAATTTCTCACTTCTGGAAGCATGGACATTGGGATAGCTAAAAGCTCACAAAGTTCCTCATCCCACTTCAATTCATGAATATTGTAGAGCATTGTTCGAGCTGCATTTGAGTAATCGGTCACATGAGCCTTTCCCTTTGATAATCGCCAAACAAGCCATGTATCAATCGTCCCAAATAATAAATCCCCATTGTCTGCCTTTTCACGAGCGCCTTCAACATTATCTAAGATCCATTTAATTTTTGTCGCTGAAAAATAAGCATCTAAGCGAAGCCCTGTCTTTTGCTGAAAATGTTCTTCCTGTCCTTGTTCTTTTAAGGTATTCACAATGTCCTGTGTTTGGCGTGATTGCCAGACAATCGCATTGTAAATCGGCTGACCTGTGTGTTTATCCCACACCACTGTTGTTTCGCGCTGATTGGTAATGCCGATCGCATGAACCTCACTTGCTTCATGGCCACTTTCGGTTAATACCGCCGCAATAACGGACAAGATAGAACCCCATATTTCATTGGCATTATGCTCTACCCAGCCAGCCTTTGGAAAAATTTGTTGAAATTCTTTTTGTGCTACATGAACAATTTGACCTTTTTTATCAAATAAAATGGCTCTTGAACTTGTCGTTCCTTGATCAATCGCTAAAATAAATTCACCCATCCATTTTCCCCCTCTCCCTTACATAACCCGTTTAAACATTTTTTCCACTTCATATGATGTAAAGTGAATAAGCACTGGACGTCCGTGTGGGCATGTAAATGGATTATCTGCATTGCGTAAATCTCGTAGCAATGTTTCCATTTGCTCTTTTGTTAAATAATGATTGGCTTTGATTGACTTTTTACAGCTCATCATAATTGCGGCTGCCTCACGTAGTTTTTTGATATCAGCCTTTTTAGTTGTCAACACCTGTTCAATTAAATCCTCAATGATTTCCTGTTCCTCCCCTTGTGGGAACCAACTCGGATGCTCACGTACAACAAAAGATGACTGTCCAAATTCCTCTAAAAATACGCCTACAGCTTCTAATTCATGCCTGTGTTCTCGTAAGATCAGTGCTTCATCTGCTGCATAATGGAATGTTAGTGGTAACAATAATGCCTGACGTTCATGAGGATTAACTTGACCGACTTTTTCACGGAAGAATTCGTATTTAATACGTTCCTGAGCAGCATGCTGATCAATTAAATAAAAACCATCCTCCATTTGTGCGACAATGTATGTGCCATGGATTTGTCCCACTACTTCGAGTTCAGGAAAGGGTTCCTTCGTAGGCGTCTCTTCCAATATTTCCGACTGTGCAGCTATTGTTACTTCATCAATTGTTTCAGCCTCTATTTGTGGTGTAGGCTGCCAACTTTCCTCTCGAACCGTAGAAATTAGCTTAGGCTCATCTATCTGTTCAAGATTGTTTTCTTGAATGGTTTGGGCATCATATAATTTTTCTACGATGGCATTCATTTTCTCCACATCAATCTTCGGAGCAGGCTTCCAAATGTTTAATTGCTCAGTAGCTGGTTTAACTATTTTTTCTTTCTTTTCCATTTGTGGGACTCGAATAATGTTGCGTATTGTTTCACGAATGGTTTCCTCTATTAACTTCAAAAGCTCAGCCTCTTTACTTAAACGAATTTGATGTTTTGCAGGATGCACATTCACGTCTGTTAAGTAAGGATCACCCTCTATATATAGAACAACTATTGGGAAGCGCTCGATAGGTAAATACGTATGGTAAGCATCCACAATGGCCTTTTGTACTAAATAATGCTTGACCCAACGACCATTAACAAATAGAGTCATATAATTTTTAGAAGCACGTGTTACCTCTGGTAAGGATACAAAGCCAGAAATTCGATAATCATGTGACTCGCCTTGGAATGACACCATTTTCTTGGCATTATGTACTCCATAAATAGCTGCTAGCACTTGTTGTACATCTCCTCGGCCATTTGTTTGCAGTAGTTGTTGACCATTATGCAATAATCTGAATGCTATTTGTGGGTTACCAAGTGCGAGGCGATTCATCAGGTCTATTGTATGCCCTAGTTCGGTTTGAATGGTTTTCATATATTTTAAACGGGCAGGTGTATTAAAGAATAGCTGGGAGACTGTTAAATCAGTCCCTTTACGTAACGGACCAGGTTTATGAGTGAGGATATGTCCACCTTCAAGTTCTAAATGTGTTCCAGATTCACCATTTGATGTAATCAATGTCATTTTAGAAACAGAGGCAATGGATGCTAAAGCCTCACCACGGAAGCCAAGTGTTCGAATACGAAATAAATCATGTTCCTGATGAATTTTACTAGTAGCATGACGAGAGAATGACATTAGTGCATCCTCTTCATCCATACCGCTACCATTATCTATTACTTGAATAGAAGTGAGACCTGCTTCTAGTAAAAAAACATCAATGGACGTACTCCCAGCATCAATAGCATTTTCCACTAGCTCTTTGACAACAGAAGCTGGCCTTTCTACTACCTCTCCTGCTGCGATTTTATTGGATAGCCATTCGTCCATAATTTGTATGTTTCCCACTAACGTATCACTCCTTTATTTTTTAGCGTTCACTAGCTCTTGCTGTAGCTCATATAAAATATTCATTGCCTGCATCGGTGAAGTACCTAGAATATTTACCTTTTCTAATTTCTTTAGCACCTTTGTCTCGGCTGGGGAAATCGGTTCGTCCTCTGTAAATAAAGACATCTGTATTGGTTGTTCAGCTATCACCTGTGTTTCGGCAACTACTTCTTTCCCTGCCTCAAAGTTCTCAAGTAATACACGTGCTCTAGCTAAAATTTCCTCAGGTAATTGAGCAAGCTGTGCCACATGTATACCATAGGATTTATCAGCCGCTCCTTTTTTCACCTTATGCAGGAAAACGACCGTACCATTTTTTTCAGTGGCTGAAACATGCACATTTTGTAAGCGTGGCAAATCCTTTTCAAGTGCTGTCAATTCATGATAGTGCGTAGAAAATAACGTATTGGCTCCTATTTTGTCATGAATATATTCCATCATCGATTGTGCCAAGCTCATACCATCATAGGTCGATGTTCCACGTCCAATTTCATCAAATAGCATTAAGCTATTTTTTGTTGCATGCATAATAGCATGTTGCGATTCAAGCATCTCCACCATAAATGTAGATTGTCCTGCCGCTAAATCATCAGCCGCCCCAATCCGAGTAAAAATTTGATCGGTAATTGGTAGCTTCGCTTTTTCAGCAGGTACATAGCAGCCCATTTGAGCCATAACAACAATTAATGCTACTTGACGCATATAAGTACTTTTACCAGACATATTCGGCCCTGTAATAAGCATCATATTGTTCTGCTCTTCTAGCACACAATCGTTTGGTACATACATTTGCTTGTTCAGCATTTTTTCAACGACAGGATGGCGTCCTTCTATAATTTTAAGGGCACGTCCACCATGAAATTCTGGTTTCGTAAATCGATATTTTTCTGAGACGCTTGCAAAGCTTAATAAGACATCCAATTCACTAATGTTTGCTGCTAGTGCTTGGACACGCGGAATATAAGTTTTTAATACATCACGAATTTCTACAAACAGGTTGTACTCTAATGTTAAGCTTTCTTCTTCAGCATTTAAAATCAATGCTTCTTTTTCTTTTAGTTCCTGTGTAATATAGCGTTCCGCATTCGCCAGTGTTTGTTTTCGCTCATAGCGTGTTAAATCTGCTAAATGAATATTTGATTTTGTAATTTCTATATAGTAACCAAAAATGCGATTATAGCCTATTTTTAAATTTTTAATACCCGTTTTCACACGCTCTTCTTGTTCAAGTTGGGCAATCCAATCCTTACCATTACGAGCGGCATAGCGAAGTTCGTCTAAGCGTTCATTATAGCCGTCACGGATAACATCCCCTTCTTTAATGGTAATAGGGGGATTATCTGTAATCGCTTTTGCTAATAATGCCTCGACATCTGAGCATGTATCAAGTTCCGCACCTAATTGCTGTAATGTTTCTTTATTTGACCCCATCAACTGTTGCTGAATAGTCGGCACTTGGCGTAAAGAATCACGCAATTGGGCTAAATCTCGTCCACCCACATTGCCAAAAGCAACACGACCAGCCAAACGCTCTAAATCATATACTTGTTTTAAGGATGCTTGAAGCTCTGTTCGTACAAAATATTCTTCCAATAAATCCGTAACAATCGCTAGTCTAGCCTCTATTGCTGAACGTGTGGCAAGCGGTTGGTGTAGCCATTGCTTTAATTTCCGTCCACCCATCGCTGTCACGGTGTCATCTAATAGCCATAAGAGTGTACCTTTTTGATCGCCACCACGAATCGATTGAATCAGCTCTAAATTGCGCTTTGAGCTAGAATCAATGCGTAAATAATTTTTAATTTCATTAAACGTGAATGCCTGAATATGTGATAAAGATCTCATTTGTGTTTGGTCAATATAAGCTAACAATCGAAGACACGCAATTTGTAACGGTTTTGGTACAGCTTCTAGATAACTTGCTGCTTTGTCCATTGACATTTCTTTCACTTCAATTGAAAGTACGATCCCAGCATTGACGGCATGCTCTGCTAATAATAGCTGCAAACTATCCGTTACAATCAGTTCTCGAATTCCGTAAGCCTGCATTTGCATTAATAAGGCTTTTCCATCGCCTTCAATAGAAGATGCTACTGCCTCACCTGTGGATAAATCTAAATAAGCATAGCCAAATGTTGTGTCATCTAATTGCTCTGCCGCTCCAATAAAATGATTAGATTTACCATCAAGAGCCTTTCCTTCCATAATTGTTCCTGGTGTGATAAGCTGAACAACTTCACGTTTGACCACACCTTTTGCTTGCTTTGGATCTTCTGTTTGTTCACAAATAGCCACTTTATAGCCTTTTTGCACAAGTGTTTCAATATAATTTTTAGCCGAATGATGCGGCACACCGCACATTGGTATTCGCTCTTTTGCGCCTGCATCTCGGCTTGTTAATGTAATTTCTAAAATTTGTGAGGCATTGATTGCGTCCTCAAAAAACATTTCATAAAAGTCACCTAATCTAAAAAATAAAAAGGCATCTTTGTAATCTTCCTTTACCTGTAGATACTGTTGCATCATTGGTGTATATGTTGTCATATCACTATTTACCTCGCTCTTGCCTTATAGATATATTTATTATAACAAAAGATACATGCGAAACGCTTTATTCACCTTTTTTAAGATGCTAGCATTTCGCATGTATCAAAAAATGATGTTTTTTAGACTTATCTTGGTCGTTCATCAGGAAACGATGAAGACTCTAACACATACCTGCCTTCTCCTTCAGGACTTGAAGAGGAGCTAGAACTAGAGCTTGATGAGGATGAAGATGAACTTTCATCATTAAGGCTCCAATCTTCTTCATAGTCTAGTGGATGGACACTAATACAAATTGTTGTTTCACCCATTACCTCAACAACTACTTCACGTTCCACTACAATTTCAAACTTTGTACCACATGGAGAGATAATCGCTTCAATACAATTTGGTTCTTGTATCACACGTACACGAACATCATCACCAACGCTAATTTCACCGTCTCGATAGTGAAGCTTCACTTTGTCTTTATAGTGAATCGTTTCAGAAAACACAGCTGTTTTCGAATGATTACTATAGGCATACCAAACATTGACATCAAATTTCCCTGTTACTTCTACAAATTTCCCGACTCTTTTTGCAGAGCAAGTGTGATTGATTACCCAGCACCCTAAAATACTTGTCGGTTTATTTGTTGGTGATAATGTTACACGTTCTTCCGTTCTCTTCTTCCCTTTGGCAACTACTGCTTTCGTCACGATTTGTCGTAAACGTTTCAGCGCAATTCCTCCTTCGACTC
>Ga0213824_1000797_pt1 | contig 21323 bp, 15 predicted proteins | sample MC6MC0906MG_FD_179892 | JGI IMG/M metagenome (GOLD analysis project Ga0213824, IMG submission 179892) | Enriched soil aggregate microbial communities from Iowa State University, Ames, United States - MC6-MC0906-MG | ecosystem: Environmental > Terrestrial > Soil > Unclassified | place: USA: Iowa...
TTAAATGCGGCAATACTTCCTAATGGAACTCCAACAAGAACAGCGGTTAAAATTGCAATTCCGCCGATCTTTGCAGATACAGGGAACTTTGTTTCAATAATCATGTTTACTGTACGGCCGCGCTGTTTTACGCTTAATCCTAAATTGCCGTGAAGTAAATCCTTCATATAGGTAATATACTGCTCGCTTAACGGTTTATCCAGGCCGTACTTTTCATTAAGGGCCGCCTGGGCCTGTGGGCTGATGGCCTTCTCAGACATGAAGGGGCCGCCTGGCACCATATTCATGACAAAGAAAGTAACCGTTGCAACAGCAAAAATGGTTACAATCGCCATAGCGATACGCTTTATAATATATTTTGCCACTTTCCTCAACTCCTTTGGTATAGTGATGTCCGTCAGTTATGGAAACATCTGTCAATGGTAAACGGACACTGTGTTTTAAAAGAAAAATCCCATGGATACCCATGGGATTCCCCCCAGAATCCTGCTACAAGATTACTGCATCTGCCTAGCAACTTCTTCTGCAAAGTTCTCTTCCTTCTTTTCAAGACCTTCACCGGTCTCAAAGCGTACGAACTTTTTCACATCTACCTTACCGCCGACTTCCTTAGAAACCTGCTCTAAGTACTTTCCAACAGTTAAATCTCCGTCTTTTACATAAGCCTGGTCTACCAGACAGAATTCTTTTAATTCTTTATTTAAACGGCCTACAATCATCTTCTCAAGAATGTTATCTGGCTTATCCGGATTCTCATTCTTAGCCTGGGCCTTTAAGATTTCCGTTTCATGATCAATGAACTCCTGAGGAATTTCATCTCTCTTCACATACTTTGGTGTTAATGCAGCGATCTGCATAGCAATATTCTTTAAAGCTTCCTTTACTGCATCATTTACTACTTCTGCCTCAGCTTCAATTAAAACACCGATTCTTCCGCCGCCGTGGATGTAATCAACAACCACACCATCGGTAACGATCTTCTCATATCTTCTGATGTTCATTTTCTCCCCGATTACTGCAATCTGGCTGGATAATGCCTGAGCAACGGTTAAGGAACTGTCCTGTGCCCAAGTCTCTGCAAGGAATGCATCCATATCAGTAGCCTGGGAAGTAAGTACCTGATTTGCAACATCTGCAACATAGGTCTGGAACTGAGCATTCTTTGCAACAAAGTCTGTCTCACTGTTTACTTCTACGATTGCTGCAGATTTTCCGTCTTCTGTTACAACGGTGGTAACAACACCTTCTGCTGCAACTCTTCCTGCCTTCTTAGAAGCAGCTGCAAGTCCTTTTTCTCTTAAGAACTCTACTGCCTTTTCCATATCACCATCTGTTTCCGCAAGAGCTTTCTTACAATCCATCATGCCCGCGCCGGTCATCTCTCTTAATTCTTTTACCATTCCAGCTGTAACTGCTGCCATTTGATTTCCCTCCATCAATAGATTCATTTCGTATTATTCACAGGAACATTTTTCCAGTAAAAAATGCCTCGACCCGCTTCTCAAAGCAGGTCGAAGCATTCAATCGCCTGAATAATTAAGCCTCTACAGTCTCTTCTGTTTCCTGAGCTGCTTCTGCTTCCTCTGCTACTGCCTCGCCCTGGTTTGCTTCGATTACTGCGTCTGCCATCTTGGATACAATTAATTTAACGGCTCTTATCGCGTCATCATTTCCTGGGATCACGAAATCAAGTTCTTCAGGATCACAGTTTGTATCAGCGATACCAATTAACGGAATTCCCAGTGTATGAGCTTCCTGAACGCAGATTCTTTCTTTCTTTGGATCTACAACGAAAATCGCATCTGGAATCTTCTTCATATCTTTGATTCCGCCTAAGTTCTTCTCTAATTTCTCCCACTCTTTCTTAAGAGCAATAACTTCCTTCTTAGGAAGAACATCAAATGTGCCGTCCTGGGACATGGTCTCGATCTGCTTTAATCTTGCAACTCTGGACTGGATTGTCTTAAAGTTTGTAAGCATACCGCCAAGCCATCTCTCGTTAACAAAATACATACCGCAACGCTCTGCCTCAGATTTGATGGCATCCTGAGCCTGCTTCTTTGTTCCTACGAAAAGGATCTTGCCGCCTTCTGTAGCAATATCGGATACTGCTTTGTAAGCCTCATCTACCTTAACTACAGACTTCTGTAAGTCAATGATATAGATGCCGTTTCTTTCTGTGTAAATGTATGGAGCCATCTTAGGGTTCCATCTTCTGGTCTGATGACCGAAGTGTACGCCAGCTTCTAAAAGCTGTTTCATTGAAATAACGCTCATGTTACTACCTCCATTTGGTTTAACTTCCGCCCGCTTCTTATGCTTCCGGGGAGACCGGTATCCGGCACCTTCCTCTGGAATCCGCAGACGTGTTTTTTATCAGCTTAGCCAGTATAGCATATCTTTTTACACGATGCAAGTATTTTTTTACATTTTGTGTTCAAATTAAACAGAACCTACCATATTTTGTGTACAGATGAAACAGTTGGATCTATCGGCATATTAGGCTGATACGTAAATTCTGGTCTGAACATTTTTTCCTTAACCTTCCATATAAAAAAGAGCAGTTTTTCACTCTGCTCCTTTTTCTCCTGAAATCGGCTTTACATATCTTTGATATCCCGGCGCTCAGGCATATTTTTAATGGTTCCGGCCTTAATGGTTTTCAATTCATCAAACACCACATCATTCAGTACCTTAATATAAGTTCCCTTCATACCGGAAGATCTGGATTCAATCACTCCAGCACTTTCAAACTTCCGAAGAGCATTGACAATAACGGAACGGGTGATTCCTACACGGTCAGCGATCTTGCTGGCTACCAGGATGCCCTCATTGCCATCTAATTCCTCAAAGATATGGGTAATTGCCTCTAATTCGGAAAAAGATAAGGTACTGATTGCAGATTTGACAATCTGCACTTTTCTGGTCTCTTCCGCATTCTCCTCATTAACAGATCTCATCATTTCCAGTCCTACCACGGTAGTGCCATATTCACTTAAAATGATGTCATCGATATCGTATTGAGAATCGGATTTATAAATAAACAGGGTTCCTAACCTTTCCCCTGCAATATCAATCGGTGTGATGATAGCCTGGTATTTTCTGATATTGTCACCAGTGAAACCCAGCGTTTCCAGATTAACGTTCTCCTTTGTTGATAAAATGCTGAGCAAACGCTCATTTAACATGGTATCAACATAACCGCCAACCTGGTCCGCGATCAGCTCCTGAATTTCCTCGATGTCCGGTGTAAGGCCTATGCCTAACACCTTTCCCTTCTTGCTGATCACAAGAATATTCGAATTCAGGATCTCGGTCAGCACTTCACAGATATCGTTAAATACAACCTTATGCGAATTATTGTTATGCAATAATTTATTAATTTTTCTAGTTTTGTCCAACAACTGTACGCTCATAGCCGAAAACCTCCTTAAGAATTTATGTGAAAAACTAAAATACACCTCTAATGATTAAATATTAACATTATTATATTCAAATAACAATAGTTTTTTGAAGATTTTCGATTTTCTTAATAATTATTCTTTTTCCTATTTGTCAGCGCTATATCCACATTGCTCATTTGAGCAAAGTAATTTGCTTCCCTTTTCAACCATGTAAGCTCCGCACTTGGGACAGGCTTTGGTGGAAGGCTTCTGCCAGGACATAAAATCACAATCAGGATTTGCCTCACAGCCGTAATAAATTCTGCCCTTTTTCGTTTTCTTTATTACTACCTCTTTTCCGCATTTCGGACAAGGCACGCCGATCTTTTCCAAATAAGGTTTTGTATTCTTGCATTCCGGAAATCCGGGGCAGGCCAGGAATTTACCATGAGGGCCGTACTTTATAACCATGTTCCGACCGCACAACTCGCAGACTTCATCCGTCACCTCATCAGCGATCGTCACAGATTCCAATTCCACAAGAGCTTTATCCACCGCTTCTTTTAAATCGGGATAGAAATTTTTCACAACAGTCTTCCATGGAACAGACCCATCTCCCACCTTATCAAGAAGGTACTCTAAATTGGCAGTGAACGTAATATCCACGATGCTGGGGAAGCTTTGCTTCATCATGCTGTTAACTACTTCTCCAAGCTCCGTCACATAAAGATTTTTATTTTCCTTTGCCACATATCGTCTGGCGATAATGGTTGTGATCGTAGGGGCATAAGTACTTGGGCGTCCGATTCCTTGTTCTTCCATAGCCTTTACAAGGGAGGCCTCCGTAAAGTGCGCCGGCGGCTGGGTGAAATGCTGTCCGCTCTCAAGTTTATCCAGTTTCAGTATGCTGCCTTTTTCCAGATTACCTAACAATACATTGTTGTCTTCCTTTTCATCTTCCTGAACATATACGGACATAAAACCATCAAAAGACAGTTTGGAAGCGGAAAGTGTGAAAACGTAGTTTCCTGCTCCCACTTTAACTGAGGTGGTCGCATAAACGGCAGGCTGCATTCTGCTGGCTGTAAAACGTTTCCAGATCAGTTGATAAAGCCTGAATAAATCCCGCTGCAGGGATTCTTTTACCATAACCGGTGTAAGAGCAATATCCGTAGGACGGATCGCCTCGTGGGCATCCTGGATCTTTGCATTGCTTTTTTTCGCCTGTTCTCCATTTGCTACGTACTTGCTGCCGTACTGCTTTCCGATATATTCCCTTGCCGCAACATCTGCTTCCTCTGCGATTCTGGTAGAATCTGTTCTCAGATAGGTGATAAGACCCACGGTACCATGTCCTGCAACCTCCACACCTTCATATAGCTGCTGAGCCAGACGCATGGTCTTCTGGGTTGAAAAATTAAGTACCTTGGATGCTTCCTGCTGAAGGGTACTGGTCGTAAATGGTATAGGAGCCTTTTTGACTCTTTCCCCATTTTTAACTTCCTCTACCTGATAAGTCTGTTTCTCAAGACCTTTCAGTATCTTATCCAATTCTTCTTTTTTTCCTATGGCAATCTTGCCGTCTTTGTCACCGTAAAACTTTGCTGTTAAAGATTTTTTGCTTCCTTCCTGCTTTAAAACAGCTTCCAGGTTCCAGTACTCCTCAGGAATAAATGCATTGATTTCTTCTTCCCGGTCGCTGATCAGACGCAATGCCACTGACTGGACCCTGCCGGCACTTAAGCCTCTCTTTACTTTTGCCCAAAGAAGAGGACTGATCATATATCCAACCATTCGGTCCAAAACTCTTCTGGCCTGCTGGGCATCCACCAGATCCATATCAATCGCTCTCGGAGTTTTTAAAGAAGCTTTTATCGCATTCTTTGTAATCTCGTTAAAGCTGATCCGGTAAACCTGCTTATCCTTGAGTTCATCCAGCTTTAAAGCCTTCATCAGATGCCAGGAAATGGCTTCTCCTTCCCGGTCAGGGTCAGTCGCAAGATAAATCTTATCGGCCTTCTTCACTTCTTTCCTAAGCTTGGCCAGGATATCGCCTTTTCCTCTGATTGTTATATATTTGGGATCAAAGTCATTCTCCACATCAATTCCCATCTGGCTTTTCGGAAGGTCTCTCACGTGTCCGTTAGAGGCATCCACTTCATAATTCGCTCCTAGGAACTTTTTTATCGTTTTTACCTTTGCAGGTGATTCCACAATTACTAAACAGTTCGCCATACCAAACTCCTCGCCTATAGTTTCTTACCATAATATTGATAGGATGTCTGTACAACACAGCCTTTGAGCTCTAATTCCAGAAGAGTGCTCAAACAATCACTGACAGACAATCCGCTTAAAGATATAATCTCTTCCAGATTCTTCGGTTGCAAATCTAGGCAACTATACACCATTTTTTCTTTTTTGACAAGTCCGTTCTCATTTTTTTCATGAACTCTTAATATATTACCACTCTGCAATTTGAAATATTCCAGCACAGAATCAGGACCTAACAACATTCCTGCGCCTTCGGAAATAAGCCGATTGCAGCCTGCACTTAAGGGATCTTTCACCCTTCCCGGAAGTGCAAAAATTTCTTTTCCCTGCTCTAGTCCTAAGTTCACCGTGATTAAGGAACCGCTTTTTTCCCTTGCCTCAATCACTAAAATTGCATCCGACAGTCCGCTTATGATCCGGTTCCTCATAGGAAAATTACAAGGCCTTGGTGCTTCGCCTGGCATAAATTCCGTGATAATTCCGCCCTGAACCGCCATCCGTTCATACAATCCATAATTTTCTCTGGGATAGCAGATATTGATCCCGCAGCCTAGAACTCCAAAAGTATCACCGCCGGCCTCCAGCGCTCCCTGATGCCCTGCACTGTCAATTCCCCATGCCAATCCGCTTATGATCTGGATTCCGGCCCCGGAAAGCTCCCTGGCCAGATAGGAGGCCATTTGCTTTCCGTAATCAGTACAATTCCTGGCTCCGATTATGGAAACCGCCGGTTTTTCATCATCAGGCAGCTTTCCTTTAAAAAAAATTCCCATAGGGTATCCATAAATTGAAAGAAGCCGTTTCGGATATTCTTTGTCATATGGCGTAACAAAATGAGTTCCTCTATTTTCCAACTTTGTCAGCTCTGCTATGCAAGCGTCTTTTTTACGTTTCATCTCCTCAAAAATGGAAACTTCTGTCTGTTTTAATAGTCCTGACTGTTCCAGTTCTTTTCCTTCTATATTATATATTCCTTTATAACTTCCAATGTAATCATAAAGTCGTTTTATTTTTACTGCTCCCAGAGCGGGAACATGACAAAGCCAGTATAAATACTCCCGTTCCTCATGACCGTCCATATATTTCTCCCCAATACTTACCTTCCATGCTGCGCAGTCCCACCGCCTCTGCCAGATGTTCTTTTCTTATCCTCTCAGAGCCGACCAGATCCGCAATCGTCCTGGATACCTTTAGGATCTTCTCATAGCCTCTCACACTAAGTCCCAGATTTTCATATACCTTCTTTAAAAACTCCTGCTCCTCTTTCCCAAGACAGCAGTATTCCTCAATCTGGGCCTTATTCATGGAACTGTTAAAGTATATCCCATGCACTTTCAATCGTTTTTTTTGAATCATTCTTGCATCTTCAATCCGTTTCCGGATAGAGGCAGAGGATTCACCGCCTTTTCTTTCCCGCAATTCCTCGTATGTAACCGCTCCGGATTCCGCGCAGATATCGATCCGGTCCAATAGCGGTTTTGAAATCCTGCTTAAATATTTGCGTACCTGCAGTTCTGAACATCTGCATCTTGTCCGATCCGGATAAAATCCGCAGGGACATGGATTCATAGCCGCTGCCATCATAAAGTCCGCCGGGAATTCATAGGCACCGAGCATTCTGGAAACAGTTATTTTCCGCTCCTCAAGAGGCTGCCTTAGAAGTTCTATGGTATTTCTTTGAAATTCGGGTAGTTCATCCAGAAACAGAACGCCTCCGGATGCCAGGGAGATCTCGCCTGGTTTGGGTATTCGTCCTCCCCCGGACAGAGCCGTTGGACTGATGGTATGATGAGGACTTCGAAAGGGCCTTTTTATCACCAAAGGCTCTTCTTTGGAAAGGAGCCCGCATACACTGTATATCTTTGATATTTCCACAGCCTCCTCCATTGATAAGGACGGCATAATCGTTGGAATCCGCTTCGCCAGCATAGTCTTTCCGGTTCCTGCGGGGCCGATATAAAGAACGTTATGCATACCTGCCACTGCCACCTCTGTGGCCCGTCTTAGGAAAAGCTGGCCTCCAATCTCTGAAAAATCAACGTCATAAGCCTCCTTCCGCCTCATCCGTTCATCTTTTCCATAGGAGCCTGCTTTTTGTTTCTCCGGATGGTTCAGTTGATCCGTTAAATCTTTCAGATGATCCACACCAATAATTTCCATTCCTTCTATTATTAAGCCCTCCCTGACATTTTCACTTGGAAGAAAACATTGGCTCTTTCCGTCCTTTTTTGCAGCAGCAGTAATGGAAAGCGCTCCCCTTACAGGCTTAATCTCTCCATCCAATCCTAATTCCCCGGAAATCACACAATTACATAAAGCCTCAGGCTTAACCATGCCGGAAGCCGCCAGAATAGCCACCGCAATTGGCAAATCAAAAGCAGTCCCCTCCTTGCGTATGTCAGCCGGGGACAAATTAATTGTGACTTTTCTTGCAGGCAGCCGAAAGCCGGAATTTCTCAGTGCTGTTCTTACCCGGTCCTGAGCTTCCTTTACCTCAGAAGAGAGATAACCTACCATGGAAAAGCCCGGAAGCCCATCACTGACATCCGCCTCCACCAGGATCGGAACCCCTTCCACTCCCTTAATTCCCACACTATGAACTTTACTATACAAAAACCGCCTCTCCTTTCCTCATTTATGCCCGTGTTTTTTTGGCATAAAGGTATACCCGTAGGGTGTTTCATTCTTCCTGCCCGCACTTTCTGGGCAGGGCCTAGCTTTACCGGTGTAAGTATACCCGCATGGTATTTCATAATTCTGTCTCATAAACAATAAGCTTGGAAAACATGCAGAAACGCATCTGGAATGTTCCTGAACCGGAACCTGATTTTATGATAACCGAAAAAAGGCAAAAAGGCAATGTTTTTCTCTCATGACCTGAAATCAGAAAGAATCAGGAATCCTTTAGACCATGGGAAAATTCAGGCATATAGGCCCGGTATCGGAGCGGCATATGATTACGCTGACAGACCGGATTTGTCCGCTCCTTTATGGATATGCTTTTTCTAAAACACTGAAAAAGCGCCTCATATTCGTCCTCATCCGACGCTTTTTTCATTCGTTCCTCCCATTCTGAAGAAATCAGATCCACCAAAAACCAAGGCCGCAATGCCGGATGCATAACTGCCTTTTTCCTGTTTTCATCATAGATAACCCAATTCTCTCCTGACAGGCGGTCCATAAAATGAGGAGCAAGAAGAACAAGAACATCATTCTTTGGTCCGATCCGGCTTACCAAAATATCCCCCTCTATCTCCACAAATCGCACAAAGCCTGTGAGCAGATGAGTCTCATTATCAATATTACGGCACATCTGAAAAATTTCGAATACCTCCGGAACCTGAAGCATATGAACAACTTTGGCGCCTAAATGAAAGCCGTAAATTAAAAAACGGTATATTTTATCCCCGCGGTCCCTTTCCTTGCTTAATGCGGCTTTGTATACAACAATATAGGCTTCCTCCGATATCTTCTCCCTGATTGCCCGTACCACCTTGTCTGCATGACCGGCATTGACCGGGACCTCCTCATACTGACAGAACAGCTCCATGGTATCCTCATCTCCTATAAGCCCAAGTTTCACATTCGCATGTCCTTTTCTGCTGGTCCATGCCGCATATACGCCGCTGAGAATGCCTTCTACGCTATTCTCACACAAATAGACTGTCTTCATAGCCGGACTCCTCTCAAGTCTGTCAAAGCAGGTACATTCATGTCATCAAACAAAGAAAGCTGTCGGAAGGTTCCTGATGAACCGATGTCCCATACCTTCTTCTGCTCCTCTCCCAAAAGGTGACTGGTAATAAAGTCCTCCTCGATCTTAATGGGATACATCATCCTGCCGGAACAGGTAATAAAATAAAGCGCACGCTTTAATACAACACCAATTTTCTTTAAAGCATCAAAATCAAGAGGGCCATTCCTTCTGGCTGCAATGATGCGCTTCACCGACTTCACTCCCATTCCCGGAACTCTCAAAAGGGTATAGTAGTCTGCCCGATTCACTTCCACCGGAAATATCTCCAGATGACGCAAGGCCCAGTCACACTTTGGATCAAGAAATACATTGAAATTAGGACGATCTTCGGAAAGCAGCTCCCCTGCTTGAAATCCATAAAAACGCATGAGCCAGTCCGCCTGGTACAACCGGTGTTCCCGTAAAAGAGGAGGCCCGCCCGGAAGGGCCGGCAAACTGCTGTCCTGATTAACTGGAACAAATGCAGAATAAAAAACCCGTTTTAAATCATAGTTCTGATAAAGCGCCTCTGCTACCATCATCATCTGAAAATCATTTTCTCCGGTGGCTCCTACGATCATCTGAGTGCTCTGACCTGCGGGCACAAAGGACGGAGCCTTTTTGTATTCCATCAACTCGTAACGATTGGCGGTAATTCCTTTTTGAATCTGCTTCATGGGAGTAAGAATCTTACTCCTGCTTTTGCCGGGGGCCAGCTTCTTTAGACCATCGGCAGTCGGAAGTTCCAGATTGATACTCATACGATCTGCCAGAAATCCTGTCTTTTCGATCAATACCGGATCTGCACCCGGAATCGCCTTCACATGGATATAACCGTGAAAATGGTATTCCTCCCGCAGCTTTTTAAGGGTCTGATAAATCAGGTCCATGGTATAGTCTGCACTATGAAGGACTCCTGAACTGAGGAATAGCCCTTCAATATAATTGCGTCGGTAGAACTGGATCGTCAGCTGACACACCTCTTCCGGAGTGAACGCTGTCCTCACAACATCGTTAGAGCATCGGTTAATACAGTATTTACAGTCATAGATGCACTGGTTCGTAAACAATATTTTTAAAAGGGAAATACATCTGCCGTCTGCGGAAAAGCTATGGCAGATTCCGCATGCCGCCGCATTCCCAAGAGTCCCTGCTTTTCCCTTTCGGTCCACGCCGCTGGATGTACAGGCAACATCATATTTTGCGGCATCTGATAATATTTCAAGCTTTTCCTGAACACTTAATTCTTCCTGTATGAGCATTTCGTCACCTCGAACACACGTTCTTTTTCTATATTGTAGCATAGGCAAATACTTTTTTCAAGCACTTTCGAATGTATGTTCTTAAGTATTGAATTTTAATGCAATCCAAGCTTATGATATTTTTAACCATGACATAGGAATGTGGAAATACTTATAAAAAAGCAACAGAAAAAGAGAAAGAACACATGATCCTTCTCTTTTTCTGCTGCTATTTTATTATCTCAAATCTCACGTTATTTAAAAACTGAAGTAATGGACCTCCAGATATATTTGAAAATATTTCCGATCCGGTGGAAAATATTTCCGTCAGCATGAAAGTCTTCATCAATATTTACGTCTTCACTCTCCTGCTTATCTTTTATTTCCTCCGTACGCAGGATCATCTGGATGCTCCTGGGAGACGGATTCTTTGCCGATGTCATGGACACCGGAGAGGCCTCCAAATCAATGTTTAAAATGGTTGTATCTTCTATCGTATATTCATCCCATTTGTCATCAATCATCCCTTTGATTGTATCTTTTGCGTTTCTCAACACCTCAGTCTGATTCAGCCCAGTCCCTGCCTCATCTAACGTGCCGGCAAGGCCGTTTAAGGTTTTCTCCGTACTGGTGTTTAAAGAATCGCCTACCACCTTCATCTGATTTTCAAGAGACCGGAAGAATACATTCATGGAATCAATGCCTCTGGAAGCGCTGTCCGTCATTTTTCCAACATCATTTAAGGTCGCAATCATATCATCATGGTGACGGTTTAAAATGCCATTTAATTCATCTGTGGAGTTGATCAGATCATCTGCCGTATCACAGATACGCCCTGTGGCAGTGGCGATGTCAATCACTCCGTCAATCGCTCCATTGATAGGGCCTCTTAAGGAATGTAAGTCTGACATCAGCATCTCGGTCATTCCAAGCATTTTTCCTAAATCTCCGGTCAGTCCTGCACCGCTGTTAACAATCTGCGGAAGAAGCGCGGCTATAGGTGCGGCTGCTTCCAGCATTTCCTTAGATCCATTGCTAGGCGTGGCCGTACGACCGGTAGCAAAAGCGGAAGACATATAGCCGGTAAGAGCATTGATTTCCGGAATCGAATAGTCCTTTTCATTAAACAAATAGGAAGATATCTCGTCTTCGTCCATCAGCCCTTCATCCTGGATCTCCTGGATTAACTCCTGCAAGTCAATGCCTTTCATTCCTGCCGCCGATTTACTGAGGGAATTGCTAAGGCCCACCAGCATTGGAAGCGCCTGCCCAAGGGAAGCAAGTTCCTTTGCCAGCTGCTGTTGTTCCGTTGTCAGGGTATTTAAGTGACCTTCTATTTTTTTAACCTGCCCCATAAAAGCCTGGGACTTCATATCCGTCTGGGAATTCTTCGCCATTTTCCGCAGTTCTTCCACTTCATCTCTTAAGTACCGGACACCATCCTGCAGATCACCTAGATCTGGTGACAGGTCATCAAGAATTCCCACCATATGATTGGTCTGGGTCCTGATCTCATTTAAAGCATTTCCAGCATTCTGCGTATGGTTATAAAAGGGCCGCAGAGTCTGGGACAGATTGTCAAGAGCTGCCAGAGCCTCGTCTGCATCCTCATACACCTTACCCTTGGAAGCGGCAAATATCTGTCTGGTCTTATCAAGTCCCCTGAGACCATCTGCCGTATCTGCAATGCCTTTTTGCATGTTTCCCATGGTGTCTAACACCACATCCAGACTGTCGCTGATCGCATCTGCCGAATCCTCCATGGTTTCCTTAGCATCTCTTAAATCTGCAACCTTATCAAGCTGGCTTACCGTCAAAGGTACCATGGCAAAGACAATGCCAGGAAATTTAAAATCATCGGAGCCGATGCGAATGGAATAATGTCCTTCCTCTCCAGGCAGTTCAAAGAAAACAACCATATTTAAATTACCAACGGACTGTACCTGGGCGCCTTCCGCTTCCAGGCTTAAGTTTTTATCCATATCTACAACTGTACTGGCCATTAACGCCATATTATTCCGGTAGTAATCGGAAACACCTTTATTGGGAACCAGATCTACATTGATTTCGATCAGGCCCTTTTCACCGGCCAGTTCTTCTGCCTTTTTCTCTACACCATTTAAACGGTAACTTACTTTAATATCCCAGGGAAGCTGAGATTTCTCTGTTTGGGTCCGGCCTTCAAAATAAAACCGGCTTCCAGTCTCTTCCGGAGAGAAAGTGATAGAGCCATCCTCCCCTACCACGGGCTCCGAATGATCCGTTAAGTTCATTACTTTATCGTAAATCCCGTAATCCACTACCTTACTGTTTCCATTCATCTGGTAATTCTTTACAATGCTGCTTTCCTTGATCCCCCCATAAGGATCCATGGTCACATAAAGAGTTTCATCATACTGGGGCACATCAGGCGAGGCCAGGGCCGGCAGTACGGACTCAAGGGAGACTATGACAGCCAGACCCATACTTAGGATTCTATTATACTTCTTCATGATCGTTCACTCCTTTAATTTTCACTTTTCCATATCTTAAACGTCGTTTTTCTCTTCTCTTTGCCGCACGGAGCTGCTGATTCTGGATCTGCTTGTCAAAGGTGCTAAGCAAGGCAGGAAGAAGGGAAAGTACCAAAACCATGCTTAAAAGCGCTCCCCTTCCCACAAGGCGTCCCACCTGGGAAATCGCTTGTATGGACGACGTAAAAAACAAAAGATAACCTACTACCGTAAGAATACCGCCTGACGTCAGAATGGAAAGAGTACTTTTTGAAATAGCCGCCTTGGCGGAGTCCGTGTTGTTCATGGTTTTACGGAAGCCCAGATAATTATTGGTCATCAGGATGGAATAATCAATGGTAGCTCCCAGTTGCAGGCAGCTTACGATGATGTATCCGATGTATACCATGTAGTCTCCCATCACATAGGGTAACGTCATGTTTAAATAAATGGCCACTTCAATCGGTATAATTACAAGGATCGGTACCAGAACAGACCGGAAGGTTGCAAAAACAACCAAAGCCACTCCCGCCAAAGACAACAGGGAAACCTTATTGTAGTCATCAGTTAAAATGTCACGGATATCAATCGTCGTGGGGGTCATACCTATCACATAGGCATCTTCCGGATAGTACTCCCTGATCAATTGTTCCAGCTTTTGACTGCACTCAAAGGCGTACTGACTCTCCTGGACTGTATTTAGAGAAATCAAAAGCCTGGCGTACTTTTCACTACGAAGCTGTTCGGTCACTTTTCCCGGAAGAAAACTTTCCGGAATTCCCTTCGGTATGGTCCCAGCCATGGACATGGCATAGTTTACAAAGTCTAAGTCCTCCAAAGCATCGGTCAGCTGCCGTTCCGTCACAACAGATCCATTGGGAACAATCCCGATGATCATATTTGATTTTCCAAATTCCTCATTAATGGCCCTGGTATCCTCATAAACCCTGGTACCCGGTCCGGCTCCAATGGCATCATCCCCGTAGTAAAAAACGTTCATACTCTGACCAAAGTAACAGGGAACAGCCAGAAAAATTGCAACAATAAATACTGGCTTCCGGATCTGGTTCATCAATTTAGCGAACCGGTCAAAGGAAGGAATGAACGGTTTATGGGCTGTTTTTTCAATCTTATCATTAAAGTGCAGGATCAGAGTCGGCATAAGGAATAATACAGTAGCCAAACTGCAAAGGATCCCCTTGGTCAGAACAAATCCCACATCCTTACCAATGGTAAAGCGCATGAACGCAATTACAAGAAACCCTACAATTGTGGTAGCCCCACTTGCCAGAATGGAACTGCAGGATTCTTTTACCGCCAATTCCATGGCTTCGTGTATCTCAACGCCGGTATTCTTGATTGCCGTAAAAGTATGTAATAGGAAAATGGAATAATCCATGGATACTGCCAATTGTAAAATGGCTGCCGTGGAAAACGTAAAGAATGATATGGATCCGAACATCAGGTTGGATCCCATATTCAGGACAATGGCTATGACCATAACAAAAATAAACAAAAACGGTTCCATCCACGATGTCGTGGTAAGGGCTAATATCACCCAGATGATTATCAGCGCCATTCCAATGGCCATGGTAATCTCTTTTGTTATGGACTCTTCCCGCTCCTTACTTGACACGGCGCTTCCTGCAAAATAGCCCCTGTCTTTTCCCACAATTTCATAAATCCCGTCTACCGCTTTCCGGGTCACCTGACTGTCATCGCCGTTTTCAAATATTACATCCATCAGAGCATACCCGTCACGATAATAATCTTCCATGGCAAATGCATCCACAGACATCATATCGGTAATCCCCTGGTTTACAAAGGAGGTTCCCATATAAACATCCGTAGTCAAATCCGGACCTATGACCAGATCTACCCCTTCCAGATCAGATATCTGCTGTCTTATTTTTTTTGCTTCCTGAAGGCTTACATCCTCAACCATAATCCGGGCCATTCCAGGATATCCAAACTCATCCTCCATCACATCAAGAGCCTGTTTCGTTTGGGCAAACTGCGGCAGGTATTTGCTCAGGTCATAATTGACCTTTACAAAAGGAAAACAGATGGCACAAATAATGGCTGCAAGAAAGAAAAAAGTCTCTATTTCCTTCCCGCGGAACACAATAATATGTACCATTCTATCAAATAAGCTTCTGTCTCTCTTCATAGTTTCCTCCACTACACTATTCTGTTAATAGATATATTATTGACTTTTGAACACCTGTACATTATAATACTCTTGTAGATAAGTTTCAATAATCAATGAATCAAGAAAAATCTATTAACGATCACGAAGTGATTATCAGTGCAATACTCAACACTTATTCATGTAATGTTCATGATTTTCGGAGATTCAAGCTCTGAAATAAGAAGCAAGCCAAGAAACACAATTGGAGGAATCGTATGGAAACTCAAAAACAGGATCGCCGCATCCGAAAAACACAGAAGGTATTGAAGGAAAGCCTTCTTGAACTTATGGAAAAAAAAGAATTTAAGAATATTTCCGTAAAAGACATCACGGAACTGGCAGACTTAAACCGGGGTACTTTTTATCTTCACTATGCCGATACCTACAATCTGTTACAGGAGATGGAATCCGAAGTCTTAGATGATTTTCAGGATATGGTCAGTAACTGCCGCTATGCCTTTAAAAAGGGGTCACTTCTGCCCGTTGTCATACCAATCATTCATTATATAGAGGAGAACAAAAAGATATGTAAAATCCTTTTTGAGAACAGCTCCTCTAATGATTTCGTAAACCGCTTCCATACCCTTGTCTTAAATAACGGCACAGCAATCATCAGGGAACAGTATCCAACTGCCAGAGAAGTAATCCTAAACTATTACCTTGAATTTATCACCTATGGACTGACCGGTGTCCTAAAACAATGGCTTGATACGGACATGCAGCAGCCAAAGGAAGAGGTAGCAGAATTTGTGGATAAGATGATCATGGGAACTGCGCAAAAGCTCCTCGCCGTATAAAAATTCATTTTTTATCCGGAATCCTTATTTTTCATCTGGAATCAACCGATATATGGATAGCGATGTTATACAGCCATTTAGCTGTATTTTGCATCAATAATTACACAAGGATGAACTTTATGCAAAAACTTATAAAATCCAAAAACGAGAAGATTCCCAAGACACAACCGCAAAAAGGGAAGGCAGTAAAAAACAAACAAAATAAAGCGAAACCGGCCAAAGCTCCAAAAGAAAAAGGAAAAAAAGAAAAAGGAAAAAGTCTATTACCTAAAAATAAAAGAGTTCTTGTCTTAATGGCAGCTGCCCTGTTGATCGTTATTATGGGATCTGTTCAGGCCATTATTCTGCTCACATCCCAAAAGAAGGTACCGAAAGAAAAGGCGGAAGTAGCACCAACTTACTACTTTTCTAAAGATGAAGATATTTCTTCGGTGACTGAAATTGTAGGGGAACGTGATTTTGTAAAGCAGGAAGCTTCTGAAGCCAGCCTTGAAACAGAAACAAAAGAGACCGGTGATCAGACAGAAAAACCTATAGAATCTTCTGCCGACGCCGCCTCACAAACCTCTAGCCCGGGAGAGAGTTACAAATATCTCCATGTGGAAGATACTTCTGCTGATATAAAAAGCTACATGGATTATCTGGAAGGAAAAAAGAATTTCATTAACGTTACGGATAAATCCCAGCAAGCAGAGTCCGGACAAGCTTCCGCAGACGAAACTACTAAGGCCAGCTCAGAGATCTATCAGCTTGCCGGGCCGTCTAAAGATTCCGCTTCTTATCTTTCCATTACTCTGGAATCCGAAGCGGACAGCTATACCGTGACCACCAGTAAGGAAAGCCAGCCCTGGGGTACCTATTTTAAGGACCAGTGGAACCAGCAGAAAAAAATTATCGAAGATTTTGAAAAGCAGCCAAAAGCCGCTAATACCATAGAACAGGCAGAGGATGCTGTCCGCTCTCAGAGCCAGGAAAAACTTGGCCTGCCGGAAGCTTCTGATTCTTATGAATATATCGCATCACCTGGAATATCTAAAATAGATGGAAATAATTATTATACGGTCAGGACATATAAACGGCAGCCAGACGATACTTTGATTTATATTGCCACTTATTTGTTTGATTATAATACCAGCAGTGTAGCCTTTCAGTACAATGAAGTAACAGGAAAGGCATCTCCGCTGAACTGATTTCACACGAATAAGACGGACAGTCCTTACGGACTGCTTCCGTCTTTTCCTATTCTCCTTTTTATGTTATAGTAATCATATAAAAAATTGAAGGAGATGTTGTTATGGAATTTTTACAATTGGCAAAAGAACGTTACTCAATGAGAAAATTCAGCGACCGAAAAATAGAAAAAGAAAAACTGGATTTGATCCTGGAAGCCGGAAGAATTTCTCCTACTGCAGTGAATTTTCAGCCTCAACGGATTCTTGTCATTGACACGAAAGAAAATCTCGCCAAATTAAAATCCTGCACCCCTTATCATTTTCATGCTCCTCTGACTCTGCTGGTATGTTATGATTCCACTGTCAGCTGGAAAAGATCTTACGACAATAAGGATATGGGTGAAGTTGACTCAAGCATTGTTGCCACGCAGATGATGCTTGAAGCGGTAGAATTAGGATTAGGCAGTACCTGGGTAGGTCATTTTGATCCGGTATGCATCCGGACATCATTTGATATCCCGGAACATTTCATTCCAGTTGCTCTGCTTCCTATGGGCTATCCCGGGGAAAATTGTGCTCCCCACCCCCTTCATGAGAAACGGTTCGAGATAGACCATACTGTTTTCTTCAACTCCTTTGACGGCATTGACTCTCCCAAAGATCGGTAACCTTTCATGAACCCCCATATGTATGCATAAGATAACTATATACTGCGTTTTAAATTGCAGGATGGGGGCTTTATCATGAATAAAATATTGGATAACGAATATTATGACCTGATCATCAGTAATTCTTTAGTTCCCGGTTTTGATACCGAAAATAATATCACGGCCTTAAATGACAAATACTCTTTACTGCATATACGAAGAAACAATATGGATGCCTGTGATCTGGGACGATATCCTTATGATAATTTCCCTTCTCTTTTTACACTTACTTCTAAAGTGAGCATGGAAAAATCAGGCATTACCAGTGTCAGGAGGCATCCTGATTTAAACCTGATGGGGTTGGGAGTGGTGATCGGAATCATAGATACCGGCATCGACTACCAGCATCCCGCATTCAAAAACCATGACGGTACCACCCGTATTCATTCCATCTGGGACCAGACTGACCAGACCGGCATGCCTCCCAAGGACTTTAGTTTCGGTTCAGAATACACAAAAAAACACATCAATGCCGCACTGAAATCCAATGACCCCTTATCCATAGTACCTACTTTTGATAACTATGGACATGGCACGGCAATAGCCAGTATCATCTCCGGTACTCCCGATGAAAAAAATTCCTTTACCGGCGTTGTTCCCCAATCCGAGCTTATCGTAGTAAAATTAAAAGAAGCAAAGCAAAATTTAAAAAGTCTGTTCTTTGCCCCGGAAAACGTCCTCTGCTATCAGGAATCCGACATTATGCTGGGAATCCGTTATCTTCTCTCCGTTTCAGAAAAAGCAGATCTTCCTCTTGTCATATGCATCGCATTGGGAAGCAATCAGGGAGGCCATGATGGGCTGGGAGTTATCAGCTCTTACTTAGAACACATCGTAGAATTGCCCAGAACGAACGTATTGGTAGCTGCAGGAAATGAAGGGAACAGCCGCAGGCATTATTACCATCATTCTACGGCAGCACCTTTATGCAATGGATTTAACTTAAAAATAGGAAGAAACGATAAAAAGTTTACAATGGAAATCTGGCCCTTCCCACCCGGAAAAGTATCCATTGAAATCTTCTCACCTAACCGGGAAATCATTCGGAGCATATCCCCTTCTGCCGGAGTCTGCCAAAAATTCAGCCTTTCCATGGGCCAAACTACCATTTGGATCAACAATATCCTTTTGGAAGGCTCTACCGGTGATCAAGTTATTTTAGTGCGGTTTGACAATCCAATTCCGGGAATCTGGTATTTCCAGGTCTCAAGCATAGAAAATGAACCGTTTTCCTTCCATTCCTGGCTGCCGTCAGGAAATTTGATTTCAAACGAGACTTATTTCTATCAAGCAAACCAAAGCACCACCATTACTGCCCCGGGGAATGCCAGAAATCCCCTGACAGTTGCCGCCTATAACCAGTTTGATGGCAGTATTCTGGGAGAATCCGGAAGAGGCTATTCCAGATTCGGCCAGATCAATCCTGATATCGCCGCTCCCGGTTACCAGATCCCCTGTGCACTCCCAGGAAATCAATATGGAAGCCTTACAGGTACCGGAGCCGCCGCCGCCCACGCTGCGGGAGCCTCTGCCATGGTCATGGAATGGGGGTATTGCAAAGGCAACCATACTACCGTCACCGGCATCCAGATCAACCATATGATTATACGAGGCGCGCAGAGGGACAGCACCTATACATATCCCAATGATAATTGGGGATATGGGCAGGTCGACGTATATAAGCTGTTTCAGAGGATATCCATTATCTGATGATTCGCGGAATTAAGAATGGAAAAAGTTGTTTTAGCTGCCTAACCTATGGTTGGCAGCTTCTTTTTTATAATGCATCACTGCCCCAATGCCACCCAGTAAGGCAATCCCGGCCAGCAGCAGATACCCGGTCAATATTCCTTTCCTGGTGGCCAGGGCCCCGGTAAAGATCGGAAAGGTTGTCATGCCCACCGCATATACGGCCTGATACATTCCCATTGCCGTAGATTTTCTGTCTGCCGGAATGTCCCGCATTGCTTCCGAGGTTGCAAAAGAGAATAAGATACCAGTGGACATTCCCGGTAAAATTTGCAGCAGCAAAAGCACAGGGATGCTCCCTGCGGCCGGAACCAGAATACAATACGAAGCCACAACAACAAATACCAGCGGGATCCAGAACCTTGGACCTTTGCGGCTGCATGTCCCGGAAGCTGCGAAAGCTGCAAATCCGACTGATGATATCATGTAAATAACAGAGGATATCCCCACAATCCCGTCCGATGCGCCCAATTCTTTTAATATCTGGTTCGTAAATGACATGGCAGTTGTCAGCTGGATCCCCTGCTGGATCAGGGCCATGAAAGAGAACAGCCACAAGCGCCTGATATTACAGACTAAAAGCAGTTCTCCGGTCTTATGTATACTGGGATGAACATCTGTTTCTTTAATCCCAATTGAAAGAAGAAAAGCCATCAGGCCCGCACATATACTTAACATGCAGATTCCTGCCATGCCGATGCGATGATAGCTGATTGTACTGCACAGAAAACCAAGAAGCATTCCAAAATTATTAAACAGTACGATCCGGCTGGTAGCGGCCTGCTGATCTCCGGCAGAAAAATGATTGGTGTAGAACACCATATAAGAAATCCACATGGCAGAAGCCAGTCCGGAGAAGAAATTGGCAACCAGAAACCCTGTGCCATTACACCAGAATACCCGGAAAACTGATGCAGTTCCGGAGGCAATCGCTCCTGCCATTATAAAATATTTATGCCTGCCAACAGAATCCGCACAAATGCCTATGGGAAACCTTAGCACCAATTGGGAAATTCCATAAGCCCCCACAACCATTCCGGTAAATGTGCTGCTGGCTCCGCTGGCAGTCAAAAAAGTTGTCTGGTATGGAATGTATACATATTGTGCAAACCAGAACAGAGATACCATAGCAAGGTAGTTGATTTCCTGTTTGCGCGTAAATGGAAGTTGTTTTAAAGTCTGTTCTTTCATGTTTTCTTCCTTTGAGCATATTCCTCTAAAATCCGGTGAATGTGGACAGCCAGGTACATCTCTTCCTGTTTGGACAGCTTTGATTCAAACTTTTCTCTGATAAAAACGCCAATTTTCTTTACGCATTCATACTCCCTTGGACAGCTTTCAAGCACATGAGTATAAAAGGAATCCTCATAATCATATAAATCCTGACCGCCGTTTACAAGCCTTTGCGCAAAGAGGCGTAAATGTGTCACAAAGCGGGTGTAACCGATTCCGTCCTCATCGTAAAGAATGGAGAAGTTGTATTTTACAATATCCAAAATGCCCTTGACTGTCTCAAATATCTTCTGGTTATCCGTACTGTTTAAATTATTTGTCTGTGCATTAATAAAATGAAAAGCAATATTC
>Ga0213824_1000801_pt1 | contig 21256 bp, 19 predicted proteins | sample MC6MC0906MG_FD_179892 | JGI IMG/M metagenome (GOLD analysis project Ga0213824, IMG submission 179892) | Enriched soil aggregate microbial communities from Iowa State University, Ames, United States - MC6-MC0906-MG | ecosystem: Environmental > Terrestrial > Soil > Unclassified | place: USA: Iowa...
GAGGGTAAGGCTTTTTTTTAAAAGGCTCTATTATTTTTTCATTGGGCAAAAACCACAAGCCATTAAACCTGGGATATCTTTAGAAAAACAGCATGATTTTCTTACAGGAACGTTGACTAAATTAGTCGGGCTAAGACCACCTGTATATTGTGCCCACCAAGATTTATTGGAGAAGCGTGCCCATGTTTTTGGGTCCTCTAAAGCCTCAATATCCTCCATGGCTTGATCGGCTAAGCCAGGATTAGATAATAATATATGATAATGCCATAGCAAATAGCCGAAGAAATTTTCCCAAATGGTAAGGGGGGAGATGGAGGTTACTTTACGAAGCTGTTGGACAATGACATGGCCATCGTAAAGAATTTTCTCAATAACAGCTTGGCGTTCATCTTCATCAACGTAGCGCCAATCATTTGGATTGGCAAACATGGCAACAGTAAAGCTATTAAATTCCTTTGCAGCATCAAAACGCAATTCAAGTGGCTTACCATCCCATACTTCGTCATAAGCGGCAAGCATATAAAATTGCATAGCAAAAAACATTCCATAGCGGCGTGCAAAGTGAGAAATAGCTGCTGTTTCTGTTGCTGCATCTGTTATACCCATCATAAGGTTTAAAAAATCAGGATGGTAAAAGTCTTTATGTATATCAGCTAAAGTAAATAAAGTCCGCTTAGGTTCAGTTGTATAAATACTGTAAGAGTTTAATTGTTGAACTTGATCCATTGTTAAAGCTGGCATAGTTATCCTCTTTTCCTTTGAACATCTGTTAACTTCATTATAAAGTAATCATTTTTGCTTCACAAATGGAATATCATGTAGTAAAATACATTAAACATATCAGAAAGGTGGGTTTTAGGGTGTCGCAACTTCTTACAATTCCAAGACCACTTGTTAGACTGAACCAGTGGACTATTCTTCTGAGTGTCATTTTATCATGGTTAACAGGAATTACCTGGATATTAGTAATTCCACTAGCTGCAAATTTACTAGGTATTTTATGCAACTATAACCCGATACTTCGTGTAGGGAAGCTCTTTTTAACAAAGGCTCCATCTACATATATACCAGAGGATGCTCAGCAGCAAAAATTTAATTCAAGTATTGCTAGCCTTTGTTTAGCAGCTGGTTTATTAGGTTATCTGTTACATTGGCAGGTTGTTGGTCATATCTTTACTGGCCTGGTTGCAATTGCATCGGCCATCGCAATAGCAGGCTTTTGTATAGGCTGTTTTTTACATTTTCAGTTGAAGCAATGGCAGTACCGACGCTCATTAAAAAAATCTTTTTGAAAAAGTAAAAAAATTATAAGATTATGATTGACATTTTAATTGATAATGATTATCATTATCGTATAAAGATTATTCCTCGTCTACAATACAGTGTAGAGAGGATGAACTTTAGCTACTTTTCTCCAGAAGTTTGCTAGTTCATGATTACGCTCCTAAAACCCCCCTCATTTTTTGGGAACGTGAAAATCTCAGACGACTTATTCTAAATTTAGAATAGAGTCGTCTTTTTTTTGTAAAAAAACAGCCCATAAAATGGACTGTTAAGAAGTTGTGTTTTGTTGCACAGCATTCTTTTTCCCGATAATCATTGTATAGTAACTATGTAATAGCATACCAACAATGATAACTCCGAGACCTGCAAGTGCAATAGGGCTAGGGAAGGCAATTCCTAATAGTAATACCTCACCTATAATAACGAAAAGAATTTCTGTTGATTGAGTTGCTTCCACAGCAGCTAGCTTGCCTTGATGGTCTCTTACGCGATCCGTTGCTATGAAAAATAAAACTGTTGCTATAACGCCTGAGCTAATTCCAACAAGCAATGATTGAAACATTTGACTTGCTGAGGGAAGTCCTACTGTAAGAACGGCATAAATAGCTATGATGATCCATGCTGGCATTGAAGCAATGGTCATTCCTAACACCCGCTGAAAAGTATCGATTCGGCCCCCACAAACTTCCATCATTTTACGATTGCCGAGAGGATAAGCAAAAGCTGCAACGATGACAGGTAAAATACCAAGCATTAAACTTTTAAACGATACTGATTGTGCATGAGGTATTTGTATAAGCAAAATACCTACTAAAATGACGCATGAAATAAGCAAGGATATGAAAGGTATTTTTTGTCGCACTGTTTTACCAGCAATGATCGATACAAAAAGAGGAGCTAATAATACACCAGCAACGATTGTAAACTGCCATGTACCTGAAACCAACCAACCTGGACCAAAAGCAGCAGCAAATGTTAATGGCGCGTAAAATAAAACAAATCCAACAAAGCTCCAAAGTAGCCATGCTATAGGCTGTGCTTTTATTTCACCAGAAAGCTGTGAAAAGCCCTTACGATAAAAGACAATGATAAGCAAGAAAGGGAGCATAAAAAAATAGCGTAATGATGCACTCCATAGCCAACTACCACCTTGCATTTCCATTGCGTGATTTAAAATAAATGTTACGGCAAAGAAAAGGGAAGCTAAAATACCTAATGCAATTTCTTTCATAAACATCACCTCAATTTGAGTTTATAACCTCAAACCCTTTATGTAATTTGAAAATTCAGTAATTATGGCTGAAAAAATTACGAAGAGAGGAAAAACCCCTCTTCGTAGCTATGAAAATTTTTCATGATTCCTTAGGTAAATGCGTATAGAAATAAGCTCACTCAAAATTAAAACTATTATTTTGCTTGCTGTTCAAAAAGCTGAACGATTTCTATGATAACTTGAGTTGCTTTTTCCATTGTTTCAGCGGATACATATTCGAATTTGCCATGCATGTTTTCGCCACCAGCGAAAATATTTGGTGTCGGTAGGCCCATATAAGATAATTGTGAGCCATCTGTACCGCCACGAATTGGCAGGGTATTCGGTGTAATATCTAATTTTTCCATTGCAGTACGTGCAATGTCAACAATTTCTTTTACAGGCTCAATTTTTTCACCCATATTGTAGTATTGATCTTCAATGGTAATACTCAGTGCATGCTCACCAAATTGTGCTTGAATTTTAGCTGCAGCATCACGCATTAATTGTTTTTTCTCTTCAAACTTTTGGCGATCATGGTCACGCACGATATAAGATAGCTCAGTATGCTCAAGAGCCCCTTTAAAGCTCATTAAATGAATGAAACCTTCATAACCTTCTGTCTTTTCAGGAACTGCGTCAGCAGGCATTTCATTTTGGAAGGCAATAGCCATTGTAATAGCATTCACCATTTTATTTTTTGCTGAACCAGGATGGACGCTAGTGCCTTTTGTAATTACTTTTACGCCAGCGGCATTGAAGCTCTCGAATTGTAGTTCGCCAAGTGGTCCACCATCCATAGTATAGGCATAGTCTGCACCGAAAGCGGCGACATCAAATTTATGTGGTCCACGACCGATTTCTTCATCTGGCGTGAAGGCTACACGGATTTTACCATGCTTAATAGTAGGATTTTTAATGAGGTACTCCATTGCCGTCATAATTTCAGCAATCCCTGCCTTATCATCAGCGCCTAATAAAGTAGTACCATCTGTTGTAATAAGTGTTTGGCCTACATAGTTTTTAAGCTCTGGGAAGTCAGTCGGAGACATAACTAAGTTTTCGTTTAACTGAATATCTCCACCATCATAATTATCTACACGCTGTGGCTTCACATTTGTGCCTGTATAGTCAGTAGCTGTATCAACATGGGCTAAAAAGCCGATAGTTGGTACTTCTTTTTCTGTATTAGCTTCTAATGAGGCAAATAAATAGCCATTTTCATCTAATGTAATGTCTGTTAAACCAATTTCTGCAAGTTCGTCTTTTAAAACATGTAATAGGTCAAATTGTTTTTGTGTAGAAGGAGTTGTTTCGCTTGTGAAGTCTGATTGTGTATCAATTTTTGCATAGCGTATTAATCGCTCAATTACTTGTTCTTTCATAAGTATGGCCTCCTAATGTATATATGTTAAAATTCTTTGTGCTTTTACAAAGCCGATTCCAGGCGCAATTATGTCTTGGCATAATCGATATTATTGTAACACTTTACTTCGGATTTCGGAATATTGAAGGATACTTAAAGCAATAAGTAATTGGGCGCTATAATAAGTCAGCATGATAATTTCATGAGAAAATGCTAGTGGCATGACAAATTTGTTAATAGCTAAATAAGAATCAGATGCAATAAATAATATTGCACCACTTGTTGCCAGAGTAGATCCAGTTTTAATAGCTGTCCATCCCATTGTGAGTATCACAGAAATGTAGGCGATTACTGCAATACCAAGTATGGTTTCACCTGTTTTAAAGACAGATCCCGCAATCCATATAGCCATACTTGCTCCATAGAGTAATAATAGTATTTTAGCCCAAGTTGGTACATGCCGCTCATTTGCAGTAGAGAAAGCAAAAATATAAAAGATATGCCCAATAAGAAAGCTAGTTAGACCGATTAAAAACCACTGCAATGTATAGTCTCCAATCATGCAAAATACAAGCCCAGCAATAATCAAAAGTTGGTATTTTTTAATATGTAATGGCTTCTGAATCGCAGCTAAAATAATGATGAGCAACATTGGAATCACTTTAAAGATGAGTTTTAAACTTTCAGCAATATGGGAAAAGAGAAAAATATAATAAAGACCCAATAAAATAATGACACTGATTAATAATTTTTTTAACAAATTTTTCAGCTCCTTTCCTTTTGAAATTCAATATTTATGGTAGAATTCCTTTCTGTACAACGTATGTATGAAACTTTTTTAGTATGTAACCGTAAAGTAAGTAGTGAGAAAGAAGAAGAGAGGATGAACCAAATGACTAAGCTACTGATAGCTTCTGCAGTCATTGCATTGATCGCAAGTGTGCTAGTGACACCGCTTATTACGAAGAAGCGAGAAGATGGACAATCGAAAAAGGTAATAGGATACTTTTTTATTGGAGTCTTTGTACTAGGGTTTTTAGCCACAGGGATTACGTTATATGTAACAAAAATTGATGTAAATTGGCTTGTTTTTTGGCCTGCTATTATTTTATTAACGTTAGTGGGTGCTCTGCTAGCAAGTGGTATCGAAAGGAAAATAAAAGGTGTTTTATTTTTAGCAAGTCTAGGTGTAGCTGTGTATGTTTTATCAGCACCTTTATGGAATGCTAATGAAAAATTTAAGTCATCCGAAATGAAGGAAGAAGTTGAAATAAAACCATTCGATGAGACACAAACACCTGCAAGTGTACCACCGAAATTTGCTCGCAATAAAATGAAGAAGGCTTTCGGTCAAGTGCCAAATACGAGCTACTATGAATTAGGACGCTTACAAATTCAAAAAGTGAAGGGCGAATATGTTTATATCGCACCAGTTGAATTTTCTGGATTCTTTAAATGGATGAACGGTGGTACAACACCTGGTTACTTCATAATGAGTGCTACAGATTCTGCGGATAATCCTAAATTTATAAAAGAGGAAATGAAATATGTACCTTCCGCATATTTAAATGCTAATTTAGAACGTCATATTCGTTTACAACACCCATTCCTTATTTTTTATGGTGACGTACAGCTGGAAGTAGATGATGAAGGAAAGCCATACTATATTCGCTCATATGGGGAATTTATTTCTGCGCGTAATGGCTTTGATGTAAAAGGAATTGTCTTGGTTGATGCGCTGACGGGGAAATCAGAGGTCATTAAACTGGATCAAATACCTGAATTTATTGATGGTGCTGTATCACCAGAGACAGTAAGTTTACAAAACAGTTATTTCGGTAATTATGTACATGGTTTTTGGAATAGTATGTTTGGTAAAAAGGATGTAAAGATTCCTTCTGATGAAGGAACAGAATCGAATGTTAGCCCGATTTTCGATGAGAAGGGTGATATGTATTACTTTACAGATTTTACAAGTCCTAAAGAAGGTGTAGATTCAATGTTAGGCTATTCACTAACAAACGCACGAACAGGGGATGCAACATACTATACAGGGAATCAAGACTCAAGTTATATGGATTCACAAGGTAATTTACAAATAATAGAGAAGAAATTTATTGAGAAAAAGTGGAATGGCGAAATGCCAGTGTTGTATAACTTTTATGGAGAAGCGAGCTGGCTGACAGCGGTGCTAGATTCCAATGGTTTCTTACAAAACTATTTTATTGTTTCTGCAGCCAATCCTGAAATTTCCGTTTACGCTACTACTCCTAAGGAGGCATTGAAATTATATAAAACAGCCTTAAGTCGAGGAGGAAATACTGTAGATGGTAGCTCAAGTGCTGAGGAAAAACAAATAAGTGGTAAGGTATTACGTGTATATAAAGAACGTCTAGGCGATTTTACAACTGTATCTTTCTTATTAAACAATGGTGAAAATTATTTAGTGAGTGCCGAAACAGAACCTTTAGCAATTTATTTACAGGAGGGTGATGAGGTAATACTCACTTATGGAGATACAGGAGAGCAGTTCCTACCAGTTCGCTCTCTTATAATTAGAGGACTACAATAAAAGAACAAAAGACGATCTTGTTATTACGAAGATCGTCTTTTTTATGTAGCTTGCCCTTGAACATAGGTAAGCATCTTTTCTCTATGGTTCATAAATAGTCTTTTTGCATGATCATTTAGTGTAAAGATTTCTTGTATATACCCCTGTAACAATTTATCTTCATATTCAAAAGCATGGCTTTGAGTGTTTTCTAAAATATAGGATAATAAAAGAGCATGCAAGACAACTACTTCTAAATTCTGTGTATTCGTAACGAATTTTAAATTGAGTATAGTAGTGTGAGAAACGAACTGATTGACATAATCAATGGGTTTTTTATATACTTTCAAATCAATATGTGGCTCGAGTCTTTTTCTTAATTGGGTGCATTCATTATTTAAGTCTTCAATTTTTAAGAATAAACCTCTTACACTTCTCTTATGCTGTTGTTCTAAGGTGCGAGCAAGATGTTTATTGATATTGGACATTGATTCTATAACTCCTTTCTTTAATAGGTATCATTTATTAATATGAATGGAATAGCTGGAAAAGGAAAGAGTCTTTTCGTTTAATTTAAGGTTAGATTTATAGAAGTAATTGTGGCAATATCCCTAGATTGAATATATATAGGTAATATTTTTATGTAAAAAATGGAATTATTATCATACGATAGTAACTCCATTCTCGTTAATTTATTTCCAATTAAACCCTTTAGTTGCTAAAAACTCTTTGATATGCGGACGTCGTTGTTCAATTAAAAAATCAGCCATCTGTTTTGTCCAGTTATCAATTTTTCTGTTAGACGAACGGCTGTTATAATATATTTCCATTTCCTCGTTGTAGGCTGGTAAAAGTTCTTCATATTTTTCAACATTGTATTCATTTTCATGTAATACAGCAGATACAGGTAAACGAGGTTTTACCTCATTGCGACGTGCAGGAACGCCGATTGTTAGCCCGAATAATGGGAAAACATGGTCAGGCAGATTAAATAACTCACTGATTTCAGAAGGTTTATTGCGTACACCTCCAATATAGCAAATGCCATAACCCATTGACTCTGCCGCAATAACAAAATTCTGTGCAAACAATGATACATCTGCTACCCCGACAAGGACATTTTCAGCTGAATCAGCTACAATATCCACTCCTTCTAGTTTCCCAGCCATTTGAAGTCGCTTGAAATCTACGCAAAAAACAAATGCCCCACCTGAAGTTTCATATTGACGTGGATTACCAGAGAGTAAGCCTAATTTTTCCTTTTTATCTGCATCTGTTACCCATATTACACTATAGGCTTGCACAAAATGTGATGTTGCAGCCATTTGTGCTGTTCCAATTAAATCTTCAATGATTTCTTTTGAAATCGGTTCTCCATCATAGATGCGTACCGAGGAATGGCTACGTAATAGTTCTTTAACCATTAAAAACTCTCTCCTTTGTGTCTGTTCTATACCTTGAGCATAGCACGCTTTTCTAGCAAAATCGAATAATGAGGAACAAAAAGTTATTTATAAATAATTTATAAATGACGAAATTATCTCGTAAAGTAAAATATTTCATTTGATATAGATTAAATATTCTAAATAGTATAAAATTATAGAAGCGACTGTTTATTTGGTTGTGCTACCAAAAAATTACATGATCTTTATTCACAAATGTTTAGACAGCATTAGCTATTAGGTAATGAAATCCTCCTGGAATAAAGATACATTCTCTGACGGATGTCACAGATTTACTGGAACCAAATATGCAAGTTGAACAAAAATAAAGTGGAATGGAGGAATAGGGAATGGAAGAAAAGTTAGCGAAAAAGCTTCGTCATGAACAATTACGAAGCAAGGTTGTAACAGCGGAAGAAGCAGCTTCTTGGATTAAGGATGGCATGGTATTAGGGATGAGTGGATTCACACGTGCTGGTGATGTAAAGGTTGTACCTCTTGCACTTGTAGAGAAAGCAAAAAAAGAGGATTTTCAAGTAGATGTCTTTACAGGTGCATCACTTGGACCTGAGGTAGACCAATATTTAGCAGAAGCAGGGGTCATACGTAAGCGCGGTCCTTTCCAAGCAGATGCTGGCATTCGTAATAAAATCAATAGCGGTGATATCACATTTGTCGATGCCCATCTTTCCCATAATGCTGAGCTTGTTCGTCAAGGCATTATTGGACCAATTGATTTTGCGATCATTGAAGCGGCTGCTATTACAGAAGAAGGCTTATTAATTCCTACAACTTCAGTTGGTAACTCTCCCATTTTTGTGCAAGAAGCAGACCAAGTCATCATTGAATTAAACGTAGCACAGCTTGATGCATTAGAAGGTATACATGATATTTATGTACCTGCACAACAAGGAAAACGTGATCCAATTCCTTTACAGAATGTCTCTGATCGTCTTGGTATAATTGGAATTCCACTAGATTTAGATAAAGTAAAAGGCATCGTCATTTCGGATATATTAGATGCGCCATCAACGATTGTCCCTGCAGATGAAGAGACAGATGTTATGGCTAATCACTTATTAAATTTCCTACGTGAAGAGATTAAAGTAGGTCGCTTAACAACAAGTTTGCGTCCAATTCAATCTGGGGTAGGTTCAGTAGCAAATGCTGTATTGCTAGGCTTTAAAGACTCTGAGTTTGAGAACTTAGAAGTTTATTCAGAAGTTCTCCAAGATGCAGTATTTGAATTAATGGATGCAGGGAAAGTGAATTTTGCATCTGCTACTTCTATTACCCTTTCTGAGCAAGTAGGAAACCGTGTTTATGGGAATTTTGAAAAATATGCTGATAAATTAGTGTTGCGCCCTCAAGAAATTTCAAATCAGCCTGAAATTATTCGTCGACTCGGATTAATTTCAGTGAATACGGCATTGGAATTAGATATTTACGGCAATGTGAATTCCACACATGTTTCTGGTACAAAGATGATGAATGGTATCGGAGGGTCTGGTGACTTTGCTCGTAATGCACGTTTAGGAATTTTTGTAACAAAGTCTTATGCTAAGGGTGGAGATATTTCGAGTATTGTCCCAATGGTCTCACATGTGGATCATACGGAGCATGATGTTGATGTCATTGTAACTGAACAGGGCGTAGCAGATTTACGAGGACTTGCTCCAAAAGAACGAGTGGGACTTATCATTGATAATTGTGCACATCCTGATTATAGGGAGCAGCTGTGGCAGTATTTTAATGATGCCAATGAGGCAACGGGTGGACATCACACACCACATGACCTAGAAAAAGCACTATCATGGCACGTTAACTATGCGAAAAACGGTACGATGAAGGATCCTGCTTTTACGAAACAATAGTCTTATCTTAAAAGCCTTGAAGGACAGATAGTCTGTTTCTTCAAGGCTTTTACGTTTTAATTTAATGAAAGTTCTATAATAATCCAATCCATTTCCAATAAGTTGCAGAGAACAAAAGTACGAGAAGGAAACCGATAATGGTTAATGGAATTCCAGATTTCAAGAAATCCTTTGTTGTAAAGGAGCCTGTACCATAGGCAAGCATGTTTTGTGGTGCACTAATTGGTAATAGGAAGCCAAAGCTTATGACGAATTGTTGCACAATAACAAAACCAACTTGATCAACATTAGCCGTTAATGTGGAGGCTAAAACGATAAACACAGGTATAAGTGCTGAGGCTAAGCTAGTTGCGCTTGCAAAACCTAAATGAATCAAAATGTTAAATAAAGTTACGAGTGCGATGGTTGCTAGTAAAGGCATAGTATCTAGCCCAAGTGAACCAAAAACTTTATCTGATAACCATGCAGCACCCTGCGTATTTAGTAAAATGGTTCCTAACATAATGCCTACCGCAAAGACGATAATTGTCCCCCATGGAATATGAGGCTCAACTTCCTTCCATGAATACACACCGATTTTAGGCATTAATAGAATCGCGATAGCAATAATTGTGACTGTTGTCGTATCAAATGGATGTAGCTTCCCTTCAGTTGCCCAGAAAAATAGTAAAACTACGGATGTAATGATTAAACGAATTTCAGGAGCCTTTAATGGGCCAAGCTCTGCAAGCTGTTTTTTGATGACCTCTTTACCACCTTCGATATTGCTAGTCTCAGGTTTAATTAAAGCAATCATAATGAAAAATAAAAAGATCGACATAATAATTGAGAAGGGGGCTGCATAAAGTAGCCAAGCACCCCATGAAATATCCACATTAAATTGCTCTTGGATAAAGTTTAAAGCCACCATATTTTGAGCTGCTGCAGTTTTAATACCAATATTCCAAATGGAAACGGCTTGTACCGAAGTAATAACTAATAAGGCAGCAAGCCGACTATCACGTGGTAAACCAAATGCTGCCACCATTCCAAGCAAAATCGGTACTACTGCGCCAGCTCGTGCTGTAGCAGAAGGTACAAAAAATGCGAGGACGATAGAGACTAAAATAGCGCCAAATACGATAGCTTTTGTTTTCGTTCCTACCAGTGAAAGAATCCAAAGTGCAAGTCGTTTATGTAGATTAGTAATTTGCATTGCTGCGGCTAGAAAAAGAGCTGCTGCTACTAAAGCAACGGCAGAATTACTAAAGCCACTTAAAGATAATTTTAATGCGCTAGCTGTTCCTAGCTCTGTAGTTGGATTATCCATTGACGGAGCGAGTCCTAGTAAAACAGTTACTAGTGCAATGATCATGGCCGAGCTCACAGGATATGAAACGGCCTCTGTAACCCAAAGGATGACTGCAAAAGCTAAAATGGCTAAAGCTCGTTGCCCAGCTATAGGTAAATCACCATTGTTAGGTAAAAAGGTAATAATGATTAGTAACGCGAATGCCAAGCCAATCCATAGTGGCTTTAAATTAAGTTTTGTAGCTGCTTGCTTTGGTGAAGACATATTTTCTCATCCTTTCTACGATAAAAATGACGATTATTATCCATAACATCGGCCTGTATAATGTTTTATTGAGATAAGAATATGTCTATTTTATTGTAGAAAAAAATCTATGTGAAAATGGTGTTTTTTACAGCAATATGAGTAGATAAAGAGAAAAAATACGGTCACAAAAAATACAAAAATATCCATTAAATATTATTTCTTTTTCTTAAAGGCAGAAGTTACTTTAGGCTCTGTTCCATTGACTAATCGTTTAATATTTTCGAGGTGCAGGATGATGGCTATGCCAAAAAGAAGAAGAGCTATAATGGTTGGGCCAATGCCAGGAATCCATAAATAAGTTGCTGTACAAAACACGAGATAAAATTCTAGAACACCTACAATTAAATAATTTGTTGCAAAGGATAAAATAACAAATAAAATAAGTGCAAATAAACCAATCTTCCAATCAACAGCAAGTAAAATACCAATGATGGAGGCCGTTCCTTTCCCGCCGTTGAAGCCCATGTAGAAGGGGAAATTATGACCTAAAATAACCCCAGCAGCCATAATATAAGTAAGCAGCCAAATTTGTTCTTCTGTTAAATGAATAGCGTCCGCTAGATAAAAATGTGCACCTATAATAGCGACAACGCCTTTGCCTATATCGATGAGGGCTACTAAAACGCCATACTTCCAGCCAAGGGAAAGAGTGGCATTAGAGGCACCAGCATTACCGTGGCCAGCCTTTTTTAAATCAACCCCCGATAAAAATTGAGCCACTTTAGAGCCGTGAATACAGCCTATTATATAGCCAATCATAAGAAAAATGATCACGGCCTTTACCATAAAAATACTCCTCTCAAAATTTTTTCTAAAATAGTGTATGCGTTCATATTACGTATAAGAGCAGACAGAAGTTTCGGAAAAAATAAAATTTACATGTTGACAGAAAAAAACTCTATGTTTATACTGTGTAACAACGATGGAAATTGAATCTCATACTCTTATCAAGAGCGGCGGAGGGATAGGCCCTATGATGCCCGGCAACCAGTAAGCAATGAGCTTACTAAGGTGCTAATTCCTACAGATTCTTACTTGGATCTGGCAGATAAGGGGAGGAAAACTTGCAACCGCAACCCTCTTCTTAGCTGAAGAGGGTTTTTGTTTTCTACAGAAAAATCCTCCTCATCTCCGGTACCATCGTAAAAAAATAACCATTTGGAGGTACACAATGACAAATTTTAAACCAGAAACATTGCTGTTGCATGGTGGTCAAGAGCCAGACCCAGTGACGGGATCTCGCACAGTTCCAGTCTATCGCTCAACTGCTTTCGTATTTAAAGACACTGCTCATGCGCAACGTCTTTTTGCCTTAGAGGAAGCAGGGAACATTTACACACGAATTACCAATCCAACAGTTGATGTGTTTGAAAAACGTGTGGCTTTATTGGAAGGTGGAACAGCAGCAGTAGCACTTTCATCTGGTGCAGCAGCTATCGCATTTTCCATTTTAAATCTAGCTGGAGCTGGTGATGAGATAGTAGCAGCTAGTTCTTTATATGGTGGTACGTATAATTTATTCGCTAACACATTACCAAACTATGGTATTAAAACAATTTTTGTAGATGAAACAAACCCAGAGAATTTCAAAGCAGCGATTACTGATAAAACAAAAGCTGTCTTTGCAGAGGTTTATGGTAATCCAAGTTTAAAGGTTTTAGATATTGAGGCAGTAGCTAAAATTGCACATGATAATGGTCTACCATTAATTATTGACAGCACGTTCGCTTCTCCTTACGGTTCTACACCTATTGAATACGGCGCAGATGTTGTAGTTCATTCAGCAACTAAATGGATAGGAGGTCATGGTACAACTTTAGGGGGCGTTGTTGTAGACGCTGGTAAGTTTGATTGGACTAGCGGTCGATTCCCTGGTTTTACTGAACCAGATGCCTCTTACCATGGTCTACGTTATGGAATTGATACAGCTTCTGCTGCCTTTGCTACAAAGCTACGTGTACAACTATTACGTGATTTTGGTCCAACATTAAGTGCTGATGCTGCTTTTAATTTATTGCAAGGGTTAGAAACGCTTCATCTGCGTATCCCTAAACACAATGAAAATGCATTGGCAGTGGCTGAGTATTTACAAAACCACCCATTTGTGGAGTATGTAAATTATAATGGCCTAGAAGATTTTCCGACACATGAGTTAGCAAAAAAATATTTAAGAAATGGCTTCGGTTCAGTGCTTACATTTGGCATAAAGGGTGGACGAGAAGCTGGGCGAAAGCTTATTGATAGCGTGAAATTATTTTCACATGTAGCAAATGTAGGTGATGCAAAGTCATTAATTATTCATCCAGCTTCCACTACTCATCAGCAACTATCAGCAGACGAATTAGTTCAAGCTGGTGTAACCGAGTCGCTCATTCGCTTATCCATCGGTTTAGAGGCAGTAGAGGATATTATTGCTGATTTAGATCAAGCCATTACACAGGCTACAACAACTGAACAAACAGTAGAAGCTTAAAGTTTAAAGCAAATGGTAAGATGTTGTGACGTTAACGTATTTTCTCATTCGATTAGCCTCATTTGGTAATGCGTTAAACGTTGCTACATCAATCTATTACTGCACCCGTTAATTATCAGAACCTTATAAAAAATAATACCAAGTAATTTTATATGTATTATTGACTTTGTTAAATCCATGTTATATACTAGGAAATAAGTTAACGGTACGAAAATTTTTTAAAAAAAGGTAAATGTTTTCATAAGTGCTCCCCCACTTTTGAATATATAGAAGAGTAGTTGCCTAGCCAGTGACTACTCTTCCCAAAAACTGATGATAAAGGAGTGTTTAAAATGGGTAACATCTATAGTGCGCAAAACATTGTATCCTATCTAATATATGAGCTAAATGAAGGGCATGTATTTGTCAACAATAAATCCATTCAACACCTTCTTACATCAGTCGAAAGAAAATGGCAGGAAGTATTTGGTCATACAGCATTTCAAGAACATGTTTTTACTGAAAAGGACTTTACTGTAAAGGAAGTATTTGAGGCATATGAACAGTACGGTGTGAGCCATATCTCACTTCCTGCGACAGAGTTTTACTTGAAGTATGGTACATTTCAATTAGTGGAACGTACGTATGCAATACCAAATTTTACAGAAGAAGAGATTAGTCTTGTTCAACAAGCTTTAGCACAATATCGTTATCAATTGCTTTCAAAAGCAAGTTAAAACCCCCTCATATTTTTAAGCTCATTCTCTGCTGCTACAGGGAATGAGTTTTTTCTTTAAAGGGATTGTTATGAGTGTCTGAGCATACATATATATAATAGAAGAAAGACATTCATATATTGAAATGTAAATAGTCAATATTTGTTCAAATCTTATAGATTGATTAATAAAACGTATAATAAAGGGAATGAAACCGATTTCTTTTGCACATCTAGAGAAAACAAATGTCCTTCCTAGAAAGATTTTTCTTGTGCAAAGCGTGTATTTGCGTTACAATTTTCTTTAAGTTAAATTTTGAATTATTTGAATTTGTGTGTGTCCTAACACATATAGAAATAGCGAAACTCATACAAAGAGAGTTGTTGGCTAAAGACTGCGGTGGGTGTCAAATTGTCATGACACAACCCCATGGAAAATTAGCTTTAATGAAACTGCGGAATGTAAGTTGGAGGGAATAACAAGAATGGCAACTATAAAGGCAGCGATTTTAGGATTTGGAACGGTAGGTCAGGGGATTTACCATATTTTAAATGAAAAACGAGAAGAGCTAAAAAATAAATTAGGTATTGAATTAGAGGTAGCGAAGATTTTAGTGACAGATGCTAGTCGTGAACGTGTCCCAGGCACAGCACATTTAATGACAACAAGTATGGATGAAGTCTTAGCAGAGCCAGGTATGCAGGTAGTGTTTGAAGCAATTGTGAACGAAGAACCTGCATACAGTTATTTAAAGCGAGCGGTGGAACATAAATGTCATGTTATTACTGCCAATAAAGTGATGTTTGCCAAACGAGGCTTGGAGTTGCAGGATCTTGCAAAAGCTAATGGCGTTTTTGTAGGCTATGAGGCTACTACCGCTGGTGGCGTACCTGTTATAAAAACAATGAAAAATATCTTACTTGTAAATGATGTAAGTCGTATACAAGGTGTCTTAAATGGCACATGTAATTATATTTTAACAAAAATGCGTGCACAGGGCTGGTCGTTCGAAACAGCTTTAAAAGAGGCACAAGGCTTAGGTTATGCCGAAGCAGATCCATATAATGATATATCTGGGCAGGATGCATTTAAAAAATTAATGATATTAAGTGCCTTAGCTTTTGGTGAGCAGCCTGACTGGTCAGATGTAGAGGTAATTGGGATCGATAGTATCTCTGCTGAACAAGTTCATGAAGCATGTGAAAAGGGTCTTCGTTACCGCCATGTTGCTGAAGTGGAAAAACTAGCTGACGGTAAGATTATTGCAAAAGTAGGTCCTCAACTAGTTGATAAAGAGCATCCACTTTATCCAGTCGATGATGTGTTCAATGCGGTGGCATTAGAGACTAACTATATTGGTACATTAACATTAATCGGTCCTGGAGCAGGGATGTATCCAACAGCAAGTGTAATGGTAGAAGATTATGCTGAAATCATTGGGAAAAGAGCAGGATTTGTTGTGACAATCTAATAAAAGCTTTAAAAAAGGCCCGCCATTCAACAATGTTCAATTGTATGAATGGTGGGCTTTTAGTCTTCATCTTTGACGTCTATGTCCTCTGGAATAGGAGTAGCACGCCAAATTTCAATTTCCTCTTTTATACGTTCCAATTGTTTAAAATAAGTGCTGAATTGTCCACTATTGATTAAAATTTGTTGGCCATCGTAAACAGAACGGATGCGTCCTTCGTAAATTAGACGCATTACTTGATCCTCAGGCATACCAAGATCAATAGCTGTCTCTTCAATTGATTTGTACATACGATTCGCTCCTTTTACTGTTTTTATTATAACGTCCATTCATGAGAAAACATACTATTGGAATTAAAAGAAAAGTAAAAATGATAATTGTTTGATTTTGGATAAATATGTATGATTAGTATGGAGAAAGATGTGAAGCGGGGATGAGCTGAAAAATGTTAAATTCATTGTTTGTATTACTAGCAGCTATTCTATGGGGAATGACAGGTACTGCCCAGACATATTTGGATGAAGAGGTATCTCCAATAGCTGTAGCCACGATTCGTTCTGCAATTGGTGGCAGTTTATTATTAGCTATTACGATTATAATGAGGAAAATTAATTTTTTAAGGTGGTCATGGAAATGGACAATTTTAGCAGCGGCTAGTATTGCGTTTTTCCAAGGTCTTTTCTTCTCATCCATTCGTCTAACAGGTATAGCCATTGGAACTGTTGCTACTATTGGTAGTGCACCAGTGTTTTCTGGTGTATTAGAGTGGCTAGTATGGAAAACACGTCCCACAGCAGTATGGGGACTTGCTACATTGATGGCCATTATCGGATGTCTTTTATTGTTTATGAATAATGGAGAGGAGTCTGTTCACGTTGGCGGATTCACATTAGCGCTTTGTGCAGGTTTATCCTTTGCATTTTACACAAACATAAGTAAAAAATTAATGGCACAAGAAGAAGCGTTACCCGCAGTTGCTATGACATTCTCCATTTGCGCTTTGTTTTTACTGCCGTTTTCTATACAAGGTGGATTTTCCTGGTTAGTAAATGCGCACAACTTATGGACAATGTTATTTATGGGGATTATGTGTACAAGCGTAGCGTATTTCCTGTTTTTAAGAGGACTACAAAAAATTAGTTCATCCACAGCTGTAACACTTTCATTAGCAGAACCATTGACTGCTGCAATTCTTGGTGTGTTTTTAATTGGAGAACACTTAAGTATAGTTTCCTGGCTTGGAGTAGCGATGCTTTTAGGTGGCATTGTTGTTTTAACATTGGGTGGGAGAAAAAAGCTAAAACCTTAAGAAATTCTTCATTTTTATAATAGCTGGTTTTTAAGATTTAAAAGATACACTTATATTTGAGAGCGAGGTGTATATCATGACGAAATTAACAGTTCTTGTTACAGATGACGATCAAGATATTCGTGATGGTATTGAAATCTATTTAAAAAATGAAGGCTATCATGTTATTAAAGCAGCAGATGGCTTAGATGCATTAAAAAAGCTAGAGAACAATGAAGTACATTTAATAATTTTAGATATCATGATGCCAAATATGGATGGAATTACAGCAACCTTTAAAATTAGGGAAGAGCGCAATATTCCCATTATCATGCTGAGTGCAAAGGCGGAGGATGGCGATAAGATTCATGGATTATCGGTTGGAGCAGATGATTATGTAACAAAGCCATTTCATCCATTAGAGCTGTTGGCACGTGTAAAATCCCAGCTGCGCCGTTATGTTCAGCTAGGAACGTATAGTGAGGGAGCTACAAAAGTGGAAATAGACGGACTTATTCTTGATGAAGAGGCAAAAGAGGTTGTACTAGAAGGAGAACCAGTTCGACTAACCCCGATAGAATATAAAATTACAGAACTATTAATGAAAAATGCAGGGCGTGTGTTTTCGATTCGTGAAATTTATGAACGTGTTTGGAATGAGGAAGCTTATAATGCTGAAAATATTGTAGCTGTTCACATTCGGAAAATACGTGAGAAAATTGAAGCTGATCCGAAAAATCCACGCTATCTAAAGGTGGTATGGGGCGTTGGCTATAAAATGGAAAAATAAATTAGAGAAGTATATGACTATTGCTGGATTTATTGCAGGTGTTATTGGGCTTATCTATTTTGGAATTTATGCCTATCAAATCGTCGATTCTCGCTCCTCAGAGGTTTTACAATTGTTAGAAAGAATTTTTTAGAGGAGTGTAAAAAGGGATGATAAAAAAATGGAAATCTCTTCTCGTATTAATGTGTTTAATCTGGACAATTTTCGGAGTCTTTACTTTTTATAATGTGGGCTATCAGTATATTGGTAAATCATATTTTGATTCGGAAAATTTCCAACATGAAATCGATAATTTCACGGCAGAACTAGGACCGTTAGTAATTAATGTACCAAATGCAGAGGAATTGAAAAATAAAATTGAGATTACTCAAACTGAAATAGAAGATCATCGTAATTATTATGGTACATTAGGACAGCAAATCGATAACATTAAGGCACAATACGAACAACGCATTCAGGAAGCTATAGATGCCAATGCAACAGAATTAAAGACAAAGCTAGTGTCTGAACGTGATAATAAAATTAAAGATATTACAGCAAATTTTGAAGATGATGAGCATGTAAGAAAAAAGATTCTTGCTGAAAAGGAAGCCCTCATTGATAAATATATTAAAGCAGCAAAAGGTGAATCCAAAAACTTTGGAAAAAACTATGACTATTGGTCTTATGAGTTGACTAATACAGAAACTGGTAAAACGTACCGTGCAGGTGATGTTACCGAAAGTAGTGCCTATAAAATTAAGTATACTGATCGAAAACCGCTATATGCATGGAATATCAGTGAGAATTTAAGAGATATTTTTTACAATACCGAAACATACGTGAATGTAGATGATCTTTACGAAACAGCTGAATATACAGGTGTAATAGCTATTTCAAAAAAAGCAGCTATGTCAGAAGATGTTATACAGGGAGGGTATCAACAATTTCAACAGTTTCAACGCAATCAATATACTCATTACTTTATTTGGCTCACAAGTATTTTAATGGCCGTCTTTGTATGGAGGGGGCGTAAAGACTTATTACAGATAGTTACGAGTATGAAGGAAAAAGATCTTTTAACAAAGTATAAAATCGATGTACAAATTATTCTTTTGTTAATAACGAGCCTTATGTATTTCATTTCAGCCCAGGTTGTTTTTGAATCTATTGAATATAATTCTGTTTATAATTATAATTATGTCCGTTTTATACTCGATATTGGCTTTAAAATACTTGTTTTAATGGTAATTGGTAGTGCTTTCTTCGTGCAATTAATTTGGTTGTATACAAGAGTAAATACTTTGAAAAAGCTAGAGGAAAATGTGAAATCGAGCTATTTATGGTCACTTGGGGATTCGTTGACTGACTTATTTATTAATCGTTCGATCGCATTACATTCAATTGTAATGCTAGCCGCAGCCTTCTTTGGAGGTGGTAGCCTTGTTGCTACCATGATAGGAGGCGGAGCTTTTCCAGTCCTTGTACTTGGCATTTGTATGTTTATAGGATTTCCTGCTATGATTGTTTTCCTATCAAGAATGGGTTATTTAAACCGTATTATGAAAGATACGAAGGATATGGCTGAAGGACGTTTAAATCGTGATGTAAAGGTAAAAGGTAAATCTCCGCTTTCAGGTCATGCAGAAAACCTCAATCATTTACGAGAAGGTGTGCGTACGTCCATGCATGAGCAGGCGAAAAGTGAGCGGTTAAAAACAGAGCTGATTACAAATGTGAGTCATGATTTACGTACTCCTTTAACCTCTATAATTACGTATACCGATTTACTGAAGAAGCCAAATATTACAGAGGAAGAACGGAAACAATACATTCATATACTGGATAAAAAGTCTGAACGTTTAAAAGTGCTGATTGAAGACCTTTTTGAAGTATCGAAAATGGCTAGTGGTAATATTGAACTTCACCGCAGTCGAGTAGATTTAACACAGCTTATCCAACAAGCTGTAGGGGAGCATAAAGAGGATTTAACACAGTCACAACTAGATTTACGAATGACCATGCCTCATGATCCAATCTTTGCATATGTGGATGGTCAAAAATGGTGGAGACTTATTGATAATTTAATTGTCAATGTTTTGAAGTATGCGCTAGAGGGAACGCGTGTTTATGTGACATTTAAGCGTACGGCAGATGGCGATGCTGAATTTACGGTGAAAAATGTAGCAAAGTATGAAATTAGTGAAGATGCTGAGGAATTATTTGAACGCTTTAAACGTGCAGATGCCTCACGTCATACAGAGGGCTCAGGGCTTGGATTAGCCATTGCACAATCCATTGTCGATTTACATGGAGCAAGAATGAGCATTGATGTAGATGGTGATTTATTTAAAGTAATCGTTCGAATTCCAGCAGTTTAATGGTAAAAAGGCGGCAAACTTCTGCCGCCTTTTTTATTATAGGCCTAAATTTTTGGCGATAATAACCTTCATGACTTCATTAGTACCAGCATAGATCGACATAACAGGTATATCTCTATATCTTCTAGCAATCTTATATTCCTCCATATAGCCATAGCCACCATGCAATTGCATACATTGCGTAGCAAGGTCACGTGCATTTTCGGTAATCCAGTATTTTGCCATAGAAACTTTTGTCACAACATCATTGCCTGCAATATGCTCTTCAATCAATGATTCCAAAAAGGATTTACCAAGCTCGATTTTAGTAGCCATTTCAGCTATTTTAAATTGTGTATTTTGGAAGTCACCAATTGTTTTGCCAAAAGCCTGACGTGATTTCACATAGTCTAGCGTTAGTGTAAGCATATCCTCAGCGGCTGTTTGTGCGGCAATCGCTACTGCTAATCGCTCTTGTTGCAGTTTTTCCATCATATAATGAAAGCCCTTGCCTTCTTCGCCAAGTAGATTTTGAACAGGCACTCGACAATCTTCAAAATAGAGTTCAGCTGTATCTTGGGCATGCATACCAACTTTTTCGAGCTGTCTTCCTTTTGTAAAGCCAGGTGTGTCCTCTTCAATAACAAGTAGGCTAATACCACGATGTTTTTTCTCAGCCTGAGGATTTGTTTTTACTGCAACAACCGCTAAGTTTGTATGGATGCCATTTGTTATAAAGGTTTTTTGACCATTTACAATATAATGGTCCCCATCGCGAATGGCTGACGTTTTGATATTAGCTAAGTCTGAACCTGTACCAGGCTCCGTCATTGC
>Ga0213824_1000806_pt1 | contig 21174 bp, 18 predicted proteins | sample MC6MC0906MG_FD_179892 | JGI IMG/M metagenome (GOLD analysis project Ga0213824, IMG submission 179892) | Enriched soil aggregate microbial communities from Iowa State University, Ames, United States - MC6-MC0906-MG | ecosystem: Environmental > Terrestrial > Soil > Unclassified | place: USA: Iowa...
GCAAGCTGATGCCAAACACCTATTTCCTGGTACCGGGATACGGTGCTCAGGGAGGAACGGCTGAGGATTTAAAACCCTGCTTCAACGAGGATGGCCTAGGAGCAATTGTGAACTCCTCCAGGGGAATTATTGCAGCCTATAAATCTGAAAAATACGCCCGGTTTGGCGGAGAACATTTCGGTGAAGCTTCCAGACAGGCGGTTATTGATATGGTCACCGACATCAACAGGGTATTATAGGGGGATCGCATGGCAAAGATAAAGGAAATTGCTGTGGTCGCCAGTCAGACACGGCTTGGGGACGATGTATACAGCATGTGGATTAAGACAAAGGAAATCACTGCCCAGGCAGTGCCGGGACAGTTTGTTGACCTATATACTAAGGATGGAGCAAAGCTGCTGCCCCGACCGATCAGCATTTGTGAGACTGATAAGGACAAGGGCCTTTTAAGGCTGGTGTACCGGGTTGTAGGCGGAGGAACGGAAGAGTTTTCCCATTATAAAGAAGGGGATACCATTGAGGTCTTGGGACCTTTGGGCAATGGATTTCCACTTGAAGCCGGCGGAAAAGGGAAAAAGGCATTTTTGATCGGAGGTGGAATCGGAATTCCACCGATGCTGGAACTGGCAAAGCATTTACCTTGTGAGAAACAGGTGGTGCTTGGATACCGGGATGTTCTGTTTTTAAATGAAGAATTTAGCCCATACGGAGATACCTATATTGCTACAGAGGACGGAAGTGCTGGAACGAAGGGCAATGTTTTGGATGCCATCCGGGAACAGGGCTTAAAAGGAGATGTGATCTTTGCCTGTGGCCCCACTCCCATGCTGAAGGCTCTAAAGGCCTATGCTCATGAACATGAAATAGAATGTTATTTGTCCCTGGAAGAAAAGATGGCCTGCGGCATAGGAGCCTGTCTTGCCTGCGTATGCAAAAGCAAGTCAGTGGACGAGCATTCCATGGTTCATAATAAGCGCGTCTGCAAGGATGGTCCGGTATTTAAGGCTGAGGAGGTAGAATTTTAGATGAATACGAAAGTGAATCTGGCCGGGGTGGAGCTTAATAATCCGGTTATGACTGCTTCCGGCACCTTTGGTTCCGGTGAGGAATACAGCGAGATGATTAATTTGAATCATTTGGGTGCAGTGGTTACAAAGGGCGTGGCAAATGTACCGTGGCCTGGTAACCCGACACCCAGAATCGCGGAAACCTACGGAGGTATGATCAATGCCATCGGTCTTCAGAATCCGGGAATGGAAGTTTTTATTAAAAGAGACATTCCATTTTTAAAGAAGTACGATACGAAGATCATTGTCAATGTTTGCGGTAGGACCACAGAGGATTACATCGAAGTTGTGGAACGGCTGGCAGATGAGCCGGTTGATATGCTGGAGATCAATATTTCCTGTCCGAATGTGAAAGAGGGCGGAATCGCTTTTGGACAAGATCCCAAAGCAGTTGAGGCCATAACTAGGGAAGTTAAAAAATATGCAAAGCAGCCGGTTATCATGAAGCTAAGCCCCAACGTAACGGACATTGGGGTAATGGCAAAGGCAGCGGAGGCCGGAGGCGCAGATGTGCTGTCCCTTATTAACACCTTAACCGGTATGAAGATTGATATTAACCGCCGTACTTTTGCAGTCGCCAATAAAACAGGTGGTTTATCCGGTCCGGCCATTAAGCCCATTGCGGTACGCATGGTTTATCAGGCGGCCAATGCGGTAAAGCTTCCCATTATTGGCATGGGCGGGATCATGAATGCCGAGGATGCCATAGAATTCATTTTAGCAGGTGCAACGGCTGTTTCCGTGGGAACGGCCAATTTCCGGAATCCTTATGCAGCGGAAGAAGTAGTCAGGGGCATAGAGGATTATATGAAGAAATATAACGTAGAAGATATCAGGGAACTGATAGGGGCTGTACGATAAATTTGATGCGGCTTACGGCGTATTCAGCTCTGCCAAAACTACAAACTATCAGTGATGACAGCTTGTAGTTTTTTGTTGCGCCACGGTATGAATGCCCCCTCAAAATCAAATTCTATAGTGATTGCTGATTGAAAATACATATTTAGTATGATAAAATTAAAAGTGAATGTTTTGGAAATCACTCAAAGTGAAAGTAATATTACCAAAAAGGATATTACGTTTGATGAATGGTATAATATGTAAGAAGAATTGCAGAAATAGAATCTTTTGAAGCCCCAATATGCTTAATTAAGCTTTAGTTAGTAATTTAATGAAATGCAGCCTAAAACACTTCAATGCATCGAATTATGGTGTTTCAATGGTGTAGTAGAGCAAATTCAATACATTATAGAAGAGATTAGAATACGCATAATAAGGAGAAAATGGAATTATGGAACAGTATAAGCAGGAATTTATTGAATTCATGGTAGACAGCAATGTCCTTAAATTTGGAGACTTCACATTGAAAAGCGGAAGAAAATCCCCGTTTTTTATGAATGCAGGATCCTACGTGACAGGAGCACAGCTTAAAAAACTGGGTGAATACTATGCAAAGGCCATTCACGATAATTTTGGGGATGATTTTGATGTTCTGTTTGGACCGGCTTATAAGGGAATCCCCTTAAGCGTTACCACTGCCATCGCTTTTCATGAGCTGTATGGAAAGGAAATTAAGTACTGCTCAAACAGAAAAGAGGAGAAGGACCATGGCGGTGATGCAGGGATCCTCCTGGGAAGCCCCATAGAGGATGGAGACCGGGTGGTAATCATTGAGGATGTGACTACTTCCGGAAAATCCATTGAGGAGACTTTCCCAATTATCAAGGCCCAGGGAAATGTAGAGATATTAGGCCTTATGGTTTCCTTAAACCGTATGGAAAAGGGAAAAGGGGATAAGGGAGCTTTGGATGAGATCCAGGAAAAGTACGGATTTAAAGCAGCCGCAATCGTTTCCATGGCAGAAGTCATTGAATATCTGCATAACCGAGAGTATAATGGAAAAGTTATTATTGATGATGGTATAAAAGGAGCCATTGACGCTTACTACGAAGTCTATGGCATAAAATAATCCCATTAAGGGAGGTGTTTATGTCCAGAAGGCATGGGCAAGAGAGAGGAAACACCCTACGGGTATACCTTTATGCCCAAAAAACATGGGCAGGAAAAGAGGAAAGGAGACTTTGTATGGAAAGAGTATATAAAACGATGAGAAATATTGGAGCTTTGAGCATTGGAGTTGGAATTGTAGTGACAGTTATCGGGATTGCCGCCGGGACCATTTCAATTATAAACGGAGCGTTCTTACTGAAAAGAAAATCTGAAATTACATTTTAACTGTTATTATAGGAGAGGATGCTGGTGGAAAGGTGTGGCTTTAAGCAGCCTCTCTCTTTTTTGCGCGAGTAATGAGCTGAATGAATATGCTTGCATATTCATTGGGCGAATACCGCGGCAGCTAAGGAAAACTTGTTTTCCTTAGCGCCGCATATAGATGGAGCTGTTATGATTAGAAATGCGACAAAACGGCAGAAAATGGGTTGGGTAATTTTTATATTTTACCTGATCTTTTTGGCATACTTTTTATTTTTTTCCGATTATTTTGGCAGGGGGAATCATGCTCAGCAGGAATATGCATACAACTTAACCCCGTTTAAGGAAATACGGCGCTTTATTATTTACCGCCATGTGGTCGGACTGAAGTCCTTTATGCTGAACATTGTGGGAAACATTGTGGGCTTTATGCCTTGCGGATTCTTTCTTCCGATCATAAGCCGCAGGAGTCGCTGCTGGTTTAATACAATGTTGCTAAGTTTTCTGTTCAGCTTATGCATTGAAACCATTCAGCTTATTTTCAAGGTGGGATGTTTTGATGTGGATGACATGATACTGAATACGCTGGGAGGCATCCTGGGATACATCTTGTACAAAATCGTTCAGTACACAAGAGTAAGAATAAGGAGGAAAAGGCGTGCAAAAGCAGAAAAAAGTGTCCTATATTAGGAAATCCTTTGCAAAGAGAAGCTTTCTATGCCTGGGACTTGCGGTTGGGGCACTTGCACTTGGAATGATTGGAATCATCAGCTCTGTAATGGCTGAAGGACAGGCACAGCTTAATGTAGCAGCTGTCTGTTTCTGCAGTATGCTGATTTCAATTGTTTCAATGGTTTATGGTGTTTTTTCTTTCTTTGAAAAGGAAAAGAAATACATACTGTCTAAAATAGGAATGGGGATCAGCTTGAGCCTTATCATTCTTTGGGCAGTTCTTATCATTATAGGAATAAAGGGGTAAGGATTATGGATTATCAAATGATGTTTCAGCAAGAAAATGAGATTATTAAGGAGCGCTTTGAGCTGTCTATGGAACGGATCGGCCAGATGGCATCGGAACATACCGTGCAGGAACCGTATCGTGATTATTTTGCCAGAACAGCATCTTTTATCTCCATGATGGGGGAGTATCTCCGGTTTATTGAATCCGGTGACCAAAAAGCAGCTTCGGTAGAGATTTTAAGAGAATGGAACCAGAAGCTTTACCAGGATATTTTACCTGGTCATTATGAGGAGAGCTATGCGAATCCGGCGTATGCAGTATCAAGGCTGGGAGAGGGTTATGGCCAGCTTCTTTCGTATCTGTATAAGGAAATCCGGGGCGACATTGTTTTTATCCATGAGTGGAGGCTTACGGATCTTACTATATTAAATGAAACGCTTATTGAAATTTACAACATGTTTGAGGAGGAAATCCCTGAGGTTTCCAGAATAAAAGAAGTGATCTACTGGTTTGTCAGCGATTATACGGATCATACGGTTACTTTCCGGGTCAGGGAAGGGCTTGATCCGACGCTTTCCTTTGCAGCGGATATCATCCGGGACAATGATTTGAGAGATCTTCGGTATTTGTATCACTTTGGTGAATATATTTCCGATTCGGAATTAAAAACTGCGGAGTTCTTAAATTCCCTGCCAGAGGAAACCGTACGCCTTATGGCGGATACCTACACAGAAGGGTACCGCAAGGGCTTTGAAGTAATGGGAAGGGATTTAAAGAAAAAGGGATCAGTGCAGATCCGCTATGAGCTGGGCTTTGAGCGCATGGTGAAGTATGCCATGGAGAATTTTGAGAAACTTGGCCTTCAAGTGATTCTTTGCCGTGCGGCAATCTGGACAGTCAATACCAATGCCGGCCGGAAGAATGGTTACTATAGCACATCTCCTAACAGGCAGTATGTTTACGATCATCGGTACGATGATGCTCTCTATCTGAATAAGGCATTTAAAGACCGGAAAGCGGCTGTTTTGAAGGTGGCTTATGAAACCTACAAAGAACAGGCAGCAGCCTTTGCCGGTCCGGCGGTGATGGAAACCTTTGGAAAAGAAGGCTTTGAACCGGTAAATAAGCCGGAAGTCAACCGCTTAGATGCCAAACAGGAAAAGCTTTCAACAGAGATGTCGAATGAAACCTCAAGAATTCTCAATCAATACGTGCCAGGAGATGAGACCAGCTTCACGATTATTGCTTTCCCGGTACCGGAGATAGGGGATGACTTTGAGAAGATCTTTGAAGAGACCATTGCCATCAACACCCTTGATTATGAGAAATATAAGGGAATCCAGCAGGCAATTATCGATGTTTTGGATGAGGCTGATTATGTGGAGGTTACGGGAAAAGGAAATAACAAGACTCATCTGAAAGTGGCCCTTCACCCGTTGAAAGACAGAGATAAGGAAACAAAATTTGAAAACTGTGTGGCTGATGTGAACATTCCTCTTGGAGAGGTGTTTACGTCCCCAAGACTTACTGGAACGGAAGGAACGTTAGCAGTCAGTACGGTATATATTACGGATTTCCAGTTTAAAGACCTCATTATGACCTTTGAAAATGGTATGATCAAGGATTATTCCTGCAGCAATTTTGAGGATCAAGAGGAAGGAAAGGCCCTCGTAAAACAAGTTATTTTAAAGAATCAAGATACCCTTCCCATGGGAGAATTTGCCATAGGTACCAATACCACGGCTTATGCCATGGCACGTAAGTTTGGAATTCTCGATAAACTGCCTATCCTCATTGTGGAAAAAATGGGACCCCATTTTGCAGTGGGTGACACTTGTTATAGCTGGGCGGAGGACAGCCCTGTTTACAACCCAAATGGCAAGGAAATCATTGCCAGGGATAATGAGGTTTCAATTCTTAGGAAAGAAGACGTATCAAAGGCCTATTTCAGCTGCCATACGGATATTACCATACCTTATGCGGAACTGGATAAAATCGAGGCTGTCACAGCTTCCGGAGATCGAGTTTTAATTATTGATGACGGCAGATTTGTATTAAAGGGCACAGAAGAATTAAATATTCCTTTAGCAGGTCTTTAATTGTTTAAAATAACGAAAAATATGCAAATATTTAATAAATTTTATTTAAAAAGCTTATAAAAAGAATAGAACATGCCGATAAGGTATACAAAGGTTTAAGGTTGAAAGAAAAATTTCTTTCAACCTTGAGTTTATGAATCAATTGAATATGCGATCATATCCCTTTGATTCATTTATATACAAAATAGGATAGATAAAGTGAATGGAGGACAAAGGTGAAGAATTTAAAGATTGGTAAAAGAATTGGACTTGCTTTTGGAGCTATCCTCGTGCTGTTCTTATTAGTTTCCACAATCTCCGTGATAAGCTTAAGGCAAAACAACGGTAAGTTTGTAGATTTCTTTAACAACGGACACCAGATCGATGTACAAACTCTTGAGATGAGACGTGATATTCAGTCTGCGGCTAAAAATGTAGGATATGCAACCATGAGTCTTGATTTAAAGACTACCGGGGAATATATCGATGCTGCAGAGGCGGATCTGGAAGCGTTTCATAGCAAGATACAATTTTTAAGGGAAAACTATCAGGGGGACCAGTCTCTGGTGGACAGCATTGAAAATACCTTAAATGAGGCAGAACCTTACAAGGATCAGGTGTTTGGCCTGGCAAGGGAAAATAAAACCAGACAGGCAGCGGATATATTCTTTGCATCATTAGACCCTTATTTCACCAAGGTTCAGGAAGATCTGGTAGGGATCAGCAATACCGCCGATGAAAGAGCCGTTGCCAATTATAATAACGCCCAGCAAATGGCGAAATTCACTCAGATAGCAGTGATTGCTATGCAGATTCTTGCTGTATTAGCTACGTTGGGCTTTTCACTTTTCACAACAAAGAGTATCGTGGCGCCGGTGAAAGAAATCGAGAGGGCGGCAGGAGAAATGTCAAGAGGAAGCCTTCATATTCAGTTGGATTACCAGTCAAAGGATGAGTTGGGCGCTCTGGCTGACAGCATGCGTACCACCATTTCTAATATCGGAAACATGATTGACGATATCAGCAACCTGCTGGGGGCGTTGGCAATCGGTGATTTCCAGGTGGCTTCCAAGCACCAGGAACAGTATATCCTTGATTATGAGCCAATTCTTATGGCCATGCAAGGAATCAGGAATAATTTAAGTGAAGCCCTTTCCCGTATTAACCAGTCGGCTGATTTGGTAGCCAATGGATCCGGGCAGGTATCTTCCGGAGCCCAGGCATTGTCCCAGGGAGCTACAGAGCAGGCCTCTTCCATTCAGGAGCTTGCGGCTGCCATAAGTGATATATCAAATCAGATAAACGTTAATGCCAAAAATGCAAAAGAAGCTCGTGCTACTTCAGAAGAAGCAACCAGGAATGTAGAAAAAAGCAGTGTTAAGATGTCTGAGATGAATCAGGCTATGATGGAGATCAGTGATAAGTCCAATGAAATTGGAAAGATTATAAAGACCATTGAGGATATCGCATTCCAGACCAATATCCTGGCATTGAATGCGGCTGTTGAAGCAGCCCGTGCCGGAGAAGCCGGAAAGGGCTTTGCAGTTGTGGCAGATGAAGTACGAAATCTTGCAAGCAAATCAGGAGAAGCGGCAAAGAATACCACGCTGCTCATTGGGGAAAGCATGCAGGCTGTTGAAAATGGAACGAAGATTACCGCTGAAACTGCGAAGGCTATGCAGTCAGTTGTAGAAGGAAGCCGGCGCATTAATTCGATTATTGGAGAGATCGCATTGGCTTCTGACAAGCAGGCAGTGGCAGTTGATCAGGTAGCACAGGGAATTGACCAGATATCCTGTGTAGTTCAGACCAACTCAGCGACGGCAGAACAGAGTGCCGCAGCAAGCGAAGAGCTGTCAGGTCAGGCCCAGATTATGAAGGGACTTGTTGAGGGCTTTCAGCTTTACGAAGGCGAAAATGAATCGGTGGCTTCCCAGCCAAAGACAAAATCAAGATCCAGGGATTCCCGGCAGGTGAAACCGGTTTATAGAGAAGATCATGAGGTACCGGTTCTTAACATTGATCCAGTTTATTTTGATGAGCCATCCTTTGGAGGCGGAAAGTATTAACCATACATAGTCAGGCGGGAGGCCGGAGAGAGTAATATATATCTTTCCGGTTCTCCCGCCCTTTTTGTATTCCCCATTGGCAATGGTCAAAATTTTAAGAAAACCATTGACGAAGAGGAAAAAAGCTTGTATGATAATTAATAAGTAAAAGTTAATTAATAAGTGACAATTATTAATTAAACTAATAAAATGTATTACTACAAATAATGAATCCTCATATTAAACAAAATAAAAGGAGAATTTACTATGGCAAATGTATCGATTGTAATGGGAAGTGATTCTGATATGCCTGTTATGGCTCAGGCTGCAGATGTTTTGAAAAAACTGGGAGTGGAGTTTGAGATGACGGTGATCTCCGCCCACAGGGAACCGGATATATTTTTTGAATATGCCAAAACGGCAGAAGCAAGAGGCATAAAGGTCATTATTGCCGGAGCAGGTAAGGCAGCTCATCTACCTGGAATGTGTGCGGCTCTGTTCCCGATGCCGGTGATCGGCATTCCTATGAAAACTTCAGACCTTGGCGGAGTGGATTCACTTTATTCTATCGTGCAGATGCCTTCCGGAGTTCCGGTTGCTACGGTTGCGATAGGCGGAGGAACCAATGCAGGAATCCTTGCAGCTAAGATTTTAGCGGTTAGTGACGAGGCGCTTTTAGAAAGGCTGAAGGAATATTCGGAAAACTTAAAAAACGAAGTGGTGGAAAAAGCGGAGAAACTGGACCATATCGGATATCAGGAATATTTAACCCAGATGAAGAAGTAAGATAATTGGAGGCGAGGAGAAAAAATGGATTATAAGAATGCAGGAGTGGACATTGAAGCCGGATATAAGTCGGTTGAATTAATGAAAAAGCATGTGCAGGAAACCATGAGACCTGAGGTTCTCGGAGGGCTTGGAGGATTTTCAGGGGCATTTTCCATGTCAGCCTTTAAAAACATGGAAAAGCCGACTCTGGTATCAGGAACTGATGGGGTGGGCACAAAGCTGAAGCTTGCATTTTTAATGGACAGACACGATACCGTTGGAATCGACTGTGTTGCCATGTGTGTCAATGATATCGCCTGTGCAGGCGGAGAGCCTTTGTTCTTCCTGGATTATATTGCCTGCGGCAGGAATTACCCGGAAAGAATCGCGGAGATCGTCAGCGGAGTTGCAAACGGATGCAAACAGGCCAATGCCGCTTTGATTGGCGGTGAGACAGCGGAGATGCCCGGGTTTTATCCTGAAAACGAATACGATTTGGCCGGTTTTGCGGTAGGTGTGGTAGATGAGAAAGATCTTATCACCGGAGCTGATGTCAAAGAGGGGGATGTGCTCATTGGAATCGCCTCTTCCGGCATTCACAGCAATGGCTTTTCCCTGGTACGCAAGGTGTTTGACATGACGAAAGAAAGCTTGGACACCTATTATGAGGAACTGGGTAAAACTCTTGGTGATGCCCTGATCACTCCTACCAAAATCTATGTAAACACATTAAAAAGCGTAAAAGACAGCGGGGCAGTGATCAAAGCGTGCAGCCACATCACCGGAGGCGGTTTTTATGAAAACATCCCCCGTATGCTTCCTGAGGGTATCAGGGCGGTGGTTGAAAAGAGCAGTTATAAAGTACCGGCCATCTTTCGTTTGTTAGCGGATAAAGGTAATATCAAGGAAGAGATCATGTACAATACCTATAATATGGGAATTGGAATGGTTCTGGCAGTGAACCCGGCGGATGTGGATAGGACTATGGAAGCAATCCAGGGGGCTGGAGAAGTGCCCTATGTGATCGGCCATACGGAACGAGGAGAGAAGGGCGTGACCTTATGCTGAAAATCGGTATATTGGTTTCCGGCGGGGGAACCAACCTTCAGGCAGTTTTAGACGCCATAGATTGTGGAACGATCACCAATGCAGAGGTAAAGGTGGTCATCAGCAATAACCGGAACGCATATGCACTGGAAAGAGCCAGAAACCATGGAATTGAGGCTTTCTGTATATCTCCTGCTGATTTTAAAGAAAGGGAGGAGTTCTATGAAGCGCTTCTTTCAAAGATTGACCAGTACTGCCTTGATCTGATTGTTTTAGCCGGTTATCTGGTTGCTATTCCGGCAGCCATGATAAAAAAGTACAGGAACCGGATCATTAACGTCCATCCGTCCCTCATTCCGTCATTTTGCGGAAAGGGGTATTATGGGCTTAAAGTTCATGAAGCCGCCCTGGCCCGGGGAGTGAAGGTTACGGGAGCTACGGTCCACTATGTTGATGAAGGGATGGATACGGGACCGATTCTTTTGCAGAAGGCGGTTGAAGTCAGGGAAGGGGATACGCCTGAAGCATTGCAGCGGCGTGTCATGGAAGAGGCGGAATGGCAGATCCTTCCCCAGGCCATACAGCTGATCGCAAACGGACAGGAGGAATCACAATGAAAGTTTTGATCATAGGCGGAGGCGGACGTGAGCATGCCATTGCATGGAAAGTCTCCAGAAGCCCTAAGGTTGATAAGATATATTGCGCCCCCGGAAACGCAGGAATAGCAGAGATTGCAGAATGTGTGGATATGGGAGTCATGGATTTTGACAGGCAGGTGGCATTTGCCAGGGAAAATGAAATCGATCTGACCATCATAGGACCGGATGATCCTTTGGTCGCGGGAGCGGTGGATGCGTTTGAAGCATCCGGACTAAGGGTGTTCGGGCCGCAAAAACGTGCGGCTTTGCTGGAAGGCTCTAAGTCATTTTCCAAGGATCTGATGAAAAAATACGGAATTCCTACAGCAGCTTATGAAGTCTTTGAGTCTCTGGAAGAGGCATTAAATTATGTAAAAACTGCTCCAATGCCCATTGTGTTAAAGGCTGACGGCCTAGCTTTGGGAAAAGGAGTCCTGATCTGTGGCTCAAGGGAAGAGGCTGAACGTGGAGTTAAGGACTTAATGCTTGATAAACGGTTTGGCTCCGCAGGAGACCGAATCGTGGTGGAAGAGTTTATGACAGGCCGGGAGGTGTCGGTACTTTCCTTTGTGGATGGAAAGACTGTTAAAATTATGACATCCGCCCAGGATCATAAGCGGGCAAAAGACGGAGACCAAGGTCTTAATACAGGGGGAATGGGGACTTTTTCCCCTAGTCCGTTTTATACGGAAGAAGTGGATGAGTTTTGTAAGCAGCATATTTATCAGGCGACTGTGGATGCCATGAAAGCAGAGGGCCGGGAATTTAAGGGGATCATATTCTTTGGACTGATGCTGACGGAAAAAGGCCCCAGGGTGTTGGAATACAATGCCAGGTTTGGTGACCCTGAGACACAAGTAGTGCTTCCTCGGATGGAGAATGACATTGTAGAGATTTTTGAGGCTTGCATTGACGGAACTCTGGATCAGATAGACCTGCAGTTTGAAGATAATGCGGCAGTCTGCGTTGTACTGGCATCGGAGGGCTACCCGGAGAGGTATGAAAAGGGGTATCCCATTACCGGGCTGGAAGCATTTAAGGGACAGGAGAATTATTTTGCCTTTCATGCTGGAAGCAAATTGGACGGCAGCGGTACAGTGGTGACCAATGGCGGAAGAGTGCTGGGAGTGACGGCAATCGGAAGGGATTTAATGGAAGCCAGAGAAAATGCTTATGAGGCGGCGAAATGGGTCTCTTTTGATAATAAGTATATGAGGCGGGATATTGGGAAAGGAATTGATCAGGCTTAATGAAGTAACAGGAAGTTATGGGTCTCTGGGCGGGAATAACGCTACGGTATAACTGGACGATTCTCATCAAATGACAAAGAAGCACAAGACGGCTTATGTAAGCCATCTTGTGCTTCTTTGTCATTTGATTGGCAGAAGTACAATGCAGCCACTTGTGCCGACAGTCACATACAAACGGCTCACTTTTCCCATGTCGCCGGACGGGTTAAATATATGGAGATTTTTGTATTTGAATTTCCGATTGCGGAATTAATCTGCATTTGTGTTAAAAAGATGCTTTTACTTAAATCTGCATTTCTTATGTTTGCATCACGGAGGTCAGCACCTAAAAAGTTAGTATTCTTTAAACTGCATCCTGATAAGTTAGCAGCGATCATTAATGACATGCTGAAATTCTTTCTGTCAAGATTTGCTTTCTTGAAATTTTTCCCCAAATAGTTTAAACCATGAATTTGACTTGATGTATCATTTGCTGAAATATCGGTGCTTATCTGTTTCAATACGTTATTCACGTTTGATCTGTATTCCGAGAGATCCAGCATTGCAATATGATCCATGGGCTGCTGTAATATTTGTTCATTTTCAGAGATAAGGGAATCAATCGTTGATTTTAGAAGTTCATCTGATGTCAAAGTAAATGCCTCAACCAGGTACCATAACATCTGATGTAACTGATATACAATTATAAATACTTGAAAGAGTTTATCTTTCTGTTCAGAATTTGTTTCCCATGTTCCATCTGGTAAATATAGTTGAGTTGTTCTTTGCCCCGCTCCGAAACAGTCATAGGCCAAACAACCTTTGTAATTATTGTCAGCCAGTCTGGAGTGGATTTTGCAGCTAAAATCTGAATCAAGATGTTTGCATGGTGTCCCAGCTTCTTTATTGGCAGGAAAACCATCTGTTTTTGTACAGTACAAAGCAACACAGCATAAGCCGCTGCATTTTTTACAATCAATTTTCAGGTTTTTTCTCAAATCGTCATATTTACGATCTGCTCTGTTATTCGTCACAAGATCACCGCCTTAGAATTATTAATTAAATTCCTGTTATTCATAATGAGTAAACATTCTTTTCTTATAGATATCTTACCATATATTGAAGAAAATTTTAACAAATATTAATATGAGGCGGGTAAAGTGTGTAAGTTAATAAAATAAAACTTGTGCACTTTGTTTTATTTAAGGAGTGTGTTAAGATATCTGGAGAGGATGAAGAAAAGGCAGGATTTTTGGCTTATTCGTAGACGCAGAAAGGCAACGTATTATGAGAGCAAGGATATATGATAAAAGTGATCGCACATTCTATGTCTCTGAAGTTTATGGAATCGTAAATTCCGGAGGGGATAAATACATAGTCAGAAGGCTTGAAGCTGGGGAATGGAAATTCCATCTGGTTGACTATCTGGATTTTTCTTCAACGCAGTTTCCTTACCCGGTAAACGTTGAATGCATTGACTGTAATGAACCACCCCGGCATGCAGAGTGGATTTACAAGACGAAAGGGGAACTGGAAGAATTCAATCAGATCCTGGAGCAGCAATTCTCTCTGCCTCGGATATCGCTGTATAGCGGATACCGTTTTATATGGGAAGACAGTGACAAACTAATTCAGCTGCTTCACGATAAAACTATTCAAGATTACACTGATGATACAGGGAAAATACAGACAAAGCTTACAGGCTGGAATTACATTGAAAATGAGACCGATATAGATATGCTGATGGAAAAATTCGCAGGTTTTCATGACTCTGTCATCAAAGAGATTCACTACCTGAGCGGAGACTATGTGGATGAAGATGGGATGCATCTGACTTTTTCCTATGACAAAAAAATACAGTTTCTGTTTGACAGCGACTGGTCCGAAAGCATAGAAGTGGTATTTGAAGCTCCCCGGCTGCTTCAGCTTGTTCCTCCGGGAGAAAATTATTTGGCGGATTTATTTGATGCTTCCATTTTTGTGAAGGATTATGAAGTATATTTTTATGACAGCGTTCTGGATGAAATCCCCGAGACTTACAGCGGAACTTGGATAAAGTCGCTGGGAATGCGATGGAGATTACTCGAAACGGTGTCCTCGTGATTACATTAGATGAGAATGAATGGGCGGATGTAAGGCTGGCAAGTGTCAAAACATTTGCCAGCCTCTTTTATAAAGTTCCGTTTTGAATACGATTTTAGTTTATCTTTTCCAGTTCCCAGATATTTTTATCCGCTCTAAATGGAAGACATGATAATGCTCCCAAAATCCCGATAACAAAAAACAGCAAAGCAGCACCAGAGCCTTTTCCTGTTCCGAACAGTACGGTCCACACACTAACCGCCGGCTGTCCTGCCATAAACGGTTCAAATACCCGGTCAACCAAAAAACCGCCGCATAGATAACCCAGGGGAATGGTGAAAAATTGTAAAGTATTCCTTGCTGAATAGACACGGCCTTGCATTTCAATAGGTATTTTCGTACGGAAAAGGACATCCATGTTGGCGCCCATAACTGGAATAAATATCCAGCCAAGGATAGCACCAAAACACCACACAGGAGTAGTCCTGCCGAAAGCAAGGATAAGATTCTCGGTACTCATGGAAAAAAGCAGGCTGTTACAAATCACGCGAACCCGGCTTTTGGGCGGAGGCAGGATAGAAACCAAAATACTTCCAACCATGGTTGCAATTCCTGTAACAGTGTTGACCATGCCAAGGGCAAGTTCTCCGCCGCCGACACGTGATAGCATCATAGCAGGCAGGGCGGCATTGAAGATGGAAGCAGTAAAATTGATAACAGCCAAAAACAGAATCAGATCCAGAATTCCCCGGTTATCCCTCAGATACCGCAAGCCGCTTCTGGCAGACTGCAATACCGTTTCGTTCACCAAGTCACGATTTTCTGTGATTTGCGGGATTTTGATAAAGCATAACAACGATAGGAACGCTATGGTAAATGTAGTTAAGTCGAACAGGATGACAAGTCGGATGCTTCCAAAAGAAAGCAAGGCGGTAGCAAGTATAGGTGTCAGTACGGTAACCAACGAATTGGATAGGGAACGCATCCCGCTGACTTTCTGGTAATGCTTTTGTGGGGTCAACAGGCTGATTGACACATCCGATGCCGGCTGCTGTACCGTGTTCATCAATCCATTCAAGGTATTGATCAGATACAGATGCCAGATCTGAAGTTTACCGGTTGTCATCAGGATAAGTACTGAAACAGTACATAAAGCTGCAAAGCTGTCACTGAGCAGCATAGTAGTTTTTTTGTTCCACCGGTCACTCAGTGCGCCTGCAAAAATGCTCAAAAGGACATAGGGTGCATAAGAACAGATGGCTAATAACGAGGTGGTGAGAGCCGACCCTTGCTGTTGATAAGACCAGATCACCAGTGCAAAGTTGGTCATTGCACTACCCAGCGCTGAAAATGACTGTGTAACCCATAAAATCAGGAAATTACGAAGTTCCCCAATGTTTGTTTTTAAATTTTTCAACATGACTTTGCTCCTTTTTCTATTAAAATCTTAATGATTTAATGAAAGTGCAAAGTCCAACGGACGAATTCAATCAACTCCGTGCAACTTCGTCCAATTCAGACCTCGCACGGAGCAGTGCCAATGCATAGTTGCATTATTATTCTCCTTTATAGTTACATTTATTATTTGGATTCAAAATCGTTAAAAAGTAATTTTATTTATTATATCATAACTGAGACCGGAAAACTACAATTAAAACAGGATTACCCACACACCTTAAAAAATCATTGACAGGCCCTGGTTTTCATGATATTGTATCTCACAGGTGATGGAATATGACAAAGGGCCAGTTGGAAGCCAAAATCAGTGAAGTTGTCAGTAAATTTGAAGTTGAATATATGGGAAGGGGGCCAAAGGCCATCCGAACTTATATATTAAATGATATGATCATTGTCAGATTAATTGGATTCTTAAGCCCTTCAGAGAAGAAGCTGACAGAAAGCGCACAAGGCATTGAGCTGCTTAAGAAGGTCCGAACTTCCCTTTTTGAGGGAGGGAGAGAGTATCTGGAGAAACTATTATCAGATGTCTTGGATGTATCGTTTATCAGCACTCACTCGGATATCAGTACGAAAACAGGTGAAAAGATCATTGTCATTACTGTTGATAGGAATTTAGAAGAGTTTTATACAGCTAAATAAAACCGGAAGACGTCACAAAGTAGAATGATTTCTAAGTTGTAAGTAAGCCGATATCCATTTATGGATATCGGCTTTATATATATCGAAGAGAGGAGGCGATGACTGAATAGAAACGTACGAGAAGGAAATCGTAAAGATTTTCGGTTATAGAAAGAAGGTATTCGGCATGAGTTTGTAAGAGACATTGGGGAAAATAGCTAGAACAATCACATGCCTGGAATATTAAAATAGAAACTATGTAATACTTAATAAAATTGGGAAACAAAGGTTGAAGAAGATCATTTTAACTACATGGTTTGCGCCGCCCCCATATTTGGCGCGAACTACAGATGTGCATAAGGGCTTGCGCAGGAACGGAGGAAAATATGCTGGAATGTTTACGTGATATGAATTTACCCGAGTATGTAACAGATATATTGGCTGAGTCAAAAGGTGTCGTCATACCAAAGACCAGGGAAGATTTGCTGACGCTGGCAATGGGAAATTCTGAAAATACCGAATTTTTCATTGAATATGAAGTGGAAGGCAAAGGCAATGTATTGGAAGCAACTGCTACGAAGTGTAAAAACGGAGTCGTAGTCAATTATGCGGACGATTACATGAGAAGACGCGATCCTGACTGCCTGTTAATTGCGGATCATAAACCAACGGATAAACCCAGATACGAGGAGGTATATCATTCAGATTTTGAAACCTTAAGAACGGAAACCTTTGACTGGCTGAAAAAGCAGGAGTTGATCTTTTTCCCATTTAAGTCAGGCGGACTTGAGTATGGATATGATTCAATCCTGATCGCACCCTTAAACGCCGGATTTTTCGCAGCCGGACTGGCAGATCTGCAGGGATTTTTAAATATTGACGAGATTTCTTCCGACTTTAATCCAAGAGCGGTTGTATTTCTGGCTCCTCCGTTCAGACATACCCATTTTGACGGAAAGCAGATCGTGGTTCATAACCGCCTGGATGGTATCCATGAAGTTTATTCCTATAATTTATATCCCGGCCCAAGTGCCAAAAAGGGCATCTACGGAGTTCTTCTTAATATTGGAGAAGAAGAAGGCTGGGTAACGGCACATGCATCAACGGTAAAAGTGATCACACCTTATGACAATGAGATCGTCATCATGCACGAAGGTGCTTCCGGCGGCGGAAAAAGTGAAATGATCGAAGACATTCATAAGGAAATGGATGGCAGAGCTATATTAGGAAGAAACACAGTTACAGGTGAAAAAAACTATCTGGTATTAAGTGAAACCTGCGAACTGATCCCTGTGACAGATGACATGGCATTATGTCATCCCAAAATGCAGAACGACAGCAAAAAGCTGGTGGTCAAGGATGCAGAATCCGCATGGTTCTTGCGCCTGGATAACATCAAATGCTATGGTTCCTCTCCCCAATATGAGAAAATATTGATCCAGCCGGAAGAGCCCCTTATCTTCTTAAACATGCAGGCAGTACCTGGTGCCACCTGTCTGGTTTGGGAACATACCCTGGATCAAAACGGAAAGCCTTGTCCCAACCCCCGTGTTGTTTTACCTAGAAGGCTGGTTCCTAAAGCCATTGATACCCCTGTGGAAGTAGACGTGAGAAGCTTTGGCGTTCGGACTCCTGCATGTACAAAGGAAAACCCGACATATGGAATTCTTGGTATTCTCCACATACTGCCTCCGGCGCTGGCATGGTTATGGCGTCTTGTGGCTCCGAGAGGCTTCAATAATCCAAGTATCATCGATTCCCTGGAAATGACCAGTGAAGGCGTGGGCTCCTACTGGCCTTTTGCAACCGGTAAGATGGTGACCCAGGCCAACCTTTTGCTTGACCAGATTTTAAATTCAACCAATACCCGGTATGTCCTGATTCCCAACCAGCATATCGGTGCATATGAAGTGAGCTTTATGCCCCAGTGGGTTGCCAGGGAGTACATTGCCCGCCGAGGCAGCGCCAAGTTTAAACCGGAGCATCTTGTGGAAGCTCGCTGTCCGCTTCTTGGCTTTGGCCTTGATTCCTTAAAAATTGACGGCCAGTACATCAGAAGAGCATTTTTAAGGCCTGAGACGCAGCAGGAAGTAGGCACTCAGGGATACGACGACGGAGCAAAGATCCTGACAGATTTCTTTAAACAGGAGCTGATGAAATACTATACCGATGATTTAAATCCGTTAGGAAAACAGATCATTGATATGTTCCTTGCAGGTGCTACGGTTAAGGAATATTTAGAAATCATTCCTATGAGATATTAGGATCATCCGGTGGCCGGAGCTTTTTGGATACAGCGTACTTGTATACTAGTGCTTGACATTGAGATTGATTTCGCTTATTCTAAGTATGAACAGAATTTGAGAAAAGAGGTCATGGTATGCGGCTGACAGAACGGTATTCCAAAGAGACAGGAAGGGAATATGCACTCCGGATGTTAAAGGATAATATCATACATCTTGATCTGGTTCCGGGAAGTATGCTGAGTGAAAATGAATTATCCTCAGAAATGAATTTGTCCCGGACTCCGGTAAGAGAAGCCTTGATTGAGTTGTCAAAGGTGAAAATCGTTGAAATTTATCCTCAAAAGGGAAGCGCAGTGGCTTTGATCGATTATAAGCTGGTGGAAGAGGCGATTTTTATGCGCAATGTCCTGGAAAGTGCAGTTGTGGAGCTGGCCTGTAAGACGGCTGGAGAAGAAGCGGTTATGGAGCTTAACGAGAATGTGAAGCTTCAGGAGTTTTATCTGGAAAATCGTTCTCCGGAGCGGCTTCTTAAGCTGGATGATGAATTTCACCGGCTGCTGTTTCACATAACCGGCAAAGACCAGGTTTATCAGCTCATGGACAGCATTACCATTCATTTTGACAGGATACGCAGCATGTCTTTGATTGCGGTAAAGGATTTGAAGACAATTTCCGACCATCATGCCATTGTGGACGCCATTGCTGCAAAGGACGGAGTCAAGGCAAAAGAATTGATGGAAAAGCATTTATCCAGATATAAAATCGATGAGGAAGCTTTGCGAAAAGAATATTCAGAGTATTTTCTGTGATGTTGCCTTTCTGATTCATAAAAAATAATAAAAGTGGTAATAAGGAAGGGTAGTCCCCATCTCTTATTACCGCTTTTTTGCGTCGATTTGATGTTAGGTTTTGGAAAAAATAAACATCTATACATTATATACAAAAAAAAAGAAGATATTTATGAAATCTGCTGATTGAACTACTAGTATACTAGATATATACTTATGCTAGGACTGGATAGTCACAAACAATTGCGTTTAGAAAAGAATAAGGAGCAAGGAAACGGAGGTATTCAAACATGAAAATGATTATGCGTTGGTTTCCCTTTGGGGATGACAGCGTGACCCTTGAACAGATCCGCCAGACACCGGGGGTTTCCGGTGTGGCCACCTGCCTGCCAAAGGTACCCGTGGGACAAGTATGGCCGTTAGAGACCTTAAAAGCCCTGAAACAGGAGATTAATGAGGCCGGTCTTGAGATGGAGGTTATCGAAAGCGTCAATATTCATGAAGACATAAAGAAAGGCCTTTCTACTAGGGATGGGTATATAGATGCTTATATAAAGACCCTGGAGCATTTAAGCCTTGTAGGGGTCAAATGTCTCTGCTATAACTTTATGCCTGTGATGGACTGGGCACGGAGTGATCTTGCTTATCGGACAGAAGACGGAAGCTATGTTATGGCTTACCGCCATGATGAGGTTCTTCAGATGAACCCGGAAAAGATGGCAAAGGCTATGGAAGGAAAAGCCAGAGGATACTCCCTTCCGGGCTGGGAACCGGAGCGGCTTTATGCCATGGCTCAGGATATTGAGTTTTATCAGTCCATGACACGGGATCAATATTGGAACAATATGAAATACTTCCTGGATGCGGTAGTTCCTTACGCAGAAAAGTATGATATAAAGATGGCGATTCATCCGGATGATCCGCCATGGCCTCTTTATGGACTTCCAAAAGTTATTACCAATGCAGAAAATATCAGGACATTTCTTGATTTAAACAGCAATCCCTATAACGGACTGACCTTATGTACCGGCAGTCTTGGAAGTGACTTAAGCAATGACATTCCGGCCATGATGCGGGAGTTTGGAGATAAGAAACGAATTCATTTTGCTCACATCAGGAATGTACGCCATACTTCGGAAAAAGATTTTGATGAAGCGGCTCATCTTTCTTCCTGTGGAGATTTAGATATGTTTGCCATTGTGGAGGCTTTGTATGAATCCGGCTTTGAAGGATATATCCGTCCGGACCATGGCCGCATGATCTGGGGCGAGCAGGCTCGTCCGGGATATGGTCTGTATGACAGAGCCATTGGGGCAAATTACTTATTAGGTCTTTGGGAAGCGATTGATAAAACCCATAAAAAAAGAAAATAGGAGGCATGGATTTATGAAACTGAATCGGTCCTGTTTAACAAACCTGGAAGCCTGGGAAAAGGCTTCTGTAAAGCTGCCGGAATTTGACTGGGAAAAAATGAGGTCGGCCACGGATAAGTCACCGAAATGGATCCATTTTGGAGCAGGAAATATTTTCAGAGGATTCATCGCAGTGCTGCAGCAGCGCCTGCTGAATGATGGTCTTGAAGATAGCGGCATCATCGCGACAGATACCTTTGATTATGATATTATTGATAAAATATATACCCCCTTTGACAATATGACCATGATGGTCAGCTTAAAACCGGACGGAACCATGGACCGGGAAGTGGTAGCAAGCGTTGCCAGAGGCGTAAAAGCTGATGTGAGCAATGAAACGGATTTTGGATATCTGGTTCAGGCGTTTGAGAATCCGTCTCTTCAGATGGTAAGCTTTACCATTACGGAAAAGGGTTATGCACTTGCTAATTTCCGTGGAGAGCTTTTCCCTGTAGTGGAAAAAGACATGGAAGAGGGCCCGGAAAAAGCCAGCCATGCTATGAGCGTGGTGACAGCCCTT
>Ga0213824_1000807_pt1 | contig 21169 bp, 15 predicted proteins | sample MC6MC0906MG_FD_179892 | JGI IMG/M metagenome (GOLD analysis project Ga0213824, IMG submission 179892) | Enriched soil aggregate microbial communities from Iowa State University, Ames, United States - MC6-MC0906-MG | ecosystem: Environmental > Terrestrial > Soil > Unclassified | place: USA: Iowa...
TGTCGTAGGCGCGCAGGTAGAAGTCCTGGGTGCCGGCGATGAACACCAGGCCGCCTTGGGTCGACAGGGTGCCGCCCAGGGTTGGCAGGCCGATCTTGATCGGCAGGTGCATGCGGATACCGAGCGGGCCGGTGTCTTCAACGGTGCCCACCGGTACTTGCCAGGCCACCTGGCGGGTCTTCATGTCGATGGCGGTCAGGGTGCCGAACGGTGGTGCCTGGCACGGGATGCCGGCTACCGACAGGAAGCGGTTCTTGTTCACCGCGTACGGGGTGCCCTTGAGCGGTACTGCGCCCATGCCGGTGTTCAGCGCTTCGCCGCCGGACGCCGCATCGCCTTTGTTCTGCGACGGAATCATCTGGATCCACAGGCCCAGACGCATGTCGTTGACAAAGATGAAGCCATGTACCGGGTCGGTAGAAATGCTGCCCCAGTTCATGCCACCCAGTGAACCCGGGAAGCTCAGCGACAGGTCGGTGCCCGGCGCGGTGTACAGGCCGTCGTAGCGCATTTTCTTGAAGTCGATGCGGCACAGCAGCTGGTCATATGGGGTGGCGCCCCACATGTCGGATTCGGTCAGGGTTTGCGCGCCGATCTGCGGCATGCCCACCGATTTCGGCTGGGTTGGGGAGTACGGCTCGTTCGGGATGTTGCTTGGCTTGACCGGTACTTCGTCGACCTGGGTCAGCGGCTTGCCGGTGGCGCGGTCGAGCACGTAGATTTGCCCGGCCTTGGTGCCGATCACCACCGCAGGAACCGACTGGCCGTCGTCCTTGGTGAAGTCGATCAGGCTCGGCTGCATCGGCAGGTCGAAGTCCCACAGGTCGTTGTGCACGGTCTGGAACACCCACTTCTGGTTGCCGGTGGTGGCGTCCAGGGCCAGCACCGAAGCGCCGTAGGTGTGGTCCAGCTTGCTGCGCTCTACACCGTAGATGTCGGTGGACGACGAACCCATTGGCAGGAACACGGTGTTCATCGCCGGGTCGTAGGACATCGGTGCCCAGCTGTTCGGGGTGCTGCGCACATAGGTGCTGTCGCCCTGCGGTGCCTGGCGATCTTCCGGGTTGCCCGGGTCGAAGGCCCAGCGCATTTCACCGGTGATGACGTCGAACCCACGGATCACGCCGCCTGGCATGTCGGTCTGGACGTTGTCGGCCACACGGCCGCCGACCACCACGGTGGTACCGGCCATCAGCGGTGCGGAGGACAGCTGGTAATAGGAGTCCGGCACATTGCCCAGGCCGGTCATCAGGTTGACCTGGCCGTTGTTGCCGAAGCCCTGGCAGAACTCGCCATTGTCGGCGTCGACGGCAATCAGGCGGCCATCGATGGTGTTGGTCAGCAGGCGACGCTGGCAGTTGGCACCGGCCGGCACGCTACCGCCGGCGACCGGCGAGCTGTTTGGCTGGGTCGGCTGGGCGATGGCAGCAGTGGCGTCGAAGTAGGCCATGCCACGGCAACGCTGCCAGACCTTGGACTGGGCGTTGATTTCGTTCTTCCACAGCTCTTTGCCGGTGTCGGCATCAAGCGCGATCAGGTTGTTGTGCGGGGTGCAGATGAACACCTTGTTGCCGATCTGCAACGGGGTCAGCTGGTCCTCGGCACCGTTGCCGTCGCTGATGGCCACGTCACCGGTGTGGTAGGTCCAGGCCACCTTCAGCTTGTTCACGTTATCGCGGTTGATCTGGTCCAGCGCGGCGAAGCGGCTGCCACCTTCGGTATTGCCGTAGTGGGCCCAGTCCTTCTGCTCTTTGCCAGCTTCGACCGGGGTCATGCCTGGCCCTTTGCCGGTGGGGGCGACGCTTGGGTGGGCAACGAACATGTTGCCGGCGGCAATCACCAGTGCCACGGCCATCACCCCGGCAATGCCGTAGGCACCGCGGCCGGCGCTGGCGCCGTTGGCACGGGCCAGCAGTGGGTAGACCAGCGCCACCACCATGCCGATCGCGGCAAACATGAACAGGCGCGAGAACAGCGGCCAGAACACCAGGCCAGTATCGATCAGCGCCCAGATCGCGGTACCGATCAGGAACGCAGCGTACAGCCAGGCACCGGCCTTCTTGCGGCAGGCGACAAGGACACCGGCGATGGCCATGGCCAGGCCGCCGATCAGGAAGTACAAGGAACCGCCCAGGCCTGCCAGCTTGATGCCGCCAGCAGCCAGGAGGAGGCCAAGCAGGGCGATGATCACGCCCAGGCCGATCAGGATGATGTTTGTGGCGCGGGAAGCGCGCGGTGTTTCGTTCATGCCAGGGATCTCAGCAGGTGGAATGCGCGCAGTCTAAGCCCTTAGCTTGCTAATTAACAAGTTGGTACATAATTTAATGAGGCTGATTGTCGCAGGGCTGAACGTGCGATGGTGTGGCTAAAAGTGTAGATCAGGTGCTGAAAAATGCATTAAACGGGATGTTCATGCTGGCTATACAATTTGCACTCATACTTTGGTCGAGTACAACGGCTGGCAGGTCTCACCCCGGCCATGGGTGGCGCTGGTGTAGAACACCGCCCGCCAGGGGGTGGCTGTGCCGGGTGATCCACTTCACTTGACCCGCCGGGCTGTTTGTAAGAACTTTTCGAGATTTGGAAGACGGTCACCACATGGACAAACTCTTGGCGATGAAGATGTTCGTGGCCACCGTCGATGCCCAAGGCTTTTCTGCCGCCGCGCGCAGGCTTGGGCTGGCGACTTCGTCGGTAACGCGGCTGGTCGATGCCCTGGAAACAGCGTTGGGCGCCACGTTGCTCAACCGCTCGACCCGCCAGGTCAGCCTGACCGAAGCCGGCGCCCGTTATTACGAGCGGGCGCGGGGTATTTTCGATGCGCTGGACGAGGCCGATGCCAGTGTTGCCGACCGTGGCGAGGCGCCTGTCGGCGTGTTGCGCCTGTGCCTGCCGGTGGAATTCGGCAGGCGGGTCATTGCCCCACACCTGGGGGCGTTCCTGGCACGGCACCCTGCGCTGGAGCTGGACATCGACCTCAGCGACCGCCTGGATGACCTGCTGGACGGGCGCTACGACCTGTCGATTCGCCTGGGCGACCCCTCGCCCAATGATGAGCTGGTGTGTCGCCAACTCGGCCGCTTTGAGCGTTGGCTGGTGGCCAGCCCGGTTTACCTGGCCGGGCGTGACACCCTGCAGCACCCCCGGCAGTTGCTGGAGCACGCCTGCCTGCGTTTTCGCTACGGGCAAAAAGCCCGGCCTTGGCGCCTGGTGCGTGGCGAGGACAGCCTGGAACTGGACGTCAGCGGGCCGTTGCGCAGCGCTAATGCCGACCTGTTGCGCGAAACCGCACTGGCCGGCAGTGGCATCGCGCTGCTGGCCGACTGGCTGGTGCGCGAGGACGTGCGGGCCGGGCGCCTGCTGCGGGTGTTCCCTGACTGGCGGGCCAGCCCTGGCACGGCCAACGACAGCATCAACGCCCTGTACCTGCCCAACCACCGCGGTTCGCGGCGTGTGAATGCGTTTATCGACTTTTGCGAAAGTTTGGCAGGTCAGCGCGAATAGCGTTGCGCAGTGCGCAAAAGCGCGTTGCGCCACAGGTGGATTCCCGGCATTGACGCGGCTGGTTAAGGTAGCCGGCATATTCCACCCATTGTCGAGGAACCTCGCATGAACCCCTCCCTTGCCGCCGCGCAGCCCACAGCCACGGGCCTGAGCCGGGCCCTGGTCGTGCTGTTGGCGTTCTGCTGCGGCGCGATCGTCGCCAACATCTACTACGCCCAGCCCATCGTCGGTTTGATCGCACCAGACCTGGGGCTGTCCACCGAGCACGCCAGCCTGATCGTCTCACTCACCCAGCTGGGTTATGCCCTGGGCCTGCTATTGCTGGTCCCGCTCGCAGACCTGCTGGAAAACCGCCGCTTGATGGTCGCCACGGCTGTGCTGGCCTGTGTCAGCCTGCTGCTGGCGGGGACCAGCAGCAGCGGCCAGGGCCAGCTGTTCCTGGGCTATGCGCTGTTGATCGGGTTCAGCTCGGTGGCGGTGCAGATGCTCATTCCGCTGGCGGCGCACCTGGCGCCTGAGCAGCAGCGGGGCCGGGTGGTCGGTAACATCATGGGCGGGTTGTTGCTGGGTATCCTGCTGGCGCGGCCGTTGTCCAGCCTGGTGGCCGACCACTTCGGCTGGCGGGCGGTGTTCATTGGCGCTGCCGGGGTGATGCTGGCGATCATCTTGCTGCTGGCCCTGACCCTGCCGCAGCGGCGGCCCGAGCACAAGGCCAGCTATGCCGGGTTGATGCTGTCGTTGCTCACACTGTTGCGCCGCTATCCGCTGCTGCGCCAGCGCTCGTTGTACCAGGCACTGATGTTCGCAGCGTTCAGCCTTTACTGGACGGCGGTGCCGATGGCGCTGGCGGGTGAGCACGGCCTGTCGCAAAGCCAGATCGCCGTGTTCGCCCTGGTGGGCGCAGTGGGCGCCGTTGCCGCGCCCTTGGCTGGCCGCCTGGCAGATGCCGGGCATGCACGAGCCGGCTCGCTGCTGGCGCTGCTACTGGCCCCGGCGGCCTTGTTGCTGGGTTTGACGGCGCCGGGCTACAGCGTCATCGGCCTGGGCCTGACCGGCGTGCTGCTGGACTTTGCGGTGCAGATGAACATGGTCATCGGCCAGCGCGAAGTGTATGCATTGGACCCGGCCAGCCGCGGGCGGCTGAACGCGGTGTACATGACCAGCATCTTCCTGGGTGGGGCGCTGGGGTCGGCAGTGGCCAGTGCGCTGTTCAGCCAGTTTGGCTGGCAAGGTGTGGCGCTGGTGGGGGCAGGGCTGCCTGGCCTGGCATTGATCGCTTTTATGGCCAAAGCTGCGCGACCCTGACCGGAATGCGGTCCCTGCAGGCGCGTGCATACCTGCACCAAGTGCTAGCGGCCAAGCGGCAGCGCCACGCCAATCAAGGCAAACAGGCTGCCGCAGCAGCGGTTGAAACCTTTGCCACCCTTGGCCAGCCACGGCCGGATGCGAAACGCCAGGCGGGCCAGCAGGTACTCGACCAAAAACTCGACGCTGGCAAAGGTCGCCGCCATCACCACGAACTGCAGCATCAGCCCGCGCTGCGGGTCGATGAACTGCGGCAGGAAGGCGCCATAGAACAACAGCACCTTGGGGTTGGCCATGGCCGACAACAAGCCTTGGCGGAACAAACCAGCATTGCCAAGCCGTGCGCTGCGCTCGGTCAATTCCAGGTGCAGGCCCGGGCTGCGCCACAACTGGATCCCCAGCCAGACCAGATAGGCGCCGCCCACCCACTTGAGCACGCTCAGCACCGAGGCCGAGGTTTGCAGCAACGCGCTGAGGCCAAACATGGCCAGGGCGATAAGCGCGCTGAAGCCGAACACGCCGCCAACAATGGTGAACAACGTGCGGCGGGCGCCATACAGGGCGCCATGGGTGAGGGCCAGCAGGCTGTTTGGGCCAGGTGTCAGTGACAGGCCGATGCTGGCCAGCAGGTAGATAAGCCAGGTGTCGAGTGCCATGGTGGTTGAAGCCTTGGTGATTTGGAGGCTGCCAGTGTAAGGCGCGCGACCCAGTCAGGAAGGGTATGATCTGGACATTGAAGAGTCGTTTCTGGACGCAATGTCATGCTGCCTGATATCCGCCTGCTGATTCTGCCCTTACCGGATTTTGCCCTGCTGCCATTTGGCGGTTTTCTCGACAAATTGCGTTTCAGCGCCGACGACGAGGACTACAGCCAGCAGCGTTATTGCAGCTGGACCGTGGCAGGGCTGACCCTCGATCCGGTGCCGTCGAGCAGCGGTGCGGTGGTGCAAGTCGAGGCTGTGGCCGGCGAGCTCGAGCTGGCCGGCTTCGACTACCTGGTGGTGTTCGGTGGGCGCAATGCCATGGCTACAGCTGCGCTGGCGCCGCGCTATCAACGCTTGCTCAGGCAGGCCGGCAAAGCCGGGGTCAAGCTGGTAGGGGTCGACAATGGCGCCTTCCTGTTGGCAGCGTGTGGGTTGTTACGGGGGCACAAGGTGGTCGTGCACTGGCGTCACGAAGCCGAGTTTCGTGCAGCGTTCCCACACTTGCAGGTGCTGCGCGATCAACTGTATTGCATCGATGCAGGCCGTATCACCTGCGCTGGCGGCACAGCGGCCATCGACCTGGCAGTGGCGCTGTTGTCACTGGCCTGTGGGCGAACCCGGGCGCTCAAAGGGCTGGCCGACATGCTGGTGGACGAAACCCGCGACAGCCGCCATGCCTTGCGCTCGCTGGAGCTGGGCGTGGGCCAGGGGCGCCAGGTGCAGCGGGCACAGGCCCTGATGCGTCACCACTTGGGCACCCCGCTGGCGATAGAGCAACTGGCCGCTGAACTGGGCATCAGCCGGCGCCAGTTGGACCGGCAGTTCCAGGCCAGCCACGGCATGAGTGCCAAGGCCTGGTGGCTGGAAATGCGCCTGCAGCAGGCGCGCTGGCGCTTGCTCAACTCCAGCCACAGCGTGGCGCAGATAGCCGATGAGGTAGGGCTGGGCGATGCCAGTTACCTGGGTAAATGCGTACGGCGGCGGTTTGGCTGCACAGCCCTGGCGTTGCGGGCAGCCAATCACCCAGGCTGAAACTCGCCGCAGATCCTTGTGGGAGCGTTTACTGCGGTGTGCCGAACAAGCCGGTCCAGTAAATCCCGGCATCGCTTTTCGGGTCCACGGCATAGGCGGCACCCAGTTCGCGGAAGTCCGGGTTCATCAGCGTGGCGCAATGCCCTGGGCTCTCCAGCCAGCCATCAACCACCTTGTGCGCGGTGTCACGCCCGGCGGCGATATTTTCGCCGACTTGCTGGTACAGGTAGCCAGCCAGCTCCGCCCGGTCACCGGGGGTGCGGCCATCCTTGTCGATGTGGTCGAAGAAGTTCTGGTTGGCCATGGCCCGCGTGTGGTTGGCGGCGACCCCGGCCAGTACCGTGCTCCAGCTCAATGCGGGGGCTGCGGCGAACGGCTGGCCGCCGCACTGGCGCGGCACCTTGCGCGCAGCGTTGATCTCTTGCAAAACCTTCTGCCCCTCGGCCTGCCAATCGCCCAGGCGACCGCTGAGCAGCGGTCGGGCCAGCACGATGCGCCAGTCGCGGCCCTCCTGGCTTACGCCGATATCGACAAACTGCGGGTCGAGCACCACTTGGCAGAAGCTTTCTTCGATGGCATGCATGGCCGCGCGCGCATCGCGTGGCCCCGACAGGCTGATGGCCTGGACATTGACCATGGGGTAGGCGGCGCGGGTCATGGCCTGCTGCAGGTCACGGGTGCCCTCTGGCGACAGCGCCAGGCGGGTGTCGCTGTTGAGCGGCGGCAGCTCCAGCGACGCCTCGCCACCGCAGGGTTGGGCCTTGCTGCGGTAGACATTGATCGAGTCGATCAGTTGCGCCTCTTCGCCGGTGACAGCCAGTGCCCCGGTCGAGACAACCAGGCCCAGCGAGAAGGCGGCAACGGATGGCAGGACGCGCATGTTGATCTCCCTATGACTGGCAGCGTCGTGGTATGCGCTGCTCATCCTACACAAGCCCAGGGCTTTTGGCCCTAGCAGGTGCAAAGCAATGAAAACGCCGGCAATCGTTGCGGGCGGCAAAAGAGGGAGTAGACCAGTGGTCGCCGGAAAAGTGCGATGAGTTGCTAATCATCGTATCAAGCTAAAAGCGTTCAACTGTTTTGGCATCAACGGGCCAACGCCTGGTTGGGCTTGTAGAACAGAAAGTGCGTGGTCTGCGCAGTCTTGCGGTAGGCCTTTGCCCAATCGGGGTGCACCGTGCGGTCGTGGAAGTACAGTGCACCGCCGGTGGGGTCTTGCAACTGCTGGTTGAGCGCCTTGCGTGCAATTTCCTTGGCCACATCGTAGCGTTGCGCTTCCTCGACCTGGTCCGGGCGCCCGTCGCACCACCAGGAAAACTGGCAGGCCTTGGTCTCCACGCCCTGCTTGACCACGCCGCAGATGGTATCGGGGAAACCATCATGGCCCAGGCGGTTGAGCACCACGCTGGCTACGGCTGACATGTCTTCGGCATCGGCGCCCTTGGCTTCCCAATAGATGGTGCGGGCCAGGCAGGTCATGCTGTCGTCCAGTGGCGCCTGGCCAGCCGGGTCGACTGCCTGGGCTTCGCTTGAGGTCAGTTTTTCAGTTTTTTTCGGCGGTGGGGCATCGTTGGCCACCTTTTCTTCCAGTACTTCGGCCTTGTCTTCAGCCATTGCGGCCTTGGCCTTGTCGGCAGCCTGCAAGGGGCCTGCGAGCAGGGCCGAGGTCAAGCCAATCACTATCCAGGCAGCGCGCATGGCAAAGCTTCCGAATGGGGGCTGATTGCCAGTCTAGTCAAGCGTAAGCATTAATACCAAAGGCAGGGTGGCAGCGGCGGCTACGGTCTGTAGGGCAATGATGGTGGCCATCAGGGGAGCATTGCCACCCATTTGCCTGGCCATCACATAGGAGGACGAAGCGGTGGGCAGGGCCTGGAACAGCACTGCCACCACGGCTGCCTGGCCACCCAGGCCCAGCACGCGGCACAGGCCCCACGTGGTCAAGGGCATGACCAGGAACTTGAACGCCGACGCCGCCATCAGCGGGCGCACCTGCTGGCCCAGGCTGGCCCCACCCAGCGCTGCGCCCACACACAGCAGGCCCAGCGGCAGGGCGGCCTGGCCCAGCGCCTTGATCGTGGGTTCGATGCCCGGCGGCAAGCCCAGCCCTGTCCACCGCAGCAGCAGGCCACCGGCACAACCCACGATCAACGGGTTGGCGAAGATGGCCCGCAGCACCGTGGCCGGTGAGCTGTGGCGGGCGCTGAAACGGGCGAACACCAGTACGCAGAGCAGGTTGACCAAGGGCACGATGGCGGCATTGGCCACCGCTGCAAGGGCAATGCCGGCGCTGCCGTATAGGCCGGCGGCCAGGGTGGCGCCGATGTAGTTGTTGAAGCGGATGCCGCCCTGGAAGACCGAGGTGAAGTCAGCGCCGTCGTGGTTGATTGCGCCCTGGTACAGCACCAGCAGCAGGGCGCCGGCCAGGGTCGAGAGCATCAGTACCCCGACCATGCCCATCACCGGTACGCCATCGAGGTTGGCGGTGGCCAGGCCGTGCAGGAACAGCGAAGGTAGCAGTACGTAGTAGCTCAGGCGCTCGGCACCGGGCCAGAAACTCTCGGCCAGAAAGCCGCGCCGGCGCAGGAAAGTACCCAGGGTAATCAGCAGGATGATCGGTAGCAAGGTGGTCAGCAGCAAGTGGAGCATGGTCGACGTTCCGTAGTCGGGTACGTGCACAGCCTACGGGTGCGCAATGGTTTGTAAAAACGTTGTTTTCTGCACTGACTGTTGAGAAAAAGTGCATGGTTGAGATCTTACGGGGTTTCTGTGGAAGCGGGCGCGCCCGCTCCCACAGAGATCCCGCCAGGACATTCAGTGATTGCAACTACGCTTCAAGCGCAGTCTTCAACACCGCACTCAAATGCCGCCGTTGGCTTTTCTCATGCTCGAGCAACACCACGCGCCGGGTCAGTTGCGGTTCGCCAAACGGCAGGCAGGTGGCCGGCGGCAGGCGTTTCAGGTCGTCGTCTGCCATGGGGATGATCGCCACGCCCAGGCCCATGACGGCCATGCTTGCCAAGGCTTCCTGGCTGTCCAGTTCCATCTGTTCGCTCACCTGCAAATGCTGGCGGCGCAGTTCCTGCTCGATCTGCCGCCCGGCCCAGGCACGCTTGTCGAAACGCAAGAACGGTTGACTGGCGAGCAGCTCCGGTACGCTGTGCCCGGCCAGTTCGGGGCTGGCGATGGCCCAGAAGCGGTCCTCGAACAACGGCGTGAAATCCAGGCTCTGTGGGTACGGGCTGACCGGCTCAGTGGTGATCGCCGCGTCCAGTTCACCGTCCTCCACCCGGCGTGCCAGCTCCGCCGACATGCCCGAGGCTACGCTGATGTGCAACTGCGGGTAGTGGGCCTTGATCCACACCAGCGCCTTGGGCAGGCGCCGCGCCAGTACGGTATGGATCGCCCCCAGGCGCAGGCGGCCGCGCAGGCTAGGGCCGCTGGCCAAGGCGTCGGCCAGCTCGTCGTAGGCAGCCAGAATGGTCTCGGCACGGGCCACCGCCAATTGGCCTGCTTCGGTCAGCGCCACCTGCCTGCGGCTGCGGTCGAACAAGGTTGCCTGCAGCTCGTCCTCAAGGGCCTTGATGTGCAGGCTCACCGCCGAAGGGGTGAGGCTGAGCAGGTCGGCGGCGCGGGCGAAGGTGCCGTGGCGGGCGATGGTTACCAGGGTGCGCAAGGCTTTGAGAGACATGCGGAGGAGGTCCGGTTACAAGCTGACAGGGCAGTATTGTCAGGCCCGGCCCTATCGCCGGCAAGCCAGCTCCCACCGGTACTCCACAGGCAGCGGCCATTGTGGTGACCCTGTGGGAGCTGGCTTGCCGGCGATAGGGCCGGTACAGGCAACATTGTTCAGCGCTCAATACGCCCATACGCCTGGCTGATCCGGTCGATCACCATCGCCAGGGCGACGATCGCCAGGCCGGCCTCCACACCCTGGCCGACATTCAAGGTCTGGATGCCCGCCAGCACATCCTCACCCAACCCGCGGGCGCCGATCATCGACGCCACCACCACCATCGACAAGGCCATCATGACCGACTGGTTGAGCCCGGCCATGATGCTTGGCAGCGCCAGCGGCAGGGCAATGCGCCGCAATCGCTGCCAGCGGCTGGCCCCCAGGCCGTGCGCGGCCTGCAGCAGCGAAGGGTCGATCTGGCTCAGGCCCAGTTCGGTCAACCGCACCAGTGGCGGCAGGGCGTAGATCAGCGTGGCGAACACGGCGGGGACCTTGCCCAGGCCGAACAGCATCAGCACCGGGATCAGGTAAACGAAGGCCGGCAGCGTCTGCATCACATCCAGTACCGGTAACAGCAGCCGCCTCGCCAGTGGCCGGGAAGCCAGTAGTATGCCCAGCGGCACGCCCACCAGCACGCACAGGCCGGTACTCACCAGCACCAAGGCCAAGGTTTGCAGCAGCTTGTCCCACAGCCCGAGCATCCCGATCAAGGCCAGCAGCGCTACCAGCACCGCGCTGCGCAGCAGGCTGCGGCTGGCGTGCCAGGCAAGCAGGCCAACCAGTAGCAACAGCAACCACCAGGGCAGCAGGCGCAGCAGGTTCTCCAGGCCGACCAGTAGTTGCAGCAGCTGGTCAGAGACCGCGCGCAAGTGATCGCCGTAATTCAGCACCAGCCAGTCGACCAGCCTGTTTACGCTGTCAGCGAAAGAAAACTGCAGGGCTTGGGGAAAGCCGTTGCTCACAGGCTGCCCTCGACCTTGGTGGCAACCTCGGCAGGCAGCCAGGCTTTCCACACCTCTGGGTTGTCACGCAGGAAGGTGAGGGCGGCCTCGCGCGGTGGCGTGCGCTTTTCGCTCATGACGGCCAGCGCCTTGTTGAGCCGATCGATCGGCAGGTCGACCTGCTCGAATACCGCCACCAGGTCCGGGTAGCCATCACGGAAGGCCTTGGATACACCGATCGAAAGCTTCGCCGGCAGTGAGCGGCTGCCCTTCGGGTTGGGGTTGCCGGCGTCCGTCAGGGTGGCCCATGCCTGGGCATCGAACGGTGGCTCTTGCAGGCGGATGAGTTTGTATCGCCCCATCAACGGGGTCGGGTTCCAGTAGTAGAACAGCACCGGCTGGCCACGGCGGATAGCCGAGCCGATTTCGGCGTCCATCGCTGCACCGGAGCCGCTGCGGAAGTTGGTATACAGCTTATCCAGGCCATACGCCTTGAGTTTCTGGCTGTTCACCGTTTCCGATGTCCAGCCGCTGGGGCTGTTCAGAAAACGGCCCTTGTCGGGTGACTCAGGGTCACGAAATACCTGCGGATAGCGCTTGAGGTCGTCGACGCTGCGCAACTCGGGCGCCAAAGGCTCAAGCTTGCGGGCAGCGTCGCCTTCGATTACGTACGCAGGTACCCACCAGCCTTCTTCTGCGTGCTTGACGGTGTCGCCCAGTGCGAACACCTGGCCTGCCTGCTCGGCCTTGACCCACGCAGGGCTGCGCCCGGCCCACTCTTCGGCGATCACCTGGAGGTCGTTGCGGGCCAGGGCCACTTCCATGCTGACGGTGCTGCCGGGGAGGGTATCGGTGGTGTAGCCATAGCCGCGCTCTACGATCAGCCGCAGGATTTCGGTGGTGAGGGCACCGCTTTCCCAGCCTATGGCACCGAAGTGGATCGGTGGGCGTTGCTCTGCCGATACAGCGTTGCCGGTGCTGGCCAGGCCTAAGGCAAGCAGCAGGCCGGCCAGCAGCGTTGAAAGTGTGTTCATCCAGACCTCGTCGTTTACCGCGCCTTGGGGGTGGGGCAAGTGTAGACGACGAGGTGGTGGCGGGGCTCAGGGGCGCACGGGACGGCCCCGTTTGCCTCAGACGCGGAACTGGTCCATCAGCGCCTGTTGCTGGTTGGCCAGGCTGTTCAAAGACTGGCTGACACGCGCCGACTCGTTGGCCTGCCCCGACAGCGATTCGGTGACGTCGCGGATGGTTGCCACGTTGCTGTTGATCTCTTCGGCCACCGCGCTTTGCTCTTCGGCGGCCGAGGCGATCTGCAGGTTCATGTCGGTGATTACCGTCACCGCCTGGCCGATACGCTGCAGCGCAGTCACGGCCTGGCCAACCTGTTCGACACCGCCCTGGGCCTGGCGGTGGCTGTTGTCCATGGCGCCGACCACTTCGCGGGTGCCGTCCTGCAGGGCCTCGATCACCTGGCGGGTTTCTTCCACCGACTCCTGGGTGCGTCGGGCCAGGTTGCGGACTTCATCGGCAACCACGGCAAAGCCGCGGCCGGCTTCACCCGCGCGGGCTGCCTCGATGGCCGCGTTGAGCGCCAGCAGGTTGGTCTGTTCGGCAATCGAGCGGATCACTTCCAGCACCGAACCGATCTTCTCGCTGTTCTGCGCCAGGCCCTCGACTTCGGCCATGGCGTTGCTCATGTCGGCGGCCAGGGCATCGATGCTTTGAGTGGTACGGTCGATCACCGCCAGGCCTTCGCGGGTGGCCTGGTCGGCATCACGGGCGGCCTGGGCGGCCTGGGACGCGCTGCGCGCCACGTCCTGGGCGGTAGCGCTCATTTCGTGCGAGGCCGTGGCCACCTGGTCGACCTGGCGGTATTGCTGCTCCATGCCGGCGCTGGTTTGCGTAGCAATTGCCGAAGACTGGTCGGCGGTGCCCCGGGCGGCCTGCACCGAGCGTTTGACCTCGGCGATGGTCGGCTGCAACTTGTCCAGGAAGCGGTTGAACCAGCCGGCCAGCTCGCCCAGCTCGTCCTGCTTTTGATAGGTCAGGCGGCGGGTCAGGTCGCCTTCGCCGCTGGCAATGTCCTTGAGCATGGCGGCCACGCCGAGGATCGGCCGGGTAACGCCGCGGGCCATCAGCCACACCATCAGCAGGCCGACGATGGCTGCCGCCAGGCCCAGGCCCAGCTCCAGCAGGGTACCGCTGGTGTTCAGCGCGTCCAGTTCCTGCTTGAGTTTTTCGGCAGGCCCGGTCAGGGCATTTTCCGGCACATCCAGCAGCACGCCCCAGGGTTGCGCGTCGGGGATCGGCCGGAACGCGGCCAGCACCTTCAGGCGCTGCTGGTCGTGCAGGATGGTCAGCTTGCCATCAGCGAGCTTGCGTACCAGTTCGGCGCCCTTGGCCGTGTCAACCTGGTCGAAGCGCTGGGCCAGCTTGCTGGCATCGGCGCTATAGCCGGCCAGCAGGCCGACCGGGCTGAGGATGCCGACCGTGGTGCGGCCCTCGTACAGGCTGCGACTGGCCTCTTGGCTCAGGGCCTGCAAGCTGTTGAGGTTGATGTCGATGGACAGCGTTGCAATGGTCTTGCCATTGACGGCCAGCGGGAAAACGATGCTGGTCATCAAAACCTGCTGGCCATCGATATCGTAGAAGTAGGGTTCTACCACGCACACCTTGCCTGTGGTACGCGGGCACACCCACCAGGTGTTGGCTGGCTGGCCGCTGGGGCCGATCTCGGTGTTGGCCATGTCATGTTCAGGCAGCGCCATGGCGGTCAGTTGGCCGGCGCGCGGTTGCGACCAGTACAGGGCAAAGCGCCCGGTTTCGTTGCTGCCCAGCTCCGCCTTGCCGGCGAACAGGCTGTCCTTGGTGTCCAGCGCGTTGGGCTCGAACACCAGCGACAGGCCGAGCAGGTCGGGGTTGGCCTGCAGGGCGGTGCGCACCTGGCGGGTCATGTCTTCACGCAGGTCAAACGCGTCGAGGTAGCGCTTTTCTGCCTGTTCGCGCAGGAATAGCACCTGGCGGGCGAAGCCGGCGCCGTACTGGTAAGCATCCATGAACTGGCGACGGATGTTCAGCGCTTGCACTTCACCCTGCGACTCGATGCGTGATTGCGCCGCCTCGGTCAGCATCTGCATGCTGCTGGCCTTGACCAGGTCCGAGCTATGGTCCATCCGGTACAACGACAGGCCGACGAGCAAGGTGACGATGCCAGCCAGGCAAAGGCCGGCGAGCAGGGTGATCTTCCACTGGATGGAAAGTTGGCGCAAAGGCATGGGGGCGGATCCCTTTTTTTGGGCACTAAGGGTTATGGCTTTGGGGCTGGGTTGGGCGGGGAGCCCAACAGCTTATCGGCCCAGTCAATTTTTTCTTTATTCAAACATTCAATTTAAATCCGGCCTTCTGTGAAATCCGCCGCAACATGGCGCTTTTGACATCTGCCGCGCACTGCTTCAGAGTGCGCGCTTTTTTCTGTCGTAATGAGGTAAGCCAACCATGAATGCAGTGATCGCCGCGGTCGGCATCATGCTGATACTCAGCCTGTCCCGCGTGCACGTGGTCATCGCCCTGATCATCGGTGCCCTGGTCGGTGGGCTGGTGGGTGGCCTGGGCATCGAAGGCACGCTTAAGGCCTTCAACGGCGGCCTGGGCGGCGGTGCCACGGTTGCCTTGTCCTACGCACTGCTGGGCGCATTCGCCGTGGCCATCGCCAAGTCGGGCCTGGCCCATGCCTTGGCTGACCGTGCACTGGCCATGATCGATCGCCAGGGCCACGCCAATGGCGGCAAGGTCAAATGGCTGATGATCGGCCTGATGCTGGTGGTGGCTGTGTCGTCGCAGAACATCCTGCCGATCCACATTGCCTTCATTCCGCTTCTGGTCCCGCCGCTGCTGTATGTACTGACCCGCCTGCGCATCGACCGCCGGCTGATCGCTTGTGTGATCACCTTCGGCCTGATCACCCCGTACATGTTCCTGCCGGTGGGCTTCGGCAATATATTCCTCAACGAAATCCTGCTGGCCAACGTCGCCCGTGCCGGTGTGGACGTGAGCGGTGTCAACGTCACCCACGCCATGGCCATCCCGGCAGCAGGTATGTTGGCTGGCCTGCTGCTGGCGGTGTTCATCAGTTACCGCAAGAAGCGGGACTACGACCTGGCACGCATCGAGCAGGTGGAGCAGGTGAGCGTGCAGTACAACCCGCTGACGCTGTTGGTGGCTGGGCTGGCAATTGCCGCAGCGTTCATCGTCCAGTTGTTGCTGGATTCGATGATCATCGGTGCCATGGTCGGTTTCCTGATTTTCTCGCTGTCAGGCATCGTCAAGTGGAAGGACACCGACGATCTGTTCACCGAAGGCATGAAGATGATGGCCATGATCGGCTTCATCATGATTGCCGCCTCGGGTTTTGCCGACGTGATGAAGGCCACCGGTGAGGTGAAAAGCCTGGTGGAAACCTCGGCGCAGTGGATCGACCACAGCAAGGGGATCGGTGCCTTGCTGATGCTGCTGGTGGGGCTGCTGGTGACCATGGGCATCGGCTCGTCGTTCTCCACCGTGCCGATCCTGGCCGCGATCTTTGTACCCTTGTGCGTGCAGCTGGGCTTCGACCCGCTGGCCACCGTGTGCATCGTCGGTACTGCCGGTGCCTTGGGCGACGCAGGCTCGCCGGCCTCTGACTCGACCTTGGGCCCGACCTCGGGCCTGAACGTGGACGGCCAGCACCACCACATCTGGGACACCGTGGTACCGACCTTCATCCACTACAACCTGCCATTGCTGGCGTTTGGGTGGGTGGCGGCGATGACGTTGTAAGGGGCGAGGGCGTCAGCCCTTGCCGGGCGGCGGCGAAATGCTGTTGAGCACGGTGCTGCCGTCCTTGCTACGGGTCAGGTAGATGGGCAGCACCTTGGGCAAGTTGTTGACCAGGCGGGCTACTTCACGGGTGTTGTAGATACCGCTGATGCGGATGCGGCCGGTGCTGGCATCGGCCAGTTGCAGCGGCGCGTCGAGGTAGCGGTTGATCACTGGCAGCGCCTGCTCCAGGCTCAGGTTGTCGAGCACCAGCTTGCCACTGCGCCAGGCCAGGCTGTTGCCGTAGTCATTGCTCTGCTCCAGCTGCGGCTCGAAATCGCCCTTGTGATAGCTGGCCTGCATCCCAGGGCCCAGGCGATAGCCACCGGCGCTGCCGTCGCTGGATACCAGTACCGAGCCTTCCACCAGGGTGACCTTGACTTGGTCCTGGTATTTCCACACGTTGAACTGGGTGCCGGTGACGCGGGTCTGGCCATGCCCTGCATGCACGATGAACGGGTGGTTGCTGTCGTGCTGCACCTTGAAGAACGCCTCGCCGCGCTTGAGCGTGACCTGGCGCTGGTCCTTGAAGTTGAGGTAGGTCAGCTCGGTGTGGAGGTTGAGCTGTACCGTGCTGCCGTCGTCCAACTCCACGGTCTGCATGCGGTCGGCGGCTTCGAAGTGCTGATAGTGGTTGGGCAGCAAGCCCTGTTCCCACCCCACCCAGCCGGCCAGCGGCAGCACGGCCAGCGCGATGGCGGCGGCAGATGCTAGTGGACGCCAGCTGCGCGGGCGTGCAGGTTGACGGGAGGGCGTGTTGAAGTCGACGAGGGTGGCGTTGCGTGGCAACAGGTCGGCGGTTTGCCAGATTTCCAGCATTGCCTGGTATTCCTCGGCATGCCGCGGGTCCGCCGCCAGCCAGCGGGCGAACGCCTCGCGCTCGGACGCCGTGCAATCATTGGCGTGCAGGCGCATGCACCAATGCGCGGCGGCGTCGGTGATGGCATCGTCAGGGCTGGGGTTAAGGCGGTCGTGATTCATTGCGGCTCCGGATTTTGCCTATTCTACCCTTGCTGGAGGGTTCCCGAGAACCGATGTAATGGCGAATGACTATCAGTTGTGACGGTTTTTCGTCGGATTTGCAACGGTTTTTCAGCGTTTGAGAACCCTTCGCGCGCCGCAAGGGAGGCTGAAATTCCTGGGGCTGCCAATGCAGCCCAAGGAGTCGCGTTCCCCTGTAGGCGCGACCTTGCGTCGCGAAAGGGGCGCGAAGCGCCCCCAGAGGTCTTTCAGAACTGCGCCGCCTCCAGCCCGTAAAGGCTGCCGCTGCCCGCCCTGATACTGGCCTCCAGCCCCAGGCCACGCGGCAGCACTCGCTGGAAGAAAAACGCCGCACACGCAAGCTTGGCCCCGTGAAACGCCTCATCCTCATCACGCCTGGCCAAGGCCACCGCCGCCATCCGCGCCCACATGTAGGCATACGCCGTCAGCCCGAACAGTTGCAGGTATTCCACCGCTACCGCACTGACCAGGTTTGCATCCTCGCCTGCCCGTACACGCAGCCAGGCGCTAGTGGCCTCCAGCCGCGCCAGGCTCGCTTGCAAGGCCTCACGGTGCAGCGGTGCATCAACGCTGAAGGCACGTATTTCGGCGGCAAAGCTGGCCAGCGCCTGGCCGCCGTCGCCCAGCACCTTGCGCCCCAGCAGGTCGAGCGCCTGGATACCGTTGGTACCTTCATAGATCTGCGCGATGCGCACATCACGCACCCGCTGCTCCTGCCCCCATTCGCGGATGTAGCCATGGCCACCATATACCTGTTGGCCGAGTACGCAGCTTTCCAGGCCGTTGTCGGTAAAGAAGGCCTTGGCCACGGGCGTCAACAGCGCCACCAGGCGCTGGGCGTGCTCACGTTCACCGGCGTCTGCGGCGTAACGCGCCAGGTCCAGTTGCTGGCCGACGTAGGCGGCAAACGCCCGGCCACCTTCGGTGAGGCTGCGCATGGTCAACAGCATGCGCCGTACATCGCCGTGGTGGATGATCGGGTCGGCAGCCTTGTCCGGCGCTTGGGGGCCGGTGGCGGCACGGCTTTGCAGGCGCTCGTTGGCATACCGCACGGCGCTCTGGTAGGACGCCTCGGCACAACCGATGCCCTGGATGCCAATGGACAGGCGCTCGTAGTTCATCATGGTGAACATCGCCGCCAGGCCCTTGTTCGGCTCGCCCACCAGGTAACCCTGGGCATCATCGAAGTTCATCACGCAGGTGGCCGAAGCCTTGATGCCCATCTTGTGCTCGATCGAGCCGCAGTGGGCGGCGTTGCGTGCGCCCAGGCGGCCATCGGCCTCGACCAGGTATTTCGGCACAAGGAACAGCGAGATGCCTTTGGCGCCGGCGGGCGCATCTGGCAGCTTGGCCAGTACCAGGTGGATGATGTTCTCGGTCAGGTCCTGCTCGCCACCGGTGATGAAAATCTTGCTGCCGCTGAGGCGATAGCTACCGTCGGCCTGGGGTTCGGCCCGGCTGCGGAGCAGCCCCAGATCGGTGCCGGCGTGGGGCTCGGTCAGGCACATGGTGCCGGCCCAGCGGCCTTCGTAAAGTGGCGGCAGATAAGTCGCCTTCAACGTCTCGCTGGCGTGGGCATCGATGGCCAGGCAGCTGCCGGCGCTCAACGCCGAATACAGGCTGAAGCTGCAGTCGGCGGCGTAGAGCATTTCTTCGAACAGTACCGCGAGCATTTTCGGCATGCCCATGCCGCCAAATGCCGGGTTGCCGCCCAGGCCGACCCAGCCGCCTTCGCGGTAGGTCTGCCAGGCTTCGCGAAAACCGTCTGGCGTGGTGACCTGGCCGGCGTCGAAGCGCACACCTTGCTCATCGCCGTTACGGCTGAGCGGAGCGATCAGCTGGCCAGTGACTTTGGCAGCTTCCTCCAGGATGGCGTCGGCGGTGTCGGCGTCGATGCGTTCGGCCAGGGCGGGCAGGCGGGCCCACAGGGCCGCGGCATTGAACACCTCATGCAGGACGAAGCGCATGTCGCGCAGGGGGGCGAAGTAAGTGGTCATCAGGGGCTCGTGAAGTGAACAGGAAATCTGTGAAGGTTGCGCCGTACCCGTGTAGGAGCAGCCTTGTGCTGCGAAAAGGCCGGCATGGCTGAAGGTAGTCTTCGCCGGTGAGGGCCTCTTCGCAGCACAAGGCTGCTCCTACAGGGAAACGTCGGGGCGTTAGGGGTTCAGAGGGCTTTGGCCCGGTCGCGCAGCACGTACTTCTGGATCTTGCCGGTGGAGGTCTTCGGCAATTCACCAAACACCACGGTCTTCGGCAGCTTGAAGCCGGCCAGGTGCTCGCGGCACCAGCTGGTGATGTCGGCTTCGCGGGTGTCCTCCCGGCCTGGCTTCAGGGCAATGAATGCGCAGGGGGTTTCCCCCCACTTGTCATCCGGGCGCGCCACCACGGCGGCTTCAAGCACTGCCGGGTGTTTGTACAGGGCGTCCTCGACTTCAATGGTGGAGATGTTCTCGCCACCGGAAATGATGATGTCCTTGAGCCGGTCCTTGATCTCGACATAGCCGTCGGCGTGCCACACGGCCAGGTCACCGGTGTGGAACCAGCCGCCACGGAAGGCTTCGGCCGTGGCCTCGGGGTTTTTCAGGTAGCCCTTCATCACCGTGTTGCCGCGCATGAAGATTTCGCCCAGCGTGTTGCCATCGCGTGCCACTGGCTCAAGTGTTTGCGGGTCGGCCACCATCAACCCGTCCAGGGTCGGGTAGCGCACGCCCTGGCGTGATTTGATCCGCGCACGTTCCTCCAGCGAAAGTTCGTCCCATTCGTCATGCCAGGCGCACACGGTGACCGGGCCGTAGACTTCGGTCAGGCCATAGGTATGGGTGACGTGGATGCCCATCTGTTCCACGGCGCCAATGACCTTGGCCGGTGGCGCGGCGCCGGCGACCATGGCCTGCACCGGGTGCTCGATGGCAGCCTTGGCCGCCTCAGGCATGTTGACCAGGGCGTTGAGCACGATCGGTGCGCCGCACAGGTGGGTGACCCGGTGTTCGCGGATCAGGTTCAGGATCTTTTGCGGGTCGACCCGGCGCAGGAACACGTGGGTGCCGGCCAGGGCGGTGATGGTCCAGGGGTAGCACCAGCCGTTGCAGTGGAACATGGGCAAGGTCCACAGGTACACCGGGCGGTGGCCCATGGCCCAGGTCATCTGGTTGCCCAGGGCGTTCAGGTAGGCGCCGCGGTGGTGATAGACCACGCCCTTGGGGTTACCGGTGGTGCCGGAGGTGTAGTTGAGCGAAATGGCCTGCCACTCGTCATCCGGCCATTCCCAGGCAAATTCCGGGTCGCCTTCGGCTAACAGGGCTTCATAGTCCAGCTCGCTGACCGCACGGCCTTCGCCGTACTCCGGGTCATCCACATCCACCACCAGGGGCGGGTGTTCCAGCAGTGCCAGGGCGGCTTCGATCACAGCATGGAACTCGCGGTCGGTAATCAGCACCTTGGCTTCGCCGTGCTGCAGCATGAAGGCGATGGCCTCGGCGTCCAGGCGCACGTTCAGGGTGTTGAGCACGGCACCGGTCATGGGCACGCCGAAGTGCGCTTCGAGCATCGCCGGGGTGTTGGGCAGCATCACCGCCACCGTGTCGCCACGGCCTATGCCACGGCCTGCAAGGGCGCTGGCCAGGCGTCGGCAGCGTTGGTAGGTTGCTTGCCAGTTGCGGCGGATAGCGCCGTGGACCACAGCCGGGTAGCTGCCGTACACGGCAGCGGTGCGTTCGATGAAACTGAGCGGGGTGAGGGCGACATGATTGACGGCAGCGGGCATCAGGCCCTGGGCATAGATCGACATGCGGTAATCCTGTAAGGAGGCAGGCGCAGCTTGTACGCTTGGCCCCCGATGGCTGATTGTTAGCTCTGTTCAGGGTGCAAGGACGCGGACGGTGGACCGCTCCCTGTGTCGCAGTTTTACGCGAACCGCTATGGTAGTAGGAATATCGACTATAGCAATATAGTAAAACTACTATAGCAACGAGCCGCCTACCGTGGACCAGACTGCTTACCCCTTGCTTGCCAAGGATCCACAACCCAGCCTTTTGCTGGCAGCCGACGCCAGGCCACTGGCGCTCAACCCGGCGCTTCAAGCGTGGGTTGAT
>Ga0213824_1000810_pt1 | contig 21142 bp, 20 predicted proteins | sample MC6MC0906MG_FD_179892 | JGI IMG/M metagenome (GOLD analysis project Ga0213824, IMG submission 179892) | Enriched soil aggregate microbial communities from Iowa State University, Ames, United States - MC6-MC0906-MG | ecosystem: Environmental > Terrestrial > Soil > Unclassified | place: USA: Iowa...
ATAACACGCTCGATCAGGCACAGCAGGACAAGTTCGACCACCTGTGTCGCAAGTTGCGCCTGAATGCCGGCGACTACCTGCTGGACGTTGGCTGTGGTTGGGGTGGCCTTGCGCGCTTCGCTGCACGGGAATATGACGCCAAGGTATTCGGCATCACCTTGAGCAAGGAGCAGCTCAAGCTGGGCCGGCAGAGGGTCAAGGCCGAAGGGTTGGCCGACAAGGTCGACCTGCAGATTCTCGACTACCGTGACCTGCCGCAAGACGGTCGCTTCGACAAGGTTGTCAGCGTTGGGATGTTCGAGCATGTCGGCCATGCCAACCTGGCGCTGTATTGCCAGAAACTGTTCGGCGCCGTGAGGGAAGGGGGCTTGGTGATGAACCACGGTATCACCGCCAAGCATGTCGATGGCCGCCCGGTCGGGCGTGGCGCAGGTGAGTTCATCGACCGCTATGTGTTCCCCCATGGCGAGCTGCCGCACCTGTCGATGATCAGCGCCCGCATCTGTGAAGCGGGGCTGGAGGTGGTAGACGTGGAAAGCCTGCGCCTGCACTACGCCAAGACCCTGCACCACTGGAGCGAAAACCTGGAGAACCAGCTGCACAAGGCGGCGGCGCTGGTGCCGGAAAAGACCCTGCGCATCTGGCGCCTGTACCTTGCAGGTTGTGCTTATGCCTTTGAGAAGGGCTGGATCAACCTGCACCAGATATTGGCAGTGAAGCCATACGCCGATGGGCACCATGACCTGCCCTGGACGCGCGAAGATCTGTATCGCTAAGCCTGTCGATGCGGATTTTGTGGGAGCGGCCTTGTGTCGCGAAAGGGCCGCAAGGCCGCTCCCGCACTCAGACTGCTTAGCCTAAAGGATTGGCGAAATCAGCCGTGCAATCCGCATCCCCAACTGCTGCAGTCGATGAGTGTCGAGGGTGTCCTCCGCAGTAATTTCCCGCGACTGTTCAAAGTCATTGGTCAGCATCTTTTCCACCTGGTCGGCGAAGCTGCGGTCGACGGTAAGCAGGGTGATCTCGAAGTTCAGACGGAACGAGCGGTTGTCCAGGTTGGCACTGCCGATCGCGCTGACATCATCATCCACCAGCACCACCTTCTGATGCAGGAAGCCCGGCTGATAGCGGAACATGCGCACACCCGCGCGCACCGCTTCGAAGGCGAACAGGCTGGAGGCGGCATAGACCACGCGGTGGTCTGGCCGTGACGGAATCAGCACGCGCACATCCACCCCGCGCAGCACCGCCAGGCGCAAGGCGGCGAACACCGCCTCGTCGGGGATGAAGTAGGGGCTGGTGATCCACACCCGTCGGGTAGCGGAATGGATCGCTTCGAGGAAGAACAACGAGCAGGTTTCCTGCGGGTCGGCGGGGCCGCTGGCCAGGGCCTGGCACAGCACACCGTTATCAGGGTAGGTGTCCGGCAGGATCAGCGGCGGCAGCTGGCGCGTGGCCCAGTACCAGTCCTCGGCGAACGACTCCTGCAGGCAGGCCAGCACCGGCCCGCTGATCTGCACATGGGTGTCACGCCAGGGGGAAAGCTTAGGGTGCCCACCGAGGTATTCGTCCCCCACGTTGTGCCCACCGATGAAACCCAGCAGGCCATCCACCACCACGATCTTGCGATGGTTGCGGAAGTTGACCTGGAAGCGGTTGAACCAACCGCGGCGGGTAGCGAAGGCATGAATCTGTACACCACCGTCGCGCAGTTGCTGGCTGTACCGGGCTGGCAATGCATGGCTGCCGACACGGTCATAGAGCACGAATACCTGTACCCCCTCGGCAGCCTTGCGCAGCAGCAGTTTTTGCAATGCCTTGCCCAAGGTGTCGTCATGGATGATAAAGAACTGCACCAGCACCACATCGCGGGCTTTGTCGATGGCGGCGAAGATGGCATCGAACGTGGCTTTTCCATCGATCAACAACTTCACCTGGTTGTTTGCCAGGCAGGGCATGCGCCCCAGCTTGGGCATGGCGCGCAGGGCTGCGTAGCTTTCTGATTCACGTGCGGTAAGGGCTTCTTCCACCCAAGGCCGCCAGTTGAGACTGGCCATGGCCACGTGCATTTCCTGGTTGGCCTGCCGCCTGGCCTTGATGTAGGCATAGAACGAGCGGGCGCCGAAGATCAGGTAAGGGATCAAGGTAAGGTAGGGGATGAAGACCAAAGGCATGGCCCAGGCGATGGCCCCTTGAGCGGTACGCACGGTGAAGATCGCGTGCAGTGCGGCGACGATACCCAGAAGGTGAATCAGTCCGAGTAGGTAACCAAAAAAGTAGGGGCTGTGGTAATCCATATGCATCCTGCTTGCCGAGTACACTTGAGGTAACAGAACACGTTCCCGGTCCGCCTTGCAACCCGAAGGTGGATTTGGCGTCCAAGGTTCAGCCCGGCCCGCTTGGCCGGTTTTTTTCAGGAGCGATCGTCCATGAAGATTCGTCTGCCACTGTTGGCGTTGGCCCTGGCCATGAGCAGCCCGCTGGTGCATGCCCAGGTGCTGCAACCCGGTTTGTGGGAGCTGACCACCAGCAACATGCAGGTCGATGGCAAGCCGTTACCCGACATGCAGTTCATGCTCGGTCAGTTGAAAAACTTGCCGCCAGAGCAACGCGCGATGATGGAGGGGGTATTGGCCAAACAGGGCGTGACTGTCGGTGGTAACGGCGTGCGTTCGTGCCTGACGCCAGAGCAGGTGGCAACCAACGACATCCCGCTGCAGGACCCGAAGTCTGGCTGCACCCAGAAGATTACCGACCGTACCGGTAATGTGTGGAAGTTCCAGTTCAGCTGCCCCAAGGCACAGGGCACTGGCCAGGCCACCTTCCTCAGCGACCGCGAATTCACCACTCAGGTCAGTGGTACGTTCAACGCTTCGGGTGTGCAGCAGCAAGGCAGCATGAACACCCGTGCGGTGTGGCTGGGCAATGACTGTGGTACGGTCAAACCGCGCAGCTGACATCCCATTGCCATTGGCTGCTGGCGACGGCGTCGTGGGCATGCAGGCTTTCTGCATGTTCCACGCGCAGCTTGAACGCCGTGCTCCATTCCACTTGCCGAAGCGCCTTGTGCAAGCGTCGCGCAGCGTCTTCGCAAAACATCAGGTTTTGCCCGTTCGCCAAGGCGAAGGCTTGCTCGTCCGCACGTTTCACTGCGGTTTGCACAGCTGTCCCTAAGCTTGCCTCAATGCAATTGATCAACTCGGTGATGGGTAAAGCGTGCTGATCGCTGCGCAGCCGTACCTGGATGTGCGCGCTGCTTCGCTGGCTGTGGGGCGTCGCCACAATACCTTCGGCGCTACCAAGCCACTGCAAGGCAGCGGATTTTTCGACATGCTCCTCGCTGAAATCGTCCATGAACTGCTGCTGAATCAGCTGCCGTGCAAGTGCAGCGGAGCATGGGCAGGTCGAGGAGTAAGGAACGGAAACCGATAGTTCCACGTGGAACATTTCATTTTCTATCCGTGCATTCACCGTTGCGGCATAACTTTTCCAGCCTGCCAATGGGCTGATCAAGGCCGGCCTTTTCAGCAGATGCTCGAAGCTGAGGCGCAAGTAAGCGGCAGAGGAAAGGCCTTCATGGCTGCTCAGGAAATCAGCCAATAGCTGCCTGATTACCAGCGCACTGAGTGGCTGATGCTCCAATGACCCCAGGGCAAGGTAAAGCCGCGACATATGGATGCCGCGTGAACTGCCGTCCACCAGGCTTACCCCTGCGTCCACTTTGGCAGCGACGGTGCGCCCTTCGAATTGCACAGGCACGGCGATCCCGCACATGCCCACCCACTCCAAAGGCAAGGTGTACGCCAAGGTTTGTGCTGCGATGTCGGGTAGCTTGAGTTGGGTCATCTGGCTTTCCAAACAAAAAGGGGCATCAGTGGCAACCGCCGATCAAGCTGCAGTGCAGGTTGAAGCGCTGCCCACTGGAGCTGGATACGCGGTTCAGGGTGGTCCAGCCAACGCGACGGCTGTAACCCACCCAGGCTTCGCCATCGCTGGCCAGGCCGGTAAAAAAGGTCAACGTGCCATAGCGGCTGTTGGTTTGTGCCCACAGGCGCCGGCTGCTGAAGTCGTAGCCGCGCAGGTAGATCGTGCTGCCTGCGTTGCGCACGCTGTAATAACTGCCCTTACCGTCCTGGCAGGCAAGCAGTGTCGCGCTGCGTGTACACACCGCCAACATGCTGCTCTTCGGCATGGCGAACAGCGAAGTGGGCATGGTGAGCAACAGCAACACCATGCCGCGTGGCAGATTCATTTTTCATCCCCGGTGAATACTCGTCCGTCGAGAACGGCTTGGCGAAATTGTATTGTTACTTTATAACATTGTGCAATGCATCGTTTCGAATGCGCTCGCCCGAAGAGGTTTCGCCATGTCCAACCGTCTCCCTGTCACCGTGCTGTCTGGCTTCCTTGGCGCCGGCAAGAGCACTTTGCTCAACCATGTGCTGCGTAACCGTGACAACTTGCGCGTCGCGGTCATCGTCAATGACATGAGTGAAATCAACATCGACGCCAGCGAGGTGCAGCGCAACGTCAGCCTCAACCGCGCTGAAGAGAAACTGGTCGAAATGAGCAACGGCTGCATTTGCTGCACACTGCGTGAAGACCTGCTCGAAGAGGTGGCGCGGCTGGCCGAAGAAGGGCGCTTCGATTATTTGCTCATCGAGTCCACCGGTATCTCGGAGCCGCTGCCGGTTGCCGAGACGTTCACCTTTCGCGACGAGCAGGGCCGCAGCCTATCGGACATGGCGCGCCTGGACACCATGGTCACTGTGGTCGATGGCCTGAATTTTTTACGCGATTACCAGGCCGCAGACAGCTTGGCCAGCCGTGGCGAAACCTTGGGTGAAGAGGACGAGCGGTCGATCAGTGATCTGCTGATCGAGCAGGTGGAATTCGCCGATGTGCTGTTGCTGAGCAAGATCGACCTGATCAGCCAGCACGAGCGCGAAGAACTCATGGCCATTTTACGCAGCCTTAACGCCCGGGCGCAGATCCTGCCTATGGTCATGGGCCAAGTGCCGCTGGCGCGTATCCTGGACACTGGCCTGTTCGACTTCGACCAGGCAGCCCAAGCGCCGGGTTGGTTGCAAGAGTTGCGTGGCGAGCATGTGCCAGAGACTGAAGAGTATGGTATTGCGGCCACCACCTGGCAGGCCCGGCGACCGCTTCATCCACAACGCTTTTTCGACTTTATCCACATGCCTTGGGGCAATGGTCGGCTGCTGCGTTCGAAGGGTTTTTTCTGGTTGGCCAGCAAGTACCAGGAAGCCGGTAGCTGGTCCCAGGCAGGTGGCATGATGCGCCACGGCCTGGCGGGCCGTTGGTGGCGTTTCGTACCGCGCGAGCAGTGGCCGCAGGATGTGGATAACACTGCCGAGATATTGAAGCACTGGGCTGCCGAGACCGGTGATTGCCGGCAGGAACTGGTGTTCATCGGGCAGAATATCGACTTTAAAAAATTATCCACAGAACTTGATGCGTGCCTGTTGACAGATGATGAGATGGATTTGGGGCACATGGGCTGGTTGCGTTTGCCCGATCCATTCGGCTCTTGGCACCAGGAGTCTGCAGCATGAACCCGGCGCGCAAGGCTGTGGATATCTTTCAGGTGTTTGGCGAAACGCCGCTGGTGTTGACTGAGGTTTTGCAGGACGGCGTGAACCTGGCCGTGTGGCGCCGCCGCTTGCCGCCGCAGCTGGAGGATTTCGCCAAGGTGGTTGTCAGCCTCGGGCAAACCTTGGCTGATCAGCGCGTAATCGAGGTGGACGAGCAGCACATGCCGGTTTTGTCGGATTTGCTGCGCGAAGCGGCGGACTTGCACGGTTACGAAGCATTCGTGGCCGATGTCGCCTGGTTGGTGGGGGCGTATACCTGCCTGGTTGGCGCGCGGCGGGTGGGTTTGCGTCTGCGGGTACTGGCTGGGCCCATGTGCCCGCGCTTCCATGTGGATAACGTTCCGTTGCGGCTGCTTACTACCTACGCGGGGCCGGGTAGCGAATGGTTGCGAGAGCATGAGAGCCCACGCCGTGAGTTACTCACAGCCCTACCACCTGTGGATAACATTCAGCGTCTGGGCGTGGGTGAAGTGGCCGTACTCAAGGGCGAGAAGTGGCAGGGCAACGAAGGGGCAGGCCTGGTGCACCGCTCGCCCTCGGGCCAGCAGGGGCGCCTGCTGCTCAGCCTTGACTGGCTAGCCTGACGGCGCATAGTGAGCCATCACCCCGCCTGAAGCCATCCCATGCTGCAGAACATTCCTACCCATGTGATTGCCGGCCCACTGGGCGCCGGCAAGACCACCCTGATCCGCCATCTGCTGGCCCAGCGCCCAGACAATGAACGCTGGGCGGTATTGATCAACGAATTCGGCCTGGTTGGCCTGGATGCGGCTTTGCTCAGCCGTGACGACGATGGCATCGCCCTCGGCGAGGTTGCAGGCGGCTGCCTGTGTTGTGTCAACGGCATGCCATTCCAGGTGGGCCTGGGCCGGCTGTTGCGCAAATCCCGGCCTGACCGGCTGTTTATCGAGCCGTCCGGCCTGGGTCACCCGCTGCAGCTGCTGGCTCAACTGCAGCAAGCCCCGTGGGCGGGAGTGCTGACAATCCAACCATTGGTGATGGTTGTCGATGCGCAATCCATGGCGCGAAACGAGCCTCTCCCACAGGCGCAACAGCAGGCTTTCAACGCGTCTGAATACGTGGTTTTCAACAAGTCAGAGGCTGTGGATGAAATATCTAAGTTGTTGATAACTAATAAATTTAACGGGAAGAATATTCTTTGGGCGGAACAGGGTCAGGTGCCTTTCTCAAGCCTTCCTGGCTCACAATCACGGATTGTCGACAGCCCATTTGAGGAAAAGCAGATTGTCGACAATCTTGGGAGTGCCCCAACAATAGTGTGGACAGACCCCAGCCTGCCGGTCTGTCTTGCCCAGGAGGGGGAGGGAGGTTGGAGCATTGGCTGGCGCTGGCATCCCGCACAGCAGTTTTATCCACAGCGGCTACAGGCGTTCTTACGCACCTGGCCATGGCGGCGTGCCAAAGGGGTTATCCACAGCGTCGAAGGATGGCGGTCATTCAATGGGCTCAATGGTGACATGCCTGTGTGGCAGACCAGTGACTGGCGCAGGGACAGCCGCATCGAGCTGATTTTTGATCAGCCGCAATCGCAACCCACACTGCAAGCGGGGTTGAGCGAATGCCGCGTCAGCTGATCAGTTGCGCCAGCGATTGTGTTCCTGGCGCCACTGCTGCATCTCGATGACGTTGTCGGTGCGTGGCGGGGTCTTGATTTCGAATGGGTAGGGCGCCAGCTCGATCTGCACGCTGTGTGCACCGAACTGGGTCACGGTACCGGGGTGGCGTTGCTCGCCAGTGACGGTGAACTCGAAGGCATAGAGGCGTGCCAGGCGCTTGCGGCCATTGGCATCACGGACAAAGGCGATGCGCTTGAGTGCGACGGCATCGTCGAGCAGCTCGAGGTCGAGCTTGGCGCAGTGCTGTTTGACCCGTTCCAGGGCTTTTTCGCGCAACCCATGGTTGTGCCACAACCAAGCGCCTGCCGTGGCTACCAGCATCAGGACGAGGACGTTCTCCAGGGTCAACATTTGCATATGCTCCAAACAGGTAGATCCAGCTTAACTGCGTCCCTGGCCTGTCGTACAGGTGGCAATCGAGTTCATACTGCGCTGCGCACAATCCTTGAAACAGCTTTGGAAACCTCCCGCATGAAACGTACCCCGCACCTGCTCGCCATCCAGTCCCACGTGGTGTTCGGCCACGCCGGCAACAGCGCCGCGGTGTTTCCCATGCAGCGTATCGGGGTCAATGTCTGGCCGCTCAATACCGTGCAGTTCTCCAATCACACTCAGTATGGCCAGTGGGCGGGTGAAGTGCTTGCTCCGGCGCAAATTCCAGCGTTGGTGGAAGGTATTTCCAACATTGGCGAGCTGGGTCACTGCGATGCGGTGCTGTCCGGCTACCTGGGCAGTGCCGAGCAGGGGCGGGCGATCTTGGCTGGCGTCGAGCGTATCAAGGCGGTGAACCCGAAGGCTCTGTACCTGTGTGACCCGGTCATGGGGCACCCGGAGAAGGGCTGCATCGTGCCGCCGGAGGTGAGCGAGTTCCTGCTCGACGAGGCGGCTGCCCGGGCCGACATCCTGTGCCCCAACCAGCTGGAGCTGGACAGTTTCTGTGGGCGCCGCGCGCAGTCGCTGGAGGATTGCGTGAACATGGCGCGCAGCCTGCTGCAGCGTGGCCCGCAGGTGGTACTGGTCAAGCACCTGGTTTACCCCGGGCGGGCCGAAGACCAGTTCGAAATGCTGCTGGTGACTGCCGAGCACAGCTGGCACCTGCGCCGGCCGTTGCTGGCGTTCCCGCGTCAGCCGGTGGGCGTGGGTGACCTGACCTCAGGCCTGTTCCTGGCCCGCGTGCTGCTCGGCGACAACTGGGTGCAGGCGTTCGAATTCACCGCTGCCGCCGTGCATGAGGTGCTGCTGGAAACCCAGGCCTGCGCCAGCTACGAACTGCAGCTGGTACGGGCCCAGGACCGCATTGCCCACCCGCGGGTGCGCTTCGAGGCGCAGTCGCTGGCGCTTTAGTTTGCGTCAGTTTTCAGGTCCTGGTAGCGCTTTTCCAGCTCCTGGCGAATCTGGCGACGCTGCTGGCCTTGCAGGAAGCGGCGCTTTTCTTCGCTGCTGTGCGGCTGGCGCGGCGGCACCGGCACCGGGCGGCGGTTGTCGTCGACCGCGACCATGGTGAAGAAACAGCTGTTGGAATGGCGCACCGAGCGCTCGCGGATGTTCTCGGTCACCACTTTGATGCCCACTTCCATCGAGGTGTTGCCGGTGTAGTTGACCGACGCCAGGAAGGTCACCAGTTCACCCACGTGCACGGGTTCGCGGAAGATGACCTGGTCGACCGACAGGGTCACCACATAGCTACCGGCGTAGCGGCTGGCACACGCATAAGCCACTTCGTCGAGGTACTTGAGCAGGGTGCCGCCATGTACGTTGCCAGAAAAGTTGGCCATGTCCGGGGTCATCAGGACGGTCATGCTCAGCTGGGCGTTTCCAGGTTCCATAGTGTGCTCACGGTGAGGTTGCGCTGAATCGGGCGAATGGGGGGCGTTATCTGCTGACACTTCTGTTCCCCTCTTTTGAATTTGCCTTGTTGATACGGGACGTTGGCTGACGCGCCATCGTCACGCTGATCATGCCATCAGCGGCGCTTTTCCAGCCGATCTGTTTCTGCATATTGCACCGGCTTTTTGCGGCCGGGTGCGATGTTAACCTGAGTACGCCCATGCAACATGGGCTTTCCTGCATTCAATACAGTATGTACTTGCTGCTCGCTCGGGTTTGCCTTGGCAGAGGAGCGGTCTGCCCAGGCATCCAGAAAAAGACGAGAAAAGGAGTATCACGCCATGCATGCCATCAGCTTTATCCAGGACCTGGCAGTCATCATGATGGTCGCGGGCGTGGTCACCATTCTCTTTCACCGCCTTAAGCAGCCTGTGGTGCTGGGCTATATTGTCGCCGGCTTCATCATTGGCCCGCACACCCCGCCATTCGGCCTGATCCATGACGAAGACACCATCAAGACCCTTGCCGAACTGGGGGTGATCTTCCTGATGTTCTGCCTGGGGCTCGAATTCAGCCTGCGCAAGCTGTTCAAGGTCGGCGCCACGGCGTTCATCGCGGCGTTCCTGGAAATCGTGCTGATGATCTGGATCGGCTTCGAGATTGGCCGCTGGTTCGGCTGGAACACCATGGATTCGCTATTCCTCGGCGCTATCCTGGCCATTTCCTCGACCACCATCATCGTCAAGGCACTGAATGACCTGAAGATGAAGAACGAGCGCTTTGCCCAGTTGATCTTCGGCGTGCTCATCGTGGAGGACATCCTCGGTATCGGCATTATCGCGCTGCTGTCCGGCATCGCTGTCAGCGGCACGGTCAGCTCGGGCGAAGTGTTCTCCACTGTGGGCAAGCTGTCGCTGTTCATGATCGTTGCCTTGGTCATCGGCATCCTGCTGGTGCCGCGGCTGCTGGCCTACGTGGCCAAGTTCGAAAGCAACGAAATGCTGCTGATCACCGTGCTTGGCCTGTGCTTCGGCTTCTGCCTGTTGGTGGTGAAGCTGGAATACAGCATGGTGCTGGGCGCCTTCCTGATTGGCGCGATCATGGCCGAATCACGTCAGTTGCTGAAGATCGAACGGCTGATCGAGCCGGTACGCGACCTGTTCAGCGCCATTTTCTTCGTCGCCATCGGCCTTATGATCGACCCTCAAGTGCTCGTCGATTACGCCTGGCCAATCGTGGTCATTACCCTGGCGGTGGTACTGGGCAAGATGCTCTCCTGTGGCATGGGGGCATTCATTGCCGGCAATGACGGGCGCACGTCACTGCGGGTGGGCATGGGGCTTTCGCAGATTGGCGAGTTCTCCTTCATCATCGCGGCGCTGGGCATGACGTTGCAGGTGACCAGCGACTTCCTTTACCCGGTCGCGGTCGCAGTATCGGCAATTACCACGCTGCTGACGCCGTATCTGATCCGTGCGGCCGACCCGCTGTCGCAGAAGCTTGGCAATGTTGTGCCCAGCCGCCTGGCGCGGGTGCTTTCGTTGTATGGCGAGTGGTTGCGCAACATCCAGCCGCAGGGCGAGAGCGCCATGCTGGCGGCGATGATCCGCCGCATCCTGTTGCAGGTGGGGGTGAACCTGGCGCTGGTGATCGCCATCTTCTTCAGTGGAGGTTACTTTGCAGAGCGGATCGGCAACTGGCTCAGTGAGTGGGTCACCGATGCCAGCCAGCAGAAGGCGGTTATCTGGGGGGCTGCGTTGTTGCTGTCGCTGCCATTCCTGATCGCGGCCTATCGCAAGCTCAAGGCACTGTCGATGCTGCTGGCAGAAATGGGCGTGAAGCCGGAAATGGCCGGGCGCCATACCCAGCGTGTGCGCCGCGTGATCGCCGAGGTTATCCCGCTGTTGTCGCTGCTGGTGATTTTCCTGCTGCTGTCGGCATTGTCGGCGAGCATTCTGCCCACCAGCGAGTTGCTGTTGGTGATTGCCGTGGTGGCTGCGGTGGTGGTGGCCTTGTTGTGGCGCTGGCTCATCCGCGTGCACACGCGCATGCAGATTGCCTTGCTGGAGACGCTGGAAAACAGTCGCGAGAATACGCACTGAAGGGAGCAATGCTCCCTGCGCAAGATTTCATCGTCGTCCGAGGGGATGGAGCGGTAGCAATGTCGCCAGGCGCAGAAAGCCTGGCGATTCTAGCTACATTGATGGCACTGGGCCATAAATTTTCCTGTGCCTATACCGGCCTTTTCCCGGGCTTGCCGAGTGAAATCAGCTCTCCAGCCAGACATCCCGCGCCCAGTGCCACACCGATTCCCAGCTGTCTTCACCGACGATTTCCTCTTCGGCATCCCACAGCACCACGGTACCGTCTTCTTCTACGCAGTAGTAGTTGTCGCCGTCCTGGCACAGCGGGATCAGTTCACGCGGTACGCCGGCATCCCAGGCGTTGGCGGCGACGTCGGGCAGGTAGGTATGCGATTGTGGGTCGGTGACAGTCACCGGCTCCAGCGACCCATACACCACGTCGCTGACGGTCAGTAGAAACTCTTTGAACACGAACGGTATGTTGATGAACAGCTCTTCTTCGATTTCGACCAACTGGTCCTCGTCGGGAAGCTCAAGGGGCACCGGCACTGGCTGATTGGCTTCACGGAGTTGTTCGATCACTTCTTCCACGGTTCACTTCCTCTGACCTAGATGACAACGCTGCGCGTTATACCCTAGTAGGCCACTCTGGCAAAAGCAAAAACCCCGGGACAGGCCCGGGGTTTTTTTGTGCAGCACGCAGCGGTTAGCCGTTTTGACGGATACCGGCGACCAGCCAAGGCTGGTTTTCGCCTGGGGCGCGAACCATGTGCCAGCTTTCGCTGAACGCTTCGCCCTGGTCGAAGCGCGAGTTTTTCGACACGCCGCGGAAGGTCAAGGTGGCGTCTGTACGGTCGGCGCGGTCGTCGATACCGTCCAGCTGTACTTCGAGGTTGTCGATATAGGTGGACTGGAAGCCGTCACCCAGTTCAGCACGCTCACGCTTGAGGAACTCGAGCATTTGCGGAGTAACGAACTCGGTGATCTTGTCCATTTCGTTGGCATCCCAGTGCTGCTGCAGCGACTGGAAGTGGTTACGGGCAGCAGCCAGGAAGCTTTGCTCGTTGAACCAGGCCGGGGCGTTGATCACCGGGGCGGCGGCGGCAGGTGCGGCCGAACCACCAAACACCGATGGCTGTGCAGGCTGGTTGTGCGCTTCACGCTGCATCGGCGCATGGCCTGGCATGGCCACTTGCGGCTGCTGCTGGCGGCGGCGTGCGGCAATGAAGCGGAACACCAGGAAGGCGATGAGCGCCACGATCAGGAAGTCCATGATCTGGAAGCCTTCGAAACCGTCGCCCATGAACATGGACGCCAGCAGACCACCGGCGGCCAAGCCGGCCAGTGGGCCCAACCAGCGCGAAGCACCGCTGGCGGCAGCCGGGGCGCGGCCAGGTGCGGTCGGTGCGGCGGCAGGCGTGGTTGGCGTGGCCTGGCGGGTCTGGTGGATAGGCGCGGAGCCCGAGCTCTTGCCGCCGCCGAAACGCTTGGCGTTGGCGTCCAGGCTCAGCGTCAGGCCAACGCAGAGCGCCAGTGCGATGCTAAGAAAACGTTGCATAAGTGGGATATCCCCTGTTGTGGATTGCACGCGCGTCATGGTGCACAGGTTCCCGCGCACATGACCAGCGACATAATGTTTCGAGCTTTTGCCTGAATGTTACAAGGCCGCCCCGTCACGGCGGCCTTGTTCCTCAGATGGCCTCAAGCTTGGCATACCCCAGCATCAGCCACTTGCTGCCTTCGGCAAAATTCACCTGCACCCGCGCCTGGGCGCCCGAACCCTCGAAGTTGAGGATCACGCCTTCGCCAAACACCGCATGTTGCACACGCTGGCCGAGGTTGAATGCCGTCTGCGGAATGTTGGCATTGGCGAACAGGTTGCTGTTGGTGGCCGTCTTGGCCCCACTGAACGGGCGGCTGACACTGTTCGACAGGCGCACTTCCTGAATCAGGCCTGCCGGAATTTCACGTACGAAACGCGACACCTTGTTGTAGGTTTCGCTGCCATACAGGCGACGTGTTTCGGCGTAGGTCATGACCAGCTGGCGCATGGCGCGGGTAATCCCCACATAGGCCAGGCGGCGTTCCTCTTCCAGGCGGCCGGGTTCTTCCAGGCTCATCTTGTGCGGGAACAGGCCTTCTTCCATGCCCACCAGGAACACATACGGGAACTCCAGGCCCTTGGCGCTGTGCAGGGTCATCAGCTGGACGCTGTCTTCATGCTCGTCGGCCTGGGTATCGCCGGCTTCGAGCGAGGCATGGCCGAGGAAGGCCGAAAGCGGCGAAAGATCGGCGTCTTCGTCGGTGGACTCGAAGTTGCGCGCCGCGCTGACCAGTTCCTCAAGGTTTTCTACCCGTGCCTGGCCCTTTTCACCCTTTTCTTCCTGGTGATAGGTAATCAGCCCGGACTGTTCGATGGTGGTCTGGGTCATGGTATGCAGCGGCATGTCCATGACCTTGGTGGCCAACCCCTCGATCAGCTCGATGAAGGCACCCAGGGCGCTGGCAGCGCGGCCCTTCAGGGCCTTGGCAGCCAGCAGCTGGCACATGGCTTCCCACATCGACACCTGGCTGTGGCGGGCATGCTCGCGGATGGCTTCGACGGTTTTCTCGCCAATGCCGCGTGGCGGCACGTTGATCACCCGCTCCAGGGCAGCATCGTTGCCACGCCCTTCGATCAGCCGCAGGTAAGCCATGGCGTTCTTGATTTCGGCGCGTTCGAAGAAGCGCTGGCCACCATAGATTCGGTAGGGGATACGCTCACGCAGCAGGGCCTCTTCCAGCACCCGCGACTGGGCGTTGGAGCGGTACAGGATGGCGATTTCGTTGCGCGCATTGCCCTGCTTGACCAGGCTCTCGATGGTTTCCACCACGTAGCGCGCTTCGTCGTGTTCGTTATAGGCCGCGTACAGGGTCAGCGGTTCGCCTTCGCCCATGTCGGTCCACAGTTCTTTGCCCAGGCGCCCGCTGTTGTTGACGATCAGGGCGTTGGCGGCCTTGAGGATGCCGCCGGTGGAGCGGTAGTTCTGCTCCAGGCGGATCATTTCGGCGTCAGGGAAGTCGGCAGTGTACTGGTGAATGTTCTCGATCTTGGCACCGCGCCAGCCGTAGATCGACTGGTCGTCATCGCCCACCGCCATCAGGCTGGCACCACCGCGCGCCAGCAGGCGCAGCCAGGCGTACTGCACGGCGTTGGTGTCCTGGAACTCGTCTACCAGCACATGCTGGAAGCGCCGCTGGTAGTGCTCAAGCAGGCCCGGGTGGTCGCGCCACAGGTCCAGTGCACGCAGCAACAGTTCGGAGAAGTCGATGACCCCGGCGCGCTCACAGGCCTGCTCGTAGGCGGTATACACCTCGCGCATGGTCGCCAGGAACAGGTCGCCCCCCGCCTGGATGTGCTGCGGGCGCAGGCCTTCGTCCTTCTGCCCGTTGATGAACCACTGGGCCTGGCGTGCCGGCCACTTCTGCTCGTCCAGGCCCAACTCGCGCATGACCCGCTTGATCAGGCGCTGCTGGTCATCGCTGTCGAGGATCTGGAAGTTCTGCACCAGCCGCGCTTCCTGCCAGTGGGCCCGCAGCAGGCGATGGGCCAGGCCGTGGAAGGTGCCTACCCACATGCCTGCCGGGTTGATCCCCAGCAGTTGCTCGATCCGGTGGCGCATTTCAGCGGCAGCCTTGTTGGTGAACGTCACCGACAGGATCGAGTGGGGCGATGCTTGCTCCACCTGGATCAGCCAGGCGATGCGGTGCACCAGCACGCGGGTTTTACCGGAGCCGGCGCCAGCAAGCACCAGTTGACGCCCGAGCTTGGCCGCGACGGCCTGGCGTTGAGCATCGTTGAGGGAGTTCAGCAGGAGGGAGAGGTCATCTGTGTGCATCGGGCCATTCTAGGGCGCAGCAGGGGAAGGGTAAATGGCACTGTATGAATATTCACCCTCTGAAGCGGCGATCGGTAGCTCGCTCATGACAGAAAGCGGCCATGGCAGGCTATTCGCCTGTCGTGGCCGCCAGCCGGCATCAATGGGTTTCGATGATGTCGGTGAGGGAGGCGATCAATTTACCGTCGTGGAAAATATCCACTTTCGGGATTGGGCCCGGCTCGTCCGGCAGCTCAAGGCGGACGTCTTTGTCGGTGACGACCTGAGTGAAGTAGCCGTCCTCGTGTTCAAGCTTGAGCTCCAGGGCCAGTGCATAGGACCTGTCCTGCCTGCTGCGCTTGACCAGTACCGGTACCAGGCCTGGATGGCTTACGGTGATGGTACCGTTCACCCGCAGCCGAGTGCCGGGTGGCATCTTGTCGTATTGGGCCTGCCAGTCTTTGCATTCGATGATCATTGTAAAACTCCTGTCAGGGGAAGGGCGGTATGCACCTTCCCAGCGACAGATTGCTTGCAGCACCTACCCGCAAAGCAGAGCGAAGCGCTTCAGCTGTACCAATGCCTGCCATGCCTGGCCAGCAGGCTAACGGCCTGTTCCGGGCCATTGCTCCCGGCGGCGTAGTGGCGGGGCGCCTGAAAGTGTTCCTGCCAACCCTTTATTACCGGGTCGACCCAGTGCCAGGCCGCCTCAACTTCATCACGGCGCATGAACAGTGTCGAATCACCCTCCACGATGTCCAGAAGCAGCCGTTCGTAAGCTTCCCAGCGGCGGGTCTGGCTGAAGACCTGAGCCAGGTTCAGGTCCAGCTCGACCGGTTCCAGCCGCATGCCCCTGCCTGGGCTCTTGGTCATCATGCGCAGGCTGATGCGTTCATCCGGCTGCAGCTGTATCAACAGCTGGTTGACCTGGCCACCGCTGAACAGCTCGTGGGGCACCGGCTTGAACTGAATGACGATCTGCGACGAGCGCCGTGCCATGCGCTTGCCGGTGCGCAGGTAGAAAGGCACACCTGCCCAGCGCCAGTTGTCGATGTGCGCTTCGATGGCCACGAAGGTTTCGGTATCGCTGTCGTTGTCGACGTCCTTTTCGAAGTAATAGGCCGGCACCTCCTGGCCGCCGATATGCCCGGCCCCGTATTGGCCGCGCACGGTCTTGTCCTGCACGTCCTGGCCGGTGATCGGCTTGAGGGCCCGCAGCACCTTTACCTTTTCGTCGCGCACCGCTTCAGCCTCGAACTGTGCAGGCGGCTCCATGGCCACCAGGCACAGCAGCTGCAGCAGGTGGTTCTGCAACATGTCGCGGGTTGCCCCGGCGCGGTCGTAGTAGGCGCCGCGGTTCTCTACCCCAAGGGTCTCGCAAACGCTGATCTGTACATGGTCGACCTGATTGTTGCCCCACACCGGCTCCAGCAAGGCATTGGCGAAGCGCAGGGCCATCAGGTTCTGCACGGTTTCCTTGCCCAGGTAGTGGTCGATGCGAAATACCTGGTTTTCTTCGAACACTGCGCCAATTGCTTCGTTGATGGCGGTGGCCGACGCCAGCGAGTGGCCGATCGGCTTTTCCAGCACGATGCGCGCTTCGGGGTCGGCCAGCCCGGCGTTACGCAGGTGGTTGGCAATCGGCACGAACAGGTTGGGAGCAGTGGCCAGGTAAAAGATGCGCGTCAGCCCGCCCGGCTCGCCCAGGTAGCGTGCCAGGCGGCCGAAGTCGGCACTTTGCGAGGCATCCATGGCGAAGTAGTCCAACCGGGCGGAAAACCGCTGCCAGACCTCTTCGTCGAAGTTGCTGCGGGCAATCTGCGCCCGGCAGTGGCGTTCGGCGAGCTTGAGATAGTCGTTGCGTGGCAAGTTGCGCCGTGCCAACGCGATGATGCGCACGGCATTGTTCAGACGGGCCTCGCGAAACAGGTGGTAAAGCGCGGGAAGCAACTTGTGCAGCGCCAGATCGCCGGTGCCACCGAATACCAGAATGTCGCAAGGAATAGTCAAACCGCCACTCTCCACGTTCGTTTAACTGGGCGGGTTGGCGTCCATGTAGTATAACTACAAGAAAGCTACAACCCGGCCAGCCGATCATAACCGAGTCCAGCCCGTGAATCTGTTGCAACATATCGCCCAATCGCGCCACCTGCTGCGCAAATCGGAACTCAAAGTGGCCGACCATGTGCTGCTCGACCCGGCTGCGGTCATGCACAGCTCCATGGCCGACCTGGCGCACAGCGTGGGTATCAGCGAACCGACCATCGTGCGTTTCTGCCGGGCGATCGGTTGCTCGGGCTTTCAGGACCTGAAGTTGAAACTGGCGCAAAGCCTGGCCGCCGGGGCCAGTTTTGGGCAGTTCGCCATCCATGAAGATGACTCGGTTGCCGACTACAGCCTGAAGATTTTCGACACTACCCTGCACACGCTGATGGAAGTGCGCGAGCACCTCGACCCGCATGCGCTGCAACAGGCGGTGAGCGCCATGGCCCAGGCGCAACGGGTGGAGTTCTACGGCTTTGGCGCATCCGGCGCGGTAGCGGCGGATGCCCAGCACAAGTTCTTCCGTCTTTTGCTCAGTGCGGCGGCGTATTCCGACCCGCACATGCAGGCGATGTCGGCGGTGACCTTGAGGCCTGGCGATGTGGCGGTGTGCATTTCCCAGTCGGGCCGTTCCAAGGACCTGCTGATCACCGCCAACCTGGTGCGTGAAAGCGGTGCCAACCTGATTACCCTGTGCCCAAGCCAGACGCCGCTGGCCGAGCTGTCGACCGTGAACCTGGCGATCGACGTGCATGAGGACACCGAAATCTACACCCCGCTGACCTCGCGTATCGCTCACCTGGTGGTGATCGACGTGCTGGCCATGGGCGTGGCCATGGCGCGCGGCCCGAGCCTGGTCAACCACCTTAAAAGCGTAAAGCGCAGCTTGCGCAGCCTGCGTTTGTCGCCCAAGTCGATCAAGGCTACAGACGACTGATTTTCTTTGTCAGCGCAGGACCTTTCGCGGGTAAACCCGCTCCCACAGGTACTGCGCACCTCTTGAAGTCGGCGCTCTCCCTGTGGGAGCGGGTTTACCCGCGAAAGGGCCAGCATAGGCGAAGCAGGTTTAACTGTTTTGTCACCATTCCACAGCCAAACCGTAAACCTTCAAAGCCAGTCTGAAACTCCCGCATCCTATCTGGGAGACAGGCAATGGCACGTGACCACGACGGTATCTACCAACCCAACGCCAAAGCTCGCAAGCAGCAGGAAAAGGATCAGCGCCGCATGGAATACCGCCGCGCGATCGAGGTGTATTGCGACCAACGTCAACTGCTGCGCGAGCTGGTGGACTATCCCGAGTTGCAAGCACTCACAGTGTGGCAGTCTTCAGTGGCAACTTCCCCGAAAAACGCTCAACCAGCGCACTGATCAACGCACGTTCGCTGCGGATGAACGCCAGAAACGCCAAGGCCACCGGCGACTGCCGCTTGGCCTTGGACTGCACCACGCACCAGCTGCGGTACAGCGGCAGCTCTTCCACCGGTAACTCCTTCAGCGCACCGGTGGCCAGCTCCAGATTGACCGCATGGCGCGTCAGCAGGGCAATCCCCAGGCCGGCGATCACGCATTCGCACTGGGCATCGGCCGAGGCCACTTCCAGGGTCTGGGTGAAATGCACGCGCTTGTCCTTGAAATACTCCTCGCAGGCCTTGCGCGTGCCTGAACCCTGCTCGCGCACCAGCAGGGTATGAGGCTCCAGGTCTTGCAGGCGCAGCTGCTCCAGCTTGCACAGCGGGTGTTCCGGCGGCGCTACCGCAATGATCGGGTTGTTGAGGAACGGCAGAAACTCCAGGCCCATGTCCTGCGGCACCATCGACATGATGATCAGGTCGTCGCGGTTGTCCGAAAGGCGGCGGATGGCTTGGGCACGATTGACCACCGTCAGGGTCAGGTTGACCTCCGGGTGGCGCTGCTTGAAGGCGGCGAACAGGTGTGGCACGAAGTACTTGGCGCTGGACTCGATCGCCAGTTTGAGTTGCCCCTGCAGTGAGCCCTGCATGTCCGACAACTGCATGTCCAGGCTCTCGAGGCGCCCAAAGATGTCGCGGCTGGCACGTTGCAGGGCTTCGGCCGCTTCGGTCAGGTAGAGCTTCTTGCCCACGTACTCGAACAACGGCTGCCCGATCAGCTCTTCGAGCTGGCGGATTTGGAGACTAACGGCGGGTTGCGTCAGGGACATCTCCTCCGCCGCACGGCTGTACGAGCGCAAATCGCACACCTCATTGAAGATCTGCAATTGACGCAAAGTCATACGCATCAAGGACTTACGCATTTTACACCCGCCTTCGGCAATACCTTGTTACCGCACTATAAGCTTTTGCTAATACTGCCTCTAACAAATATTGATTTTTGTTTATCGACCCACAGCGCTAGGGTGAATACGCGACTGGCCAGCGACGTCTGGCCACGCGCCGACCGGTAGAACCGGCTCGACTGTTCCTACGGCTTTGGGAAGACTCCAGTGATAAAAAAAATCCTGATCGCCAACCGAGGTGAAATCGCAGTTCGGATCGTGCGTGCCTGCGCCGAGATGGGCATACGCTCGGTAGCGATCTATTCCGACGCCGATCGGCACGCCTTGCACGTCAAGCGCGCCGACGAAGCCCACAGCATTGGTGCCGAGCCGCTGGCCGGTTACCTGAACCCGCGCAAGCTGGTGAACCTGGCTGTGGAAACCGGCTGTGATGCCCTGCACCCGGGCTATGGTTTCCTGTCGGAAAACGCTGAACTGGCAGAGATCTGCGCCGAGCGCGGGATCAAGTTCATCGGCCCGGCCGCCGATGTCATTCGCCGCATGGGCGACAAGACTGAAGCGCGCCGCACCATGATTGCCGCCGGTGTGCCGGTAACCCCGGGCACCGAAGGCAACGTTGCCGACATCCATGAAGCCCTGAGCGAAGGTGAGCGCATCGGTTACCCGGTAATGCTCAAGGCCACTTCCGGTGGTGGCGGCCGCGGTATTCGCCGTTGCAACAGCCGCGAAGAGCTGGAACAGAACTTCCCACGGGTGATTTCCGAGGCCACCAAGGCTTTTGGTTCGGCCGAAGTGTTCCTGGAAAAGTGCATCGTCAACCCCAAGCACATCGAGGCGCAGATCCTCGGTGACAGTTTCGGCAACGTGGTGCACCTGTTCGAGCGCGATTGCTCGATCCAGCGCCGTAACCAGAAGCTCATCGAAATTGCCCCAAGCCCACAACTCACGCCCGAGCAGCGCGCCTATATCGGCGACCTGGCAGTGCGTGCAGCCAAGGCGGTGAACTACGAGAACGCCGGTACCGTGGAGTTCCTGCTCGCCGATGGCGAGGTGTACTTCATGGAAATGAACACCCGGGTGCAGGTGGAACACACCATCACCGAGGAAATCACCGGTATCGACATTGTCCGTGAGCAGATCCGCATCGCCTCGGGCCTGCCGCTGTCGGTCAAGCAGGAAGACATCCAGCACCGCGGTTACGCGCTGCAGTTCCGCATCAACGCGGAAGACCCGAAGAACAACTTCCTGCCCAGTTTCGGCAAGATCACCCGTTACTACGCCCCCGGCGGCCCGGGTGTGCGTACCGATACAGCGATCTACACCGGCTACACCATTCCGCCGTTCTATGACTCCATGTGCCTGAAACTGGTGGTGTGGGCATTGACCTGGGAAGAAGCCATGGACCGCGGCCTGCGAGCCCTGGACGACATGCGCGTGCAAGGGGTGAAGACCACTGCCGCCTACTACCAGGAAATTCTGCGCAACCCAGAATTCCGTAGCGGTCAGTTCAATACCAGCTTCGTCGAAAGCCACCCTGAACTGACCAACTACTCGATCAAGCGCAAACCCGAAGAGCTGGCCTTGGCCATCGCCGCCGCCATCGCCGCCCACGCAGGCCTGTGAGGAAACCTATAATGTCCAAGAAAATTCACGTAACCGACACGATCCTGCGCGACGCCCACCAGTCCCTGCTGGCCACCCGCATGCGTACCGAAGACATGCTGCCGATCTGCGACAAGCTCGACAAAGTCGGCTACTGGTCGCTGGAAGTCTGGGGCGGCGCCACCTTCGACGCCTGCGTGCGCTTCCTCAAGGAAGACCC
>Ga0213824_1000813_pt1 | contig 21118 bp, 17 predicted proteins | sample MC6MC0906MG_FD_179892 | JGI IMG/M metagenome (GOLD analysis project Ga0213824, IMG submission 179892) | Enriched soil aggregate microbial communities from Iowa State University, Ames, United States - MC6-MC0906-MG | ecosystem: Environmental > Terrestrial > Soil > Unclassified | place: USA: Iowa...
ATCACGTCGCCATAGATGCGCTTGGCTTCTTCAGCGAACCACTCGATAAAGGACGCGGCGTAGACGATTTCGCCCTTGGCTTCGGCCAATGGCTTGCCTTGCTCGAGGGTCATCAGGCGACCGAGATCGTCCTGGTTTTCGATCAGCAGCTCGAACCAACGGCGCAGCTTGTTGGCGCGCTCCTTGGCGGTCAGCGCACGCCAGGCCGGCAGCGCCTTGTCGGCGGCCTCAATGGCGCGGCGGGTTTCCGCGGCGCCCATCTTTGGCACGGTGCCGATAATCTCGCCCGTGGCAGGGTTGTTGACCTTGATGGTCTGACCGTTGTCCGCATCCACCCAAGCGCCATCGATAAAGGCCTGCTGGCGGAACAACTGGGAATCTTTGAGCTGCATGTCGGCTTTCCTTAACAGCACCGCGCGCACGCGGAGCGAATTAGAGTTGTTGAAAGGCGCCTTGTGGGCTGCCGTCAGGGAAATCAGCCCCCGCGCGCGCGATCATCAGTGAACTGCGCACGAGAGACGGAGCGTTTGAAATCTCAAACGAATCCTAGGATCAATGGGGGTACAGGGCAATAGTCTGTTCGAAAAAAAGAACGAAAACGGCGCATTTGCCGGATTTTTCTGATCAGCGTGATTCGAGCCCGTTCCGCCGTGTTGACCAACGGCGCCCGGCGCAGGGCCTCTGCGCGGCAAATGCCTACGTTTGAACGGCCAAAGACCGGCATGGACGCCCAAGGTCGACATGGGTATGATGTCGCCCGCACAAGCATCCGTAGCTCAGCTGGATAGAGTACTGCCCTCCGAAGGCAGGGGTCGTGGGTTCGAATCCCGCCGGGTGCACCACATACTAGTTTCTGGCTGTCTTAGACAGTCTACGAAACACCCCAAGAAGCCCGCCTTGTGCGGGCTTTCTTGTTTCTGGCTATCCATCCCTGCCTCCCCCTACAACTCCCGCCGTGTATGCCCACGTGTATGCTTTGAGATTCCTATAACTGGAGGCATACAGGAAGTGAAGCGCTCTGAAATCAAACGCCGCCCCTTAGCAGACACCCTCTTCATCGATGAAGAGGGTCAGGTTGATCAGGTGAGTGCGGCCAAAGCGACAGATGTACTTTGGCAAGCTTCGCAACGTACCAGGTAGGCAAAGGATGGCGATGCAACCTAGCTGAGATCGCAATAAGCACTTCCCAGGTGGTGTTGTGCCACGCGAAATCCTCTGGGGAAGCAGCCTGGCTCGGCACCTTCACAGAAGCCTCAACCTCATCAGCTGGCGTCTGCCGAAAGCCAATCAGGGCACGTGATATGCCAATGGCATTCATATAGGCATCGGAACCCGTCAGCGTCTGCAGTTTCTTTTGGGGGAACCACCTTTCCTTAGTCACCCCTTCAAGATTTGGCACAATCTCCGCAGTCAATTGATCAAGGGCTTTCTGGTCGCCCAGCAGTGCAGCCATGGTTCCTAGGAGCGGCACCAAAGTCGTGGTTTTGAAGAATCGACCTCTTTGAGTTTCTTTCCCGGAGAACAGGGCCATGGCATCTTCAAGATCATCTGTATCAACCGGCATGATCCTGTTCAGATGCAGAGCGGCATCAAAGCGTTCAATGCACTCACGCACAATGAGTTGGGTGTTGGCCGCATCACCCACGGACATGATCGCGGTCATGGCTATCGAAAGGTCAATGGCTTGTCCGTCATAGACGGGTAGCAAGCATCCGTTGTGCGCGTTGATGAAGGACACTAGGCACCCGTGCATGGCTCGGAGAGTTGCGGTATCGACCTTCAGGGATTGAAGCAACAGCAGTGTGGTGCCCAACCGGCCAAGCTCATCGCAAATCAAATCGATGTAGAGCACCTGATCGGGGCGGTAACGGAGCATGCGTCTGCGGTTCAGAAGTGACGGCATTACGCGCTCGTAGTACCGTAACAAGGCGTTCGCATGGAGCCGCGCAAGCGTTTCGAAACGTTTGAGGAACTGAGTGTCGGTCTGCAGGCCAAGCGTTATAGATTCGCTCCAGATGCGTAGTAAAAGGTACTCACCTGCGAGCACGCCTGGTTTCTGATTACCCTCACTTTCGCCCCATACAAGAAGCACAGCCCACCCCATGCCCGCCGCCGCTGCTCGCTTGTGGAATCGGTTAGCACGCGTATTTTCTGATACGTCTTTGTCATCCTCAAGAGCGGCCATGCAGTCATCAACAAACCGAACGAACCTGGAGAATGAAGCCTGCGTATCTTCAAGCCCGGCCAAGGCTGCCCTCAGGTCGGATTTTCCTTTTCCGAGCAGCAAGGCATCGTCAAAGAGGTACTCCTCGATGTAGGGACTCAACTGATCCATGCCCCAGAAATCCAGCGAGCAAAGAGGCGAGAATTCGGCCACCTCTTTCGAGATTGCCGAATAATCTGACTGTGCGTCTTGCTTGAGAATGCCGTTTGAAACCAAGACGATTCGCTTTTTTAGCCCCCGCAGAGGCTCTTGCAGCCGATTCCGGACGTACTCGGTGTACGCTTGGCGGATGGAGGGCGAGATCGCCTGCTGAGTGCCATAGAAGTCGTTCCGGTTCACGTTGCCAAATTTGATGATGAACAGGAAAACTTCCTTCTGCCCCTGAGCATCCTCCTTGGTGGACATGACGTCTACACCCCCCTGATTTACGCCAATCTGAGCACGACTGTGCACGGAATGCCCCATCGCTTGGAGAAGCTCTGGAAGGAGTGCATCCAGCTCATCGCGCTCGCGAAGCCCTGAAAGGTAGTGTGAGAGAACCAGTTGGATGCTCATTGGTCAGCTTCCTTCCATAGGCTCATGATCTTCTGGTCATACAGCAACGGGTCGGCAATCCAGGTCTGAGGCAATTCCATACTCATTTCCTGCGTGAACATGGGAATCATCGTCTCGACGGCCTCGTGATCGTTCTGATGCTCCACTGATACTTGGTGGGAATACTTGAAATGCTGCGCGGTCATGAACATTTCGAACAGGGATCCGCCGTGGGCCTTCTCCGTCACCGCCCGATTCTCACTCCGACGAAGGTAGCTGAAGCTCCGCCGCATTTCCGATGACATCTGTAGCTCAGTGAGGTGGGGCAGGGCGTCCAAGGCTCTGCTTTCGGCGGACAGCCTTTCGCCCAGATGCTTGGCGGGAGTTGACTGGGTAAACGGTGAGGGCTCTGCTTCAAGGAGACGTTTGCAGGTGGCTGGGTACTCTGTCGCCAAAAAATCGATCACCACACTGGTCGTTGCAGAAATCAGAGGGCTTGGGGGCAGGTCTTCGTTCAAACTCAACACCCAACCAAGTGATACTGGTACAGAAACGTTCAGGGCACACAATCTGCGGGCCACTGCGCTGGTGGATGCCTCTGTGGCCCCTGACAGCGAGAACCTCACCAACTTGGGATGTTGGAGGTACTGGACGCTGACTTCGTGCACCAACGCTTTGCTCAGCCTTTGGTGGCCTTTGTCACCAATCCAGTCGCAGGCCGCCAGGACAAACAAATCAGTAGACGCAACCCGATGGAGGCAGTTCTTTGCGTCATCTACAAGCGTATCGGCGTCCACTCCGGAGGTTTCCGCCTCGCGCCAGAGGGCATAGAACTCGCCCAACAAGGCCTGGACATCCTGCTCAAGATTGGCTCCGTAGAGGCGGAGGTAAAAATCGTTGAACCGGATCATGTCCATGTGAATTAGCTCCGAGGATGTGGGTAGGTACGCATTAGGATGATACTAAGTCGCCCCGTGGCTGCCCCAACACTGATTCGCCAGTAAAGCGATGACAGGTAAAGAATCGTGGAGCAACCAATGGCTACAATCGGCCGTTTGAATCGCCCCGAATTTCTTAAATAGTGATCGTCCGCTTTTGGCCGATTGTGTTGAAAAAGTCGGTCCTTTCAGGCTGTGCAAGTACTGACTGCTGAACATGCCTTTTTTTTGCGCGCAGCTACGCGAAATCTGAGCCCGGAACCCTATGTTCAAAGTAAAGATTTCAATCTCAAGCGCGTACTTTTCTGCCGTGGATACCATGGGCGACTTTTTCAACAGAATCGGCCGATTTCTGCCGTTTGTGGCGGGCAGCAATCGGTCAGTAGCACTCGATCGTCGGGCATCATCTCCCGCCAAAAAGGGGCCTATGATTGGATTAGCCGGCAACTCCAATGCAGCACCAGTTTACACCAGCGGCTGATCGGTTGCGGCTGCACCCGAGTCGCCGATCCAAGAAGGCACAACGCGCCACTGATGATTTTCGCGGATATCAGCTTTCGTTGGGCATGATTTCACAAACCCTCTTTACGTAGTAGCATTTTGCAGTCAGGAAGGGACGCAAGGATTCGATGCCTGGGATAAGTGAGGCTGGTTTTGAAGCAAGGAATATGACCCACAGCTCTAATCGAGAACTACGATCACATCCACATCAAGTCTTAATTTCCGCCTAATAAATGGAGAGATTCCAGCTTGATTAATCCAAAGATGGGGCCTGTATATGAAAATTGAATTTATGACCGATCGAGGTTATGAAGGGGCTCTTGCCGTTGAGGCAGGCCCTTTCAAAAAGTGGCTCAATATGAACCATCCTGAGATTGAGGTAGAAACGCCAAAGGATGCGACGATATTTGATCTCCACGACTACTCATACATCATGCCCTTGGTTAGCCTAGCCAGCGATATGTCCTTGCAAAACTATCTCGCGCTTGTAGTCCAATATTTAGAGACCTACACCAGTAACCGCTTGGATGGTGAGTCTGATGAAGTCCAGCTAAGCGCTTTCTATCAAGATGGATCTGTAACAAAGGAATTCAATTTCAAGGGAACCACAGATGCATTGAAGGCCAGCGTAAAAAAATTTGACCTTAACAAGTTTATGGAATCACCTTGATGTACGGGCTAAACATTCTTGTCACCGAGCTGCCCAGTATTCAAAAGACTATTATAGAAATCCTAATACACATTTCTAGCAGGAACTATGACGATGCGCTTAAGCTAGTGGGCGAGGCGCAGACTGAAATCAACGAATATAAAACCGGCACAACCGAGGACCCGACAAAAAACAATTGTTTCATATATTACGTATTCTTCGAACTACTTAAAAGCCTAGCTTCGTACTGGAAGTGTGTTGAGTCAGAGAAATATTACGATTCTTGGTGCAAGCTTCAGGACATTTTGGACCACTTACGCCAACTCAAGGGATTTTATAAACAAGAGAACAAAACTCTTCAGTTCCTGACTCGACAACTACTCTCCATAGAGAAAGTTTACCCTTACAAATATTTCTCAAGCTGCGGTTTTATTATTGAGAAATTTGAGTGCAGCCTCTGCTCTCAGAACATTGATAGTGATAAGTGTCCACATGTTAAAGGCCAGCTATATTCAGGGGAAATGGCAATCGCCATTGCTCGAAACATAAAAACCATCGACCATCTAGCGATTGTTACCAACCCAAAGAACAAACGTCTGGTCTTAGCACCAGACGACTCTAGGCAAGAATTCAACCTACTCCGATTATTGGTTCTAGAGTTCAACGCAAAAAAATGCTGCCCATTGAGCTTCGCGCAAGTCCACCTCATTGAAAAAATCCGCATCGATCCAGACCATCAAAGAGCCCCGCGAAACTCACCATGCTATTGCGGAAGCGGAAAAAAATACAAAAAATGCTGCATAAAATCAGAGCAAATTCCTCATCTCCACATGGATATCTCTCTCGAGGCTTTGTTTGAAAGCCAAACATCCCAGTTTTAACCGGACAAAAATCTACCGCAGCGCAAAATCTGCACAATGAAACACTAGGAGTAAAGATGGCCAAGGCGAAGCCAGAGATGAAGATGCCAGAATTTATGGTGTTTCTTCGAGCATTAGCAGTTGGGTTTCTGATAGCAGAAGTCTGGAGGGTATCATCCTATCTAGGTGATAACTTTGGCTCGAAATTGATCAATGTGAATTTCTGTACTACAGCCTCATTCGTCCTATGCATAGCGTTGACTTGCTTTCTATATATATTAAAGCGAGGAGGATTATCACATGCTGCTCGCATCGTTCGCAGCGGTAGAGTTGATCTACTTTTAGCAACCATAGTCGGCGCATGTGTTAACGAACTCCTTTCTTCGAAGCTTGAAATATTCCACAAGGTTATCCAAGGTGCCGATCCGTACTGGACACCAGCGATTCTGGCGCTGCTCTGCACAATATTAATATCACCATTAGTTCAAGCCTATCTCGCCGACACCAAAAAAGACACTTCCCAGCTATATTTTTTAGCAGACGATGAAATACAGCAGAAGAATGAAGATGCATTAGGCTCTGATTCTCAAGCTGAATCATTCGCGAAGACGGTGATGGCAAGTAAGGCGCACCCAGGCCTAGTATTTGGCATTGATGGGCCCTGGGGCGTAGGCAAAACAAGCTTCATAAATCTGGCAGCCCGCCACTGGGAAAAACATTCTAATGAAGTAATTGTTTGCCGCTTCGAACCACTCCGTTTTGCTTCTGAGCCAGATCTTACGGATAGGTTAATCAAGGAACTATCGGCAACTATTCAGAAAGAAGCCTACGCTCCGGAATTCCGGCCGGCCGCTACGCGCTATTCACGCCTAATCAAAGGCAAAGCAGATATATCCTTCTTGGGATTCAAGCTCGCTGTCGAACCATCACAAGAAACCCTTGATGAACTTTTAGATGACATTGACGATGTACTTCGAAGAATAGGCCGACGCATTATTATCGTCATTGATGATCTTGACCGCCTAGATGCAAAAACCGCCAATTCTATTTTTTTCGCAACCCGCAGAACATTCAAATTATCACAAGCGACCTTCATACTTTGTTACGACACTGAAATTCTAGCAGGAGTGCAGGAGGAGACCTCGCGCGCACGTGAGTTCCTAGAAAAATTCGTCACTGTGAAGTTCAGCTTATTTGTCGATAGCAATTCCATACGGAATTTCCTAACAAGGGATTGGCGTAATAAAGAGCAGGAACTTGCATCGGTGCCTTCTGACACAATGGTACAGCTTGGTGCTGTGCTCAGCGAGCTTGCGAATATTCTTGAGGGGGATAACGCTGCCAGCTATTTGCCTTTTGTTGGGAATCTTCGAAAGGTAAAACGTTTCGTGAACGCCTTGCTTATTCTACAAATGGAGCGCAGCGACCTATCACGCACAGACTTCAACAAGGTCGACCTCATTAACCTCATATTGCTACATTTATTCTACCCAGGTACCTTCAGGCTAATTTATGCAGAAGAAACAGAAGGTAGATCCGGCCGCTTCTCATTGAAGAGAAATCCTAAATCAGACTACTTTATAAACTCACCAGAGTTCTCGGGACAATTAGAAAATGAGCCAGCTCAAGCTTTCCTGCTACGTCAGCTCTTCGACGCAGAAACTCTAGAACTCCCGCCACGCGCCGACATAGAGCTATCAGTACGAGCCAGTCGCGCATGCTTTAACCATGAAGAATCACGCAATCTAGAAAACTACCTCAAGCTTATTGTCAGATTTGCCACTCCTGAGCCCCAGGATACCTTTGCCCTGTACCAACAAGCTGTTAACGCAGTTATAAATGATGAAAAAATTGCGACTATCCTATCGTCAAAAAACTTCTATCTACCTGTTCATGAACGAGCCCATGATCAGTTCTGGAGACTGCTCGTAAATAGCTCCTCCAACTTCAACGATATTGCAGCCGAAGATGCCATTAACACCTTGGTTGAATACCTCCCCCGATATGCATCTATCGGCCGATCCGACGGGAGCCTACGGCATAGATCTATCTACGCACTCTTGAGGCTTTTAGATCGAGCTGGATGGAGTAGAACGGGCGGCAATCGTTTTGAAAACTCTAATGAAAATGTGAGAGAGATAGCTCAACGAATTTTTGGCGAGGAAGAGTACAAAAATAAAGGCCTGATTGATCGACTTGCCAGCGATGATCGAGGTGCGTTGGGCTGGAATGACTTAATGCTATTTCGGCTCCAATGCTCGGCAGATCGCCAAGGCCAACTGCATAATCTTCAAAAAGCACTCATAGTGTTTGATCACCCGGACGCAGAAACCTCAGGCGCGGTGGCAAGATTGGCAATCATGGGAATGAGAAAAATCTCCCAAATAATCTTTGCCAAATTCAAAGCCGACTACATTGATAGGAAAGTTAATTTTTACGCTGCAGTTGATGCGATTCCAGTGGAAAACTTTGACACGACGGGACTTTTGCTCACTCATAGAAATGAGCCAAGCATAAAAAATGAAATTGCCAGCAACATACTTGCCAGCCGCTCAGGCGTAAAAGGTTTTGTGATATACCAGCTATGCAATAGCAAAGGCGCGAATGGCTCTGGAGTCGGTTGTGGTTACTACGATGAAACAGGTGTTGAGGACAATCACGGCATATCAAGAATAATTGATAGTTATGTATTCGTTTTTTGCTTCAACCCCAAGGTTGATGAAGATAACGCCTATCACTTCCTTGATTATTGCCTCTCCCACCTCAGTAACTCATATTTCGAAGGAACGCCAGGTGATGGCTTCGTGGCCGCCAGAAGCGGTTTAATCGGATGCTTCGATATTGAGAGCTTTGCCTGTTATTGGAAAGAGCATGGGGCTTTGGTCCGTGCAAAAGCTGAAGAAACCCCCAACCGGAAGGTAGTGACGTCAAACTATGTCGCTTCCTATACCGACGATTTGAATGGGGTATTCAAAGTCCTTGATGGAATTGTCGATGAGAGAGAGCCAGCATATCTGGACTAACAAATAGCACAGCGACTCGGCCTCGGCGGAACAGAACCAGCGGTCATTGGCCTGGCCGCTGTAGTGGGCATCTTTCCAACGCATGTACATATTCCCAACCTACCGGACCTCTTGGCCCGAGCGGCTAGAGGATGTGGTCAGACGGCAGGACGCTGTAAGCTAAAAGAGGCCTTCAGGCCCTTTTCGTTAGCGAGCTTCCATAGACTGCATGCTTGACGGCCTTGTGAGCGTACAGCTGTGCAATCCATACCAGGGCCGCCTAGCCCCCGTAGCAAAAATAAAGCAAAGTACCTGCATTGCTCTAGGCAGGAAGCAATCACCCGTCGCTTAAGAATTTCGATAGAAAGAAGGGGTTTAGCGGTCTGAGCGATACATCTCTTGGTGTTGGAAATTACCGTGTCCAATCCATCATTGGCATCAACCGATGTGGGCAAACGGCTGCTTCTGGCAGGTAGATGCCCTTATAGGCGAAAGCCCCTAAGTCGATGACCTCCCGCCTCAATCATCACAAACCGCTGCTCCAGAGCATCATTGATGTAACACCTATTTGCGGTGTAACACGCATATCGGCAAACCAGTCGGAGCTGTTTAACGCAATAGAAACCGTTTAAGATCATACACTTAAATAAGAACGTAACACGCGTAACATCCGTAAAACGGTTTGTTAGGGTATCCCCCTAGCCCCATTAGTATTGCTCCTCCAGCGAAGCGAGGTCGATCATGCTCTTGGCTTTGGTTGGATAGTGGGGGCCCTAGCGCATTCTTGAAGATACGGGGTAGGAAACCCGCCGGATCGTGTTAGCGGAAGGGCACCAGCTTAGTGAACAGATGAACCTGGTGAACTCCAGTTCACCTGTGCATATGCCCTACCCTTTCAGCCGTCTGCGAGTACCGTTACCCATACGGTAACGATGCCCTTTTTCTTCAAGATCCTTTCAATTTCAACATTGAATTTCAGTAAGCTGGTGTGGTTGCCGCTACCACGATCCCGCGGGTTTCATGCCCCGTACTGCTAGTAAATCACCAGGGTCCCCAGCGCGTATCGGCCACGAAACTCCGACGGGTATCGCTACGAAAGATCGATACCAGGTGAAGGGAAAGTCTTTGGGGTCGCTATCCAGATGAATGCGCTTAGGAATTTGGTGGAGATTGAATGTAGACGATCTGCTTATCTCGACCCACCAACAAGCCGATGACGAGCAGGATCACTCCGAGGAAGAAGCCAACAAATCCTAGAAAGCCACTCACCAAAGTGCCACCGATGGCCGCTCCCGCCGTTTCTGCACCTGAGTGAGCGCCACTGACATTGGTAGCGATATGGCTACCGGTGAAAATAATACCGGACAAGGGGAGCATGAATGCAGCGATGCCCGAGGTCACTAGAAGTCGACGCCATGCTTTGCCAGGAGTGGGAGCATAAATCGCTACGACTAGTGCAATGATCCATGCGACGAAGAACACAATCGCGCCTGTCGCACCGCCAGCCCCTGGCGAAGCTGCTCCGGCGATGGCTACAACCATCGAAAGAAGAATGGCTAATATTAGGCCACCAACCAGCCCTGCAAGAACCTTCATCGTTAACTCCTTTTATTTGCCGAGGCATGGAATATGCTGACGTGATGTATAGCAGCAGAATGCCACTTCTGTCCTGCCGCACCGCTGTAGGCGACCAATGAATTCTCACAAAAGCCGCATTTTGTGGCTCCAGCACTTAGCCTTGTGTATGCCCACGTGTATGCCTACCCGATACCAAACCTACAAAACCCAGCAAATACTGGCACTTTTCAACCCAGTTTAAACGACGCCGGGCGTTTCTGGCTATCTCAGACAGTCTACGAACCACCCCAAGAAGCCCGCCCCGTGCGGGCTTTCTTGTTTCTGACGATCCGTGAATCCCCCCTGTCGCGCCTTTTAATCAAGCGCCTTAGCACCCTCATAAACACAACCCCAAACCCAACAATAACAACACCCCCCAAGCCAAAATCCCCCCACATACAGCCTGGCATCCAACCAGAACCCTGACATACGATACCCCCCTCACCCCCGGAGACTCACGGATGAGCACCCCCACCCCCCAATCGTTCTCTCTCTCATTGCGCTCCTACTCCGGTCAGGTCGAGCTTCACCAGCACGACTTCCATCAAATCGTGCTCCCTCAATCCGGGTCGATGGAGATTGAGGTCGACGGGCGAGGTGGCAAGGTCGATGCGAGCCAGGGGGTGGTGATTTCTGCTGGGGCCCGGCATACCTTCTTGGCCAACACCCATAACCGTTTCCTGGTGCTGGACGTCTCGACCGAGGGTGGCGAGGCGCAGAAGGGTACGGTTGCGTCATTTGACCCACTCAACGACAAGCGCTTTTTTGCGGTCAGGCCCGATATACGGCATTTGCTCGATTACGCCAGCAGCAACGGGCCCCGGTTGGTCGGGTCGCTCGCGATGGCCGAGTCCTGGAGTCGGTTGTTGTTGTGTTCGTTATTGCAGCCCGAGGTTGCGCGGAGCGATCCCGGTCAGTTCATTCTTGCTCGCGCGTTGGCCTACATTGAGCAGCACTTGGGCAGCGCCCTGACGGCGCATGATATTGCGCGTTATGCGGGCACCAGTGAGCGGCGTTTGTATGTGCTGTTTGGGCAGCACCTGAACACGACGCCGTTCTCGCATATCGCGAACTTGCGTCTGAATCTGGCCATTGACCTGCTGCGCCAAACGTCTTTGTCGATTATTGATATTGCGCATCGCGCCGGGTACGCCGACCAAAGTGCGTTAACCCATGCCCTGAAGAAAGCCCGCCATCTGACGCCGGCCGTGGTGCGTAAACAAGGGCGCGCCCCCTGAAAAAACAGCAGTCCCGAACAATTCTTTGGCGGGCCTGATCAATACTCGCTCTCTCGACCTTTCTATTGTTCCCGCTTGAGGATTATCCGCAGACGGGGCTTGCATGAGCACTTCCAACCCATCCATCACCCTTGCCAAGGGCGCCGCCAGTGCGACGCTGATCGGGGTGATTGCCGTGTTTTTGTGGGCGTGCCTGGCGCTTCTGACTACCTTGACCGCCGGCATCCCGGCCTTTCAGTTGCTGGCTTCGAGCTTCGCGGTCGCGTTCTTGGCCAGCCTGTGCGTGCTGGGGCTGCGTGGCGCTGCTGGGTTCAGCAGCTGGCGCCAGCCCTGGCCTGTGTGGGCCACGGGTTTTGCCGGGATCTTTGTCTATCACGCGTTGTATTTCTTTGCGTTGAAGGCCGCGCCTGCGGCTGAAGCCAGCCTGATTGCCTACCTGTGGCCACTGCTGATCGTGCTGCTGTCGAGCCTTGCCACCGGCGAGTCGCTGCGCAAGCGCCAGCTGCTGGGCGCCTTGCTCGGCCTGGCGGGGACGGCCTTCATCATGCAGCTGCGGGCCCGGAGTGACAGTGCGTCGATGCCGGTGGTCGGTTACGCCGCAGCCTTTGCGTGTGCCTGGGTCTGGGCGATGTATTCGGTGTTCAACCGGCGGTTCAGCCATGTTCCGAGCAGCATCATCGGGGGGATCTGCGGGCTGGTGGCAGTGGCCGGCGGGCTCTGCCACCTGGCTTTCGAAACCACGGTGCGGCCTGAGCCGGGCCAGTGGGCCGCAATCATTGCCCTGGGGCTGGGCCCGGTGGGCCTGGCTTTTTTCGCCTGGGACCACGCGACCAAGCACGGAAACCTCTCGATGCTGGGCGCCCTGTCTTACCTGGCGCCGCTGTTCTCCACGCTGCTGTTGATTGCCGTGGGGCAAAGCGATGCCAAGCCGATCTTGATGATTCCCGCGGTGTTGATCATTACGGGGGCGGTCATCGCCACTTCACGCTCACGCACGACCTCACGGTGATCTCGACGGGTAAGGAGGCAGGGAAATGAACTTGATAGCTTCGCAGGGAACCATGAGGATCGAGAGCGACGGGCCGAGTTTTTCGGTCGCGCCCACGCGGCCCTTACTCAGTCATCTGGGAAAGCCATCGTTGCTGAACAGCCGAACCGGCATCCGTCGTCGCGCCCATGGCGAGGCCCCTCGTGTGCTGTTGTTTGTGCCGCCCTACACACGCCTGATCGAGCCCACGTCCCACGACAGCGCATTTGCCCGCATCGGCATTGATACGTTCGAAGTGATGAAGCGTGCCGGTACGCCTATCGGCCTGTTGCGCATCGCCACGGTGGCCCGGCGGGCCGGTTATGACGTGCAGATTGTCGATTCGCCCTTTGCCGGCTGGTCCCAGGAGCACAGCCTGGTCAAGGTCGACCAAGGACATCTGATCCGCTACGGCCTGACCGATACGCAGATACGCGAGATCATCGAAACCGCGCAGCCCGATATTGTCGGCATCCAGTGCAACTACACCGTGCAATGGGGCAATGCACGGGCGTTGGCCGAGCTGGTGAAAACCCTCGATCCCAACCTGGTGCTGGTCACCGGCGGCGCTCACTCCAGTGGTGACTGGAAGAACGCACTGCTGGATTCGGCCTTCGACTTCGCACTGATCAATGAAGCTGACCGCGCCTTTACCCTGCTGCTCGATGCCTTGACCCACGAAGGCACAGACATCAATGCCGTACCTGGGGTGGCGTACCGCGACAGCCGGGGACAACTGATCCGGCCCACCCAGAAGTCCAGCTACCTGAGCATCATCCCCAAGCGGCAGGACCTCGAAGAGCGGCTCGGCGTCATGCCCTTGCCGGACTTCAGCTTTCTGGACATGAAGCATTACCTGCAGCCTTATCACTCCTCAGGAGCACGCGTACGCAAGCATGGCGCCTGGGCGCAGATATTCTCCACGATTGGCTGCAACGTGAACTGTAACTTCTGCTACATCCCGAAAATCAACGGCCCTTGGCGCGCACTTGGCCTGGACTGGTTTGACCTGCACCTGGCCGATCTGGTGAAACAGGGGGTCACTGAAGTGCTGATCGAGGACGATCACCTGATGCATGACCCGTTGTATGCGATGGAGGTTGGCAAGCTCCTGAAAAAACATGACTTGCCCTGGGTCGAAGAAGGCGGGTTGAGCCTTTTCAACCTGATCCTGCTGCATTTGGGCGAACGCTTCATCGACCAGATGGATGAGAAGGAGCGCAAGAGCCCGCAATATCGCAATGTAATCGAGGCGGTAAAAGGCGGGCTCACGGCAAGGAAGTTCATTCGGTCGATTGCCGAAAATGGCTGCTACAACATCTACCTCGCGGTGGAGAGCGCGAACGAAGACAGCCTGGTCAATTCCAACAAATCCCGACTTAACGCGATCCAGCACTCGACGTTCGAGCTCATCGAGATTTTTACCGAGCACGGCATTCAGGTTACCGGCGGGTTCATGCTGGGGTTCGTCAATCCCCCCGGCGGACCTGGGCAAAAGCCTTTTGTAGAGAGCCTGGAGCTGATCGACCGCACCATCGACTACGCGGTCAACCTCATGGGCGCCGGCATGGCGTACGCCAACCCGTTTATCGTCACGCCGATTCCCGGGACGTCGATGTGGGAATACCAGCAACAGTATGTGGTACGTCACTACGACAACGGTTGGTCCCATGAAAAAGCCACGATGGCGACCGACCAATGGAGTGCCGAGGACATCGAGAAAGCACGCATGGAGTTGCTGGTTCGGGCCAATGGCGCTGATCGTGTCCGGGAGATGGTGCGTCGCGGTACCTGGCCTGTGGATGCGTGAGTGAAGGACGCTGGCTGCGAGGATTTTTAGCGTCATACCGACAATCTTGCCCCCACTCCCCTCCTCAGTCTGGCTTGGGGAGTCAGGAGTGGGGGCACAGCCCACGCTTCAGACCCGAGCAGGCGACACAATGATCTTCACATTGTGTTCCTTGTTTTTAACCAGTTCCTCGAAGCCCTGGCCCACGATCTCCTCCAGCTGAATGCGCCCCGTCACCAGTGGCGAGATGTCCAGCCGCCCATCCGCGATAAACGCGATCACGTCGGCGAACTCCCCGTTGTAGGCCAGCGCGCCGAGTACCTGTTTCTCAGTGGCCACCAACTCGAAAAAGTTGAACTCGCTGGGTTCTTCGAAGATGCCCACCAGTACGCACTTGCCGGCCTTGCGGATCAGGTCGATGGCGAGTTTGGCCGTGTGTTTGTTGCCGATGCATTCGAAACTGACGTCCGCGCCGAGCCCGCCGGTCAGGCGGCGGACCTCGGCCAGGGCGTCGCATTCGTTGGGATCGAGCACATGGGTCGCGCCCACCTCCCGGGCCTTGGTCTTGCGCGCGCCGGACATTTCCAGCGCGATCACCTGGGCCGCGCCCGCCGCCTTGGCGCACATGATGGTGCACAGGCCGATGGTGCCGGCGCCGACCACCACGACGTTTTGCCCGAGCAGGCTTCCGGCTTTTTTCACCGCGTGCATGCCGACGGCCAGAGGCTCGATCAGCGCCCCGGCTTCAGCGGGGAAGTTCGCCGGTAGCTTGTACAGCAGGTTGGCGGGCACGTTGACCAGCTCGGCGAAGGCGCCGTTGTTCATCAGGCCGGTGAAGGCCAGGTTCTCGCAAATGTTGTAGAGCCCGTGGGTGCAGTAGTAGCAGGTGCCGCAATGCTGGCAGGCGTCGGCCGCCACCGGCTCGCCGACGCTGAAGCCCTGCACGCCGGCACCGAGTTCGACGATCTCGCCACAAAACTCATGACCGAGAATGCACTGGCCCTTGATCCCGGTCAGCGGGTGCGGGGCGTCGACCGGGATGAACACCGGGCCGGCCACGTACTCATGCAGATCGGACCCGCAAATGCCGCACCATTGCACGCGGATCTGCACCCAACCGGCAGGCGGCGAAACGGGCAGCGGCACGTCTTCGACGCGGATGTCGTTACGACCGTGCCAGACAGCGGCACGCATGCTGCGTTGCGAGTTGCTCGAAAGGCTCATAGCGAAGTCTCCTTGAAACGGTTGGCACTGGCGCGCCGGGTGGGTTGCCAAAGGCCAGAGCAAGGCCGGTGCCAGCTGTGCAAAAACGCCTGGACACACCTTTCTTAGAGCCGCCGAATGCAAACCCCAGGGTGACCGGCATCGAGGTCAAACGAGACGCGCCATGCCAGACCGCACACGGTAGCGACGAGACCGTGAGACGTTGCGTCTCACTTCAAGCGTTGATGCCAGGGGCGTGCCTGATACACCGCAGTCGTCTTCATTAGGGGCGCTTCGCACCCCAGCGCGGGGCAAGCCCGCTCACCACAGCAAGCCCGCTCACCACAGCAAGCCCGATCACCACAATAAGCTTGCGCAGGCTCACCCGATAACCCATTCGAGATTGCACCTCCACGCCCCACGTGATCGAGGACTACTCGTAACTTGTGGTGAGCGGGCTTGCCCCGCGCTGGGCTGCGGAGCAGACCCAAAACCAGGCGCTGCGGTTTACCTGACAGAACACAGGGATCCTGATTGGGGCTGCTTCGCAGCCCAGCGCGGGGCAAGCCCGCTCACCACAACAAGCCCGCTCACCACAGCAAGCCCGCTCACCACAAGTAGGGTGTTCGCCCTTAACTGACGGACCGGCGCCAACCAAGGGTGCTCAGGCGGCGCAAGCCCCTGTATGACGTTTTGTCAGCCGATCTGTATCTAACGCGCGCCCTGCTCCCGCCCTACCATCAAGCGCATCCAACCTGCGCAACGACGCGCTCAACCTACAGGAGTTAACCCATGCCCGAACTGTCGAGCCTGCTGGCGTATGGTCTGATTTCCCTTGGCATGGTGCTGACGCCCGGCCCGAACATGATCTACCTGATTTCGCGGTCGATCTGCCAGGGGCCGCTGGCCGGGTTGATTTCACTGGGCGGCGTGGCGCTGGGTTTCGTCGTGTATATGCTGTGTGCGGCGCTGGGGATTACCGCGTTGCTGATGGCGGTGCCGTATGCGTATGACGCACTCAGGCTCGGCGGTGCGCTTTACCTGTTGTACCTGGCCTGGCAAGCGGTCAAGCCCGGCGGGCGCTCGGCGTTTCATGTGCGCGACTTGCCCAGGGACGGCCCACGCAAGCTGTTCATGATGGGCTTTGTGACCAACCTGTTGAATCCGAAAGTCGCGGTGATGTATCTGTCATTGCTGCCCCAGTTCATCTCCCCCACTGGCCACGGCAGCGTGCTGACACAATCCATCGTGCTGGGGTTTACCCAGATCATGATCAGTGTGAGCGTGAATGCGGTGATCGCCATCATGGCCGGTTCCATCGCGACGTTCCTGGCGGCCAAGCCGGTATGGCAGCTGGTGCAGCGCTGGCTGATGGGGACGGTGCTGGCTGGCCTGGCGGTGCGCATGGTTTTTGATGCGCGGCGTTGAAGACGGGGCTTGAGGGCACTGTGGCGAGCGGGCTTGCCCCGCAAGCCACAGGTTACCGGTGGCCTGTTCTTTTTTTGTAGTCAGTGCTTGCGCAGCGCCTCCAGTCGTGCGGGCAGGTCTTCCTCGGGGAAGCGCGCGTGCAACGCCAGCAATTTTTCATCCGCGGCTTTGCTTTCACCCGCTTCACGCAAGCGCACAATCGACTGTAACTCTTGCTCCAGCGACGGCAATGCTGACGGCGCGCGCTTGCTGAGCCTGGCGCTCGATTCATCTGCCAGCGCACCTGCCATCTCAGCCTGAACCGGCGCACTTTCAGCCTTGGGCGCGGCGGCGATGCGCGCCATCGGCGCCGGTGCGGACAACGCTTGCGGCGCCGGGCGGGCGGTTTCCTCGTGCAGGGCGGAGAAGGTCGCCGTGGAGATTTCGGGTTGCGGCACGGGTGAGCGTGTGACCAGGCCGATCATCAGCGCCAAGCCGGCCACGGTGGCGAATGCCATTTGCCAGCGCGGGCGTTGGCAGGCGTGCAGCCAGCGTTGCCACAGGCTCGGTGGCGGTGCCGGGGCTTCGCGGCGGGCGGCGTCGAGGATGAAGGCGTCGAGGGACGCGGGCGGCTCGCCGCTGCTGTGTTGACGGTAATGCTGGATCAGCACGTCGTCGGTGTCGGGCGTATGTCGGGAGTCGGTCATGCAAGTATCTCCTCGGCCAGCAGGCGGCGCAGTTTCTGCTGGGCGTAACGCAGGCGGCTTTTGACGGTTTCCAGCGGGGCTTGGGTGAGGGCGGCGATTTGCGGCACGTCGAGGTCGCCGTGCAGGCGCAGCAGGAAGACTTCGCGCTGGTCTTCGGGCAAGCCTTGCAGGGCGGCGTCGAGGCGCGCCTGGTCGCGGCTCAGGCTCAGCTGTTGCTCGGGGCCGGCGCTGTCGTCGGCCTGGGCGTGCAATTGCTCATCGTAGCTGTCGTGCAGCGGGTTGTGGATGCCGTGCTTGCGCCAGTGGTCGATCAGGCGGTTGCGGGCGATCTGGAACAGCCATGTACGAAAACTCGCCCGGCCTTGTGGCTGGGTGGTGCTGCGGATCAGGCTGAGCCAGGTGTCCTGGTAGATTTCCTCGGCCAGTTCGGCCTTGTTGCTCAGGGACACGAGGAAGCGGTAGAGGCCTTGGCGATGCCGCGCGTACAAGGCTTCGAACGCGGCGGCGTCACCGGCGCGGTAACGGGCCAGCAGCGATTCGTCGCTGGAGGGATCATCTGGAACAGCCATGCAGGGGGCGAACTCCTTTTGTAAAGTTAACGCTGTTCAAGTGTGGGAGGGGGCTTGCTCCCGATAGCGGTGTATCAGTAACAGATGTATTGACTGGCCCACTGCCATCGGGGGCAAGCCCCCTCCCACATTTGATCAGTGTCCTGTTTGAGATCAGGGTTTCAGGCTTTGGGCCAGTTCCACCAGTTGCACGAACTCGTTGCGCAGGCCGAACGGGTCATCGCCCCGGGCCGAGCGGGCCAGTGCGGCGGTGTCCTTCAAACTCATGCTGCCAGTGTAGCGGCCATCGCCCTTGAGCTGTTGGGCGAAGGCGGCCACCGCCGCCGAGAAGCGCAGGTCGTCGCTGGCCTGGGTGGTTTCGTGGCGGATGGGCCGTTCGATCAAGCGGCTGTCACCACCCGTGGCGGGCTTGTAGCGCACGCGCAGCATCGCCAGTTCATCGGATTTACCTTCGGCCGCAGGCGCAGTGGCGTAGCGCAAGGGCTCCAACCAGCCCTTCTGGCCCTTCGGCACAATTTCATACAGCGCGGTCACGGTATGCCCTGCGCCGATCTCACCGGCATCGACTTTGTCGTTGTTGAAATCCTCACGCTTGAGGGCGCGATTTTCATAGCCCAGCAGTCGATACTCGCTGACCTGTGCCGGGTTGAATTCCACCTGCACTTTCACATCCCGCGCGACCACCGCCAGGGTTGAACTGAGCTGGTCCACCAGCACCTTGCGGGCTTCGCGCAGGTTGTCGATATAGGCGTAATTGCCATCGCCGGCATCCGCCAGTTGTTCCATCAGGTGTTCGTTGTAGTTATCCACACCGAAGCCGAGGGTGGTCAGGGACACCCCGCTTTTACGCTGCTCGACGGCCATTTGCTTGAGGCTGTCGAAGTCACTGACGCCCACATTGAAGTCACCGTCGGTGGCCAGCAGGATGCGGTTGATGCCCTTGTCGATAAAGCCTTCGCGGGCCATCTGGTAGGCCAGTTCGATGCCGGATGCGCCTGCCGTGGAACCGCCGGCGGTGAGTTGATCGATGGCATTGCGGATCCTGGCCTTGTCGCGCCCCGATGTGGGCTTGAGCACTACGCGGGATTCACCGGCGTAGACCACCAATGAAACCCGGTCCTGATCACGCAACTGATCCACCAGCACTTTCAGGGTGCTTTGCACCAGCGGCAAGCCTTCGCGGCGGTCCATGGAGCCGGACACATCCACCAGGAACACCAGGTTGGCCGGCGCCAGGTCCGCCACGGCGCGGTCGGACACCTTGAGGCCGATGCGCAGCAGTTGGGTGTGCGGGTTCCAGGGTGTGGCGGCGACTTCGGTGGTCACGCCAAACGGTGAGCCGTCGGTGGGCAAGGCGTAGTTGTAGGGGAAGTAGTTGACCATTTCCTCCAGTCGCACAGCGCCTTCGGGCGGCAGTCTGCCTTGGTTGAGGAAGCGTCTGACGTTGGCGTAGCTGCCTGTGTCGACATCCACACTGAAGGTGGACACCGGCGTCTCGGCCACGCGATGCACCGGGTTGTCCGGCAGGTTGGCGTATTGCTCGCGGGGTTCGCTGCGGTAATCCATCGCCGCTGATTCCTGCATGCGCATTGGCGCGGGCATTGCCATGCGTTTGACCATGGCGCCCTGGGGCGACGCGCGTTGCAGCTCGGCAACGGGCTCGGCCGGTTCGGCCAACTCAGGGGACGAAGACAGCCCACACCCGGCCAGCGCCACCACCAGGGTGACGACAAAGCCTTGGGCAGCAGGACGCAGGAAGAGCAGAGGACGGGACATGGGCTGAACCTCGTGAATGAATGATCCGTTCACAAGGTCAGACGCAAGGTGCGGGATGTTCGGGTTAACCCTGATTCAAATAACACAGACATTCAAATGTGGGAGGGGGCTTGCCCCCGATAGCGGTGGGTCAGTCAAACATGTACTGACTGATCTACCGCTATCGGGGGCAAGCCCCCTCCCACATTTGAACCGAGGCGATGAACTCAGTCCGTGCCGTACTTCGGGTTACGCGGGCCGTACAGGATCCCCGCGCGTTGGCCCGGCGACAGCAGGCGTGCACTGGTGATGCCGGCAATCGGGTGCGCCGCATCGGTGGAGCTGTTGATCACTTGCTTGACCGCCGCGGTGATCAGCATGCCCACCAGGCCGCCGCTGTTGTTGTTGCCTTCTTCGCTGGAGGCCCGCGCCGAACCGGTCCACAGGGTGGTGCCGGTGCGCAGGTCCACCAGTTTGGCCGAGGCCGTCACGGCGGTGTCGCTGGAGATCAGCATGTACTTGGTGCCGTACTCGCTGACAGTGATGTACAGCGCCGCGTCCGCGCCGAAGATGTCGTGCAGCTTGGCCGGTGGCACGCCCTGGATATCGTTGGCGGTGGTCAGGCCGTTCTGGCGGAAGGTTTCGTCCACCAGGGCAATCGGCAGCACGTAGTAGCCGGCTTCGGCCAGCGGGTAGGTCACTTGCGAGACCAGGCTGTACGAGGCCTGCACTTCCGGCGACTCGTTGATCGGCGGCAGTACCAGGATCGACTTGGGCCGCGCCTGTTTGTACGCGGTGTAGTCAATGGTCTTGGGCGCTGCGCAACCGCCGAGCAAAGCCAGGGCCAGCAGGGCGCCGGTGAGTTTCAACAGGCTCATTTGGTGGCCACTCCGGTCTTGGCGTTTTTCAACAGGAAGTCCATGTACGAGGCAGACTCGGGGAACAGCGCCTTCTCGGTGCGGAACTCCTGCACCATCTGGTCATCCTTGCCCATGCTCAGGTACAGCATGCCCAGGTGCGCGTGGTAACCCGGCGGCGCCTTGCGGCCGCTGGCGTTGATCTTTTGCAGATCGCGCTCCAGTGCCTCGACCTGCGCTT
>Ga0213824_1000814_pt1 | contig 21118 bp, 20 predicted proteins | sample MC6MC0906MG_FD_179892 | JGI IMG/M metagenome (GOLD analysis project Ga0213824, IMG submission 179892) | Enriched soil aggregate microbial communities from Iowa State University, Ames, United States - MC6-MC0906-MG | ecosystem: Environmental > Terrestrial > Soil > Unclassified | place: USA: Iowa...
AAAGCTACATTTTTTAATTCAAAAAAACCATCTAAAAAAGCTCAGTCTTATTCCAGAAAAGGGCGAGATTGTTGAAGATGTATTGAATTTTAAAACCGAGTGTATATTACCTGTCTGACTATTTAATAACCAACAGTAATGTAACTTCAAACTTTTATTGTTTTTGTGGTTACCCACATTAATGTAATTTTAAAATATGATAAAAAACGTTATTTCTTGATATTAAAGGATTCTTTAGTTACCAACAATAATGTCAGTGAACAAAAGAAATGATCAAACTTTTTTAAGAATGATTCAATTGAATTAATTAAGAGCGTGTTTTGATCAATCTTTTTTTCAAAACACACTCTTTGTTTTTGTTCGTTTATCAAGGTTATTAGTATCGAATTGATCAGACATTTTTCAAAGCAACAGTAGAACTATTTGAGGGTGAAATCGTTAGGTTTCATCCTTTTGATGTTGAAAATAAATATCTGTCTGCTTTTTTCTAAGGCTGATACTATTCATATTTTACTGATATTTTCATAGTAAAATGAAACGATTTTTCAAATAGTTATTGATTAAATATATTAAAATTAACTGTGAAGGGGTAACTTCATCATAGAAAAGGTATCTTGAATAACGGCATAGAATATATCAATTCAGAGTAGTGGATAAGGGGGAGACTGTTTATGAGTCGAAGCCCGGCGGTTTTTTGTCGATAAAGCAAGTGGACGACACTTTGATCGTCCTTAGTATCAATTATTACGAAAAAAATTCATCAGAGACAAGCAGAAGGGATTATGGTAGCTAAATCTCAAGGAAAACATTTAGGACGTCCTCAGATGAACCTTTCAACCTTAAGTAAACAACAAATAGATATATATAGAAGAAACTCATCCAAAATGGAAGAGTGGAGAAATAACTGCTGTTATGTTAATTGAAATGTTAGAGCTAAGGAAAAACACGTTTTATAAAATAAAGAAAGAATTATGAAAGTAAATTGAATTGAGCTGGCCAATATCTGGTTCTTTTTTTTATGTAACACCACTCTTGAAAAATAAAACAGAAACTCGTTAAAATGGGGGGCAGATGTAGCGATTCAATTTGTTAATTGTTTTACACACGCCTATAGGAGGATGAACAAATCATGAAAACCGCAAGAATGTTTTCATTACTTATCTATTTATTGAAGAAAAATATTGTATCTGCAGAAGAATTAGCCAATAAATTTGAAGTAAGTAAGAGAACTATTTATAGAGATATAGATGCTTTATCATCAATCGGTATTCCTATTATTTCTTATTTAGGAAAGAATGGTGGCTTTACTTTAATTGATAACTTTCAACTAGATAAATTTACATTTAATGAAGAAGAAAAGAAATTTTTACTAGAAGGTTTAACATTAAAAAATGACCTGTTTGATAATAATCATTTATCAATTTTACAAAAAAAATAGAGTTATTGAAAGAAAATAAAGAGGAGTATCATTCCAATATCACAATATCATCATCTACATTACATCGAGAAATGATAGAAGAAGAAACAAAAATAAAGATAAAAAAAATCCTATTTATAATGGATGAAGGAAATAAAATCTGTATTTCTTATGTGGCACAAACAGCGAATATATCTAGTCGAATTATTCAACCTTTAAAACTAAATTTTATGAATGGTAGTTGGTATTTAGAAGCTTTTTGCGAATCAAGAAAAGCCTTGAGATTATTTAAATTGACTAGGATAAGAAGTATGGAAGTAATACATGACAATACTAGAACTGTCTATACTGAGAAAAATGAATACGTAACGAATAAGACAGCTAAAGTGGAGAAGATTATATTGCAGTTTGCAAAAAGTGAACTTGGGAAATTATATGATTTCTTTACTGAGGATGAAATAATGGTACTTGAAGACGGGAGTTTAAAAGTAACCTTTAATTATGATATCAATAAAAATTTATTGCCATTTTTATTGATGTTTGGTAGGTATGTAAAGATACTAGCACCACAGTGGCTTAAAAATGAATATAGGAATGAAATTGAATTAATTTATAAAAGCTGACAGACTGTTGTCATACTATGAATGCTATACTTTCCATATTAACTAGTAGGGGGAAGTTTACGCGAATACAGCAGTTACTGAAAAACATATTTATGGAAAGAAAATAAGAACAAATAATCAAAATAAAGATGCCATACTTAATCTGTGGGAAGAGTTTCTTCGTTTAAATTTAAAAGGTGAAATTTATGGTGTGTATAATAATTATGCAAGTGATTTTACAAGTGATTATGACTTGCATATTGGTATTGAAGAGAAATTTACTGATGAAAGTAGTGTCATCATTCCAGCAGGTAATTACCGTATTGTGGAAGTAGATCATACTGATCCAAAAGGGGTTTTTAATGCTTGGGTGGATATTTGGAATAGTGATATAAAAAGAGCATATAAAACTAATTTTGAATTTTATTCTAAAGACGGTAGTATAAAGATATTTTTGTCAGTCGAATAATGGATAGTAAGCTAATATCTAAAATGGAGGATTCAAACAGATGGATGGGAAAAATCGAGACTTTTCAGAAGCTGATTCTAGCGCTCAAAATTCCTGGACTTCCTCTCTCACAATTCATAGTGACCTTCTTGCCACCAAGGATCTTGTCTATAGCCCATGTAGATTCGAGTGCTCTCAACCACAAATAGAAGGACAAAACGCTGAATATGGGGGCTATGTATTTAATTTGAACGCTCTTTCCATTAGATTTCGTGTTGCTAAAATCACTCCTACAAAAGTTGGGCAATTTGTGACTTTGTGGGAACGAATTGGAGATGGGCCGATCCAACCATATGACATATCAGATCCAGTCGATTTGTTTGTTATTAGTACCCGCGAAGGGAATAACTTTGGACAATTTGTATTCCCAAAAGCTGTTCTATGTAATCAGGATATAGTATCCAATAAGGGAAAAGGTGGTAAACGAGCGATACGTGTTTACCCACCTTGGGATAAGCCTACGAGCCGTCATGCTCAAAAAACTCAGATATGGCAGCTAAAATATTTCTTAGAGATACCTGTAAATATACCAAGAGATAGTGTTCGTGTTCAAATGCTCTACAGTCTAAATCGTTAGTATAAACCAACTTATAAGCCAAACTAAATTTAAGCCGGTTCCTTAACGTACAGGGAACCGGTTTAAATGTGTATAAACGTACAATTTTCTTTTTTTGATATTGAGACCCCCTATTAGCGACCCGAATGAGATGAAAAGAGTGAATCGGGCCGCCAATATTTTTTCAGGTAAAACTATTTACAATGCATTTCCTCTTCGGCTTGATCCCACGGAACGGAATAACCTTGTCCCTTTGAGCAGAAAATCGAAGTGGACGTATATTCTGGATCAGCATCTTTATTGTAATTGATTTTTTCAATTACTTGGTCTGGATTATGACATGGGTAGTATCCGCCAAATATTAGATTCATGGTTCCTTTTCCTCCAGTAATTGAGGCAAATTCAGGTCCATAGTTCATGAAGGTTGCGACCGGCGCTTTCCCGGTTAGAATGGCTTTATACCTTCAGTTACAGGCGGCTCGAAGCATCCGTGAGCATTTTGGATATCTGTCAGCACTTTTCCGAGATAATCCAAATCCATTTTAATTTTAAAATGATAAAACGGTTCAAGCAGGACGTTTATTGCTTTTTCTAAGCCTTGTCGTAATGCCCGGTAGGAGGCCTCTCTAAAGTCGCCGCCGGAGGTATGCTTATTATGGGCACGTCCTATTAGCAATGTGATTTTTACATCGGAAATGGACGACCCCGTCAGTAACCCATGATGTTCTCGTTCAAATAAGTGATGGCGGATGAGATTTTGCGTCCCGACTGTTAAGTGATCCGTATGGCACACACTTTCGAAGGAAATGCCGCTATTTCTTTCAGCTGGCTCTATCCTCAGATGTACTTCCGAATAATGCCCCAATGGTTCAAAATGCCCAAAGCCTGTAACCTCAGAACCAACCGTTTCTTTATATAAAATTTCCGGTTCCCCAAAAGAGACGTTGAAGTGAAACCGTTCCTTAACGATTTGCTTTAAGACTTCAAGTTGTATCATCCCCATTACATGGATATGAATTTCCTGTGAGCGTTCTTCCCAGATGACATTTAATGCGGGGTCTTCTGCATTCAATATGTTAAAATACCTCAGTACGTCTTTCACATTCATCGATGAATCAAATATTACCTTTGATTTTAGGGCTGAGACCATTTCGTAAACAGCTTTTTCTTTTATTGTTCCTACACCGTCTCCTGCGGAACCTGACGACAATCCGGTTACGGCAAAAATATCACCTGCAAAGATTTGGTCGGTCGTTTTAAATTTGTTTCCGCTATATAATCTGATTTGGGTTATTTTTTCACAGTAAGAATTTTCTTGATCGCCGTAACTGATTTCATCGCGCACTTTTAATGTTCCACTTAGTGCTTTGATAAACGTAATTCTCGTTCCTTTTTCATCATAGCGAATTTTATAAACACGGCCGGCAAAGGGTTCAACACTCTTATAATAAGAAGTTGTTAACAAGTCTAATTTTTCAATAAAGCTGGCAATCCCGATATCTTGTAAAGCTGCGCCGCTTGCACATGGAAAAAATTGATTTTCGTGCATCAGCTTTTTCATCGTTTCTACCCATAGGTCCGGTTGGTAACCTGTAACCATGTACTGTTCTAAAAGTGATTCATCCCGCTCCGCAATGAATTCGATTAGTTCCTCGTTCATTTCTCCCTGAGTGAACGTTTCGGTCATGTCAAATACGTCAGTGGTTAATTGGCTGCGAATTTCCTCTAAAACTCTTGCGGAATCAGCCCCGACCCGATCGGTTTTATTGATAAAGAAAAAAGTTGGTACTTGATGCTGCTGAAGAAGCCTCCATACGGTTTCGGTATGTCCTTCAATTCCTTCGACAGCACTAACGATTATTATTGCGTAATCCATTACTTGAATTGCACGTTCCATTTCTGGAGAAAAATCCACATGGCCCGGGGTGTCAATTAAATAGTAATCTGATTGATTAAAAGAGAACATTGCCTGTTCCGCGAACACGCTAATTCCTCGTTGTTTTTCTATTTCATGATTATCCAGAAAGGTGTCCTGATGATCGACCCGTCCTCTTTGTTTAATTGTTTTTGTATGAAATAGTAGTTGTTCGGCCAATGTGGTTTTTCCTGCATCCACATGGGCAAACATCCCAATTGTCTTCTTCATGCTGCCACCTCAATAATCAAAAGCCCATTTTTTATGTAATTGATTATATCAAATCGTATCCTATCCGACATAATAATTACTGGAATTTCGAATTTATAGTGAAATATAGTAGAATGAATTAAACTGAAAATCAGGTACTCTATTCATATATGATTTGAATGAGGAAGTTGAGGTGTTGTTCGTATTGAAAAAACTATTCTTTCTTTTTATATGTTTTTGTGCATTTATGTTTTTATCCGAAAAAAATATGATTCCTTCTGTTGAAGAAATTAAAAGCTTCATGAACTTAAATAAAATCCAAATATCAGACCAGGGGAATCAAAAAGTTGAAATTAGTGAAGCAACAGTAAATGAGCAAAAACCGGCAAATGCCACCTCGGCATCATCGAATGGAAACTATCAGCCAACAGAGATCCAAACCTATGACGTAACGGTAGAAAACGGGAAGCTTGTTGTAACGGGAAAACCTACGGAATATGGAAAATACAATAATGCGGATGGAGTCATTTTATATATTCAAGAAGTGCGGGCCCATAAGGACACAACCATAAAGGTTCCTTTTACCAATGGAAAAATAAATTATGCTTATCCACTAACCTATACAGTAGGGGACGTAATCATTAACCTTGATGAATATTACAATGGAAAAGAAAACGATCCAAATAAGGTTCTTGGCTATGCCCAATATACATTAACAGATGAAGACCCTTATTTAGCCCCAAGTTACATGGTTCAAAGTAATGACCCGGCCATTTCGGCTTTAGCCCAAAACATAACGAGCGGAAAGGAATCGGATAAAGAAAAATCGCGGGCCATTTTCGAGTGGGTTGCAAAAAATATCGCCTATAACGCTCCACTTGTAAATACAACAAACCCACCAATATATTCTGCCCTCCAAACCTTACAATCTCGTACAGTCCTCTGTACCGGCTATGCTCATTTAAGTGCTGCCCTGCACCGAGCTATTGGGATTGAAGCGAAAATTGCGTATGGTGAAAACCATGCTTGGAATGAAGTTATGTTGAATGGTGTGTGGCAGTCGGAAGATCCGACATACGGTTCCGGATACATAAACGCCAATACATATAAATTTGTACGAAGCTATCAACCTGCTTATTTTTCCAAAACGGATAAAAATAAGGAAGGAGAGTATCCTTGGTAAATAGATGGAAAAATTATTGTTAGAGAATTAATAAGAGAGAATCATAGTGCCCGTGGACGAGAAAAAGCAGTGCGATTGGTCACTCTGAGGATTTCATAGTGCCCATGAAAGGGAAAAAATCCGAGCCCGGTCACCAAGAGAGATATAAAAACAACCTCACGGGCATCAAGACCACATGAATGTTTTTTATGAGGATGGTATAACATGGAGAATAGAAAATGATAATGGAATGAAAGGAATTAAAGATGGATTTCTTATTCTCTTTATTCAATACCTTGTTACTTAGTTTTGTTGAATTGTTTTACCTTTTAGGTGTCTTGATTGCTGTTGGTATGCTTCTAGGAATTTTTGAGAGGTATTCAAATAGATATCTGGTTCGTACGTTTGGCCCACGAGGGATCCTTGTCACTGCTTGGATTGGAACTCCGATTCATGAAATAGGGCACCTCGTGCAGTGTTTCATATGGGGCCATCGAGTAACAAAGGTAAAGCTGTTGCAGCTTAATAGTCCTAATGGGGTGCTCGGCTATGTTGAGCACTCTTATAACCTTCATAGTATTTACCAACAAGTTGGAAATTTTTTTATCGGCTTGGGTCCTATATTTAGCGGCATCAGCTCGTTGATTTTAAGTATGTATTTTTTAGTACCTCAATCCTATACAGCCTTCCAAGACCAGATTCAACATCATATTACTGTTGAAGAATTTGATTTATCGGTTTTAAAAACAGTAGCTGGAGCAGTTCTCGTGATTTTCAAAAGTCTCTTTACTCTAGAAAATCTCATTAACCCTTTATTTTGGATATATTTAATAATTGCTATTAGTATTTCTTCTCACATCGCTTTAAGTAAAGCCGATATCCAAGGATCCGCAAAGGGACTATTAATGATTTTCGCAGTGCTTGTTTTGTTTAATCTAATTGCAGGATTATTCCAAATTGACAGTTACCGGCTGATTATGAAAATGGCGAAATATAATGCCTACGTGATCGCTTTTTCAAGTATTGCATTACTTTTTTCATTAATTACTTTGGTGTTAAGCTTTCTTTTTTATAAAATCAAATCATATTTATAAAAGGCTAAGAAAAAACGCCATTTCTGGCGTTAGGAGTATTGCTCATTATCGGACGAATCATTATTATTTATCATGTTTTTAACATCCTGGGTTATTTTATCAAAGGTTTGATTCACTCTATTCATTATTTCCTCATTGTTATGCTCAATGTTTTGTTTATTATCTTTTTCCATTTTGTTCACCTCCATCCATATCGTTTGCAAAATAGTAAAAGTTTATGAAAAACTTCATTTTGAAAAAAGTGTCACCTGCCTATGGAATGATTGCAGGTGCATTAATTGGCGGGCTCATTGGCGGAGTGGATATCACTAACACAGTAACGCTAATGATGGAAGGCGCAAAAGGCATCATTCCCGCGGTACTACGAATTCTTGCTGCCGGTATTTTAGCAGGGGTTCTCATTGAATCCGGTGCTGCTGCGGTAATTGCTGAAACGATTGTTAAAAAATTGGGGGAAACGAGAGCATTACTTGCATTGGCGGTTGCCACAATGATATTAACAGCTGTTGGTGTTTTCGTCGATGTTGCCGTAATCACGGTATCACCAATTGCACTGGCAATTGCCCGAAAGGCTGGGATTTCAAAAACAGCAATCTTGTTAGCGATGATTGGGGGCGATAAAGCCGGGAACATCATGTCACCAAACCCAAATGCCATTGCTCCGTCAGATGCTTTTAACGTTCCATTAACTTCGATAATGGCTGCCGGAATTATTCCAGCTTTTTTCGGACTTGTGGTCACCTATTTCATTGCGAAAAAACTTGTGAATAAAGGCTCTAGAATAAAAGATATTGAAGTTCAAACCCATAATGGCGGAAAACTTCCGTTATTTTTACCAGCTATCGTTGATCCACTTGTAACAATTATCTTATTAGCGTTAAGGCCATTGTTTGATATTAGCATTGACCCTATGATTGCTCTGCCGGTTGGGGGTATTATCGGGGCACTAGTGATGGGACGAGGAAGAAAAATTAATGAATATGCGGTTTCAGGACTTGGAAAAATGTCGGGTGTAGCCATCATGCTCCTGGGTACAGGTACATTGGCTGGTATTATCGCAAATTCAGGTTTGAAAGACTTATTAATTGAAGGATTAAATGCACTCGGTCTTCCTGGGTATGTACTTGCGCCAGTCTCCGGTATTTTCATATCAGCAGCAACAGCATCAACAACTGCAGGTACAGCGGTAGGGAGACAGGTATTTAGCGGGACGATTTTAGGAATGGGTGTATCTGCATTAGCCGGTGCTGCCATGATTCATACAGGAGCAACCGTTTTAGACCACCTGCCACACGGAAGCTTTTTCCACGCAACGGGTGGAAGTGTCAATATGGAAATCAAAGAACGGTTAAAAGTAATTCCATATGAAACCATTGTTGGTTTAACGATGGCGATCATTTCAACATTGATTTTCGGTGTGTTTCACTTTTTTGGATAAAGTTCAGCGGGGCGCTTTAATGCGGGGTAAATTGAGATTGACAGGAGAGGAAATAAGATGAAAATTGTCATTGCTCCGGATTCATTTAAGGAAAGTTTGTCTGCCCTCGAGGTAGCAGATGCCATCGAAAAAGGCTTTAAACGCCATTTTCCTGATGCGGAGTACGTTAAAATCCCAATGGCTGATGGCGGCGAAGGGACGGTACAGTCTCTAGTCGATGCAACCGGAGGGGAAATTATTCGAAAGAAGGTAACTGGCCCTCATGGTGTACCAGTTGAAGCCTTTCTCGGAATTCTTGGTAACAAGACGACAGCTGTGATTGAAATGGCTGCCGCTTCAGGTTTACACTTTGTCCCAGCCGAAAAACGAAATCCTTTGATTACCTCAACTCGAGGGACAGGGGAATTAATTGCTGCTGCTCTCGATTATGGTGTCAACTATATCATCATCGGCATTGGTGGAAGTGCTACAAATGATGGCGGTACGGGGATGGCGAAAGCCCTCGGAGTCCGCTTCCTTGATAGAAATGGAGAAGAAATTAGTGAAGGCGGCGGCGCACTTGGTGATTTAGTGTCTATCGATCTTACTGATTTAGACTCAAGGTTAAATAAGATAAAAATCGAGGTTGCTTGTGATGTTGACAATCCGCTTACTGGGGAAAGAGGTGCATCCGCCATTTTTGGACCGCAAAAAGGAGCAACCCCGGAAATGGTTGTCCAATTGGATCGAAATCTTGGCCATTTTGCTGCCATTATTGAGCGTGATCTCGGTAAAAAGATTAAAGATGTATCTGGTGCCGGTGCGGCCGGTGGTCTTGGTGGAGGTTTGCTTGCCTTCGTTAATGCAGAGCTGAAGCGGGGCGTTGACATTGTCATTGAGGCAACCGGGCTTTCTCAGGTAGTTCAAGATGCTGATTTGGTGATTACCGGAGAAGGAAAGATTGATGGACAGACGATTTTTGGGAAAACGCCGATTGGTGTAGCGAAAACGGCTAAAAAGGTTGGAGCCCCTGTTGTTGGAATCGCAGGTAATATTGCAAATGACAGCCATATTGTCCACGACTATGGAATCGATGCGGTTTTTAGTATCGTTCCTGGTGTTGTCCTACTAGAGGATGCCTTTACTCATGCTGCGGAATATGTAGAAAGGACAGCTGTCAATATTGCAGCTGTTTGGAAGATGAAACGATAATTTAAGAGGCATGACCCAAGTTTAACTGTGGGGTACAGGTCTTTTGTTTTTTTAATAGGGTATCTGAAGGTAGAACAGGTCTACGTTACCTATAAAATGATTTTCACCGAAAAAGGGCACGTAGAAATCGCGCTACGTTACTTTTTAAAATGATTTCGCCGAAAAAAAGTACGTAGAACGGCGCTACGTTTCCTTTTAGAGGTTTCATCGAAAAAGGACATATAGAACAAATGATGCTAGACTAAAAAGTGGACAAAGATTGTTATAATAAAATAAATTAACTATAACGTGGTGGTCTAAATGGCAAGGGGTAATAGAAAACATTACGATGAAACATTTAAGAAAGAAACTGTAAAGTACATTGCTGAGAACAACAAGCCTGTAGCTCAAGCAGCTAGAGAAATAGGGGTCAATGAAAATACCATACATGGTTGGATTAAGAAATATGGCCAGCAACCAGAAATAAAGGCTGTCCAAACATTTGCCACTCCTGAGGCGGAACTTAGAGCTATAGAAAAGGAACTCCTTGATCTCAAGGAGGAAAATGAAATACTAAAAAAGGCGATGAACTACTTCTCGAAAAGCCCTCGGTAAAGTATGAATTCATTCATGAAAATCGCTCCCAATTCCGAGTAGAGAAGATGTACAGTGTTCTGGAAGTTTCTAAAAGAGGTTAATTCTTATGGATCAACCGGCCGAAAAGTGAACAGTGAAAAAAGCATGAAAAGCTATCCCAAGAAGTCTTACAAAGACACCTAGAGTTTAAACAACGGTATGGAAATGTTAAAATCGTGAAAACATTAAACAATCGCGGTGTTAAAGTAAGTGAGCGAACAGTTTCTTGTATCATGACAGAAAACGACCCTTTTTCATTTTTTCTTTTCGGTTCGGTCACTTATAGCTTTTTTAAGTGAGAAGTAGCCGCCCTCTACTTCTACTTTTAAAAGGAATCCTGCTGCGAAAGTCCACGTAGACCCGTTCTACATCGACTTTTTCATAGAATTTTGCCGGGAAAGTCCAAGTAGACTCGCTCTACATCGACTTTTTCAAAGAATTCCCCCGCGAAAGTCCACGTAGACCGCTCTACATCGACTTTTTCAAAGAATTTCCCCGCGAAAGTTCACGTAGACCCATTCTACATCGACTTTTTCAAAGAATTCCGCCGAGATAGTCCACGTAGACTCTCTCTACGTCAACTTTTTCACGGAATTTCCCCTACAAAGTCCACATAGGTACTATAGAACATTCATATATCAACTATGAAAAGGAGAACATTATTACCGCAAAATTCAAAGGGAATTATTAAGATTTCATAGAATACTAGTATGTGACAAAATATTTATGTTAGGAGGCATAAACGGTGCGAAAAGAAAAAGAAATGATGGATATTATTATGAACACTGCCAAGAATGATGAGCGAATTCGTGCTGTATTAATGACAGGTTCACGTGTTAATCCAAATGCAAAAAAAGATATATTCCAAGATTATGATATTGCCTATATTGTCAAAGATATAGAATCTTTTACGGAAAATCATCGCTGGGTTGATCGGTTCGGAGAGAGAATCATGATGCAAATGCCGGAGAATAAAATAATGCCGCCAGCAGATCATACTGGTCATTTTGTATATCTTATGCAATTTATGGATGGAAACCGGATTGACCTTACTTTGATACCACTTGAGAAAATGAACGAATTGATCAAGCCGGAAAGCTTAAGAATAGTACTGTTGGATAAAGATGAAATAATTGGGCCGCTGCCTCCTTCGAGCGACCTAGATTTCCATATTAAAATCCCTTCCGAAAAAGAATTTCAAGATAATTGTAATGAATTTTGGTGGATCTGCATGAATATCGGGAAGGGGCTGTGGCGCGAAGAATTGCCCTATGTAATGTTTATGTACGAACAAATTAATCGGAATGCATTAATTCAAATGATAAATTGGTATATAGGGATTCAAACTAATTATTCAAAAAGTACCGGGGCATTTGGCAAGTATTTAGAAAATTTTCTTGAAGAAGATGAATGGAATGAATTCGTGGCCACCTATACAGATGGACATTATGAACAAATTTGGACAGCACTCTTTCATATGTGTGAATTATTTAGAAAAATTGCTGTAAAAGTTGCCAATCACTTTCACTATGATTACGCCAATAGTGAGGAACAAAATGTTATCGCCTATCTAGAGAGGATTAGGAATCTCCCAAAGGATGCAAAAGAAATCTAAAAATTAAGTGAGGAACATATATGGAAGGTCTTGTATTTTTAATAGAATTATTATTGATGCTAGTACTTTTTGTCGGAATTGGACTAATATTTGGTATAATCGGTTGGAAAAAGAAACAATACGGAATGATGTATGGGGGATGTGGTCATTTTGCTGGAGTCATCATCGGCTGAGTAGTAAGTTTCCTTGCGAGTATGGATGATGGCATTAGCAATAAGGGACTTGAGATCATCATCTACTATCCGCTTTTTTCTGTCGGCGGCTGGTTAATTGGCTTGCACTATGGTAAAGAAAAGGATAAACGTATCAGCAAAAAACAAATATAAGGGGGAGTTAGAATGCATAAAGAAGGATTTATTGATGTAACTGGAGGAAGGGTTTGGTATCAGATATTCGATGAAAATGGCGGGGGAACACCGGTTATAATTTTGCATGGCGGGCCGGGGTCTTCGTCTTATTCGCTTCAAGGTTTAAAGGCTCTCGCAAAAGAGCGGCCTGTGATTTTATATGATCAATTGGGATGTGGAAAATCTGATAGGCCAACGGACACATCACTTTGGCGTATCGAACGATTTGTAGAGGAATTATCACAAGTACGGAAAGGCCTTAAACTTGATGAAGTACATATTCTTGGTCATTCTTGGGGGACAACTCTCGCGGCTGCCTATTGCTTAACGAAGCCAAGCGGCGTGAAAAGTGTTATTTTTTCTAGTCCATGCCTTAGCGCTCCATTATGGGAACAGGATCAAAAGCGAAACCTTAAGAAGCTGCCACTTGATGTGCAGGAAACTATCAAACACTGTGAAGAAAATGGGACGACCGATTCAGAAGAATTTGAAGCAGCAATTGAGGTATTTAGTAAACATTTTGTTAACAGAATGGTGAAGAAGCCCGAATGGTTGGAACAAAGACCTTCATGGTATCGGAATTCTGAAATTTATAATATTATGTGGGGTCCGTCAGAATTTACTGTGCTAGGCAACCTGAAGGAATTTAATTGTACATCCCAGTTAAAGGAAATTACCTGCCAAACTTTATATACTTGCGGGCGTTTTGATGAAGCTACTCCGGGAACAACACAGTATTACAGCAGCCTGACGCCTCATGCCAAATTCCATGTTTTTGAAAAAAGTGCTCATATGCCGTATATCGAGGAGCCGGAAGAGTATGTAAAGGTAATTGGAGATTTCCTTCAATCAATTGATTCAACTATACTTTCATAAAAAAACAATAGACTCTTTAATAAAAAATGATTTTTGTCTCAGATAGACCAAAAAAGGAGAGCGGCTTGATACCCATTCATGCTACTCTCCTTTTTAATTAGGAAACTGGGAAATAAAACGCTTTCAATTACAAAATGTGAATTTCTTGGTATTTCTTTGAATCAATAACACTAGGAAAAAGGGCTCAATTTTCAAAAAAATAGAAACTTGCCCCCATATAAAGAAGAAGGAAATAGTTATAAGGACTTATTTTAACAATAAAACTAGGGCTGTCGACATTATTATGGACTAATTTTCCAATTTTCCCAACAGCAACCAAACTATCAATTTCTGATTATTCAAATTTTTCCGACATAATATGACACAAAAACAAATGTTAAACAGCTATTTTTAAATTAGCACCTAGTTTTTGACATATAGTGTGCGAGGGAAGGAGGGTAGTAGTTTTAGTGAAAAAGGAAAATACTTAGGGGGTAAGAGGATGAAAAGAAAGAAAAGACGATTATTATCAACTCTATTAACCGTCATCCTAGTGTTGCCATTGCTTCTTCAGCCGCAAATGAATGCGAACGCTGAAACAAAAGGAGTAAGTGCTTCAGCAAAGGATCAAGTGCCAACACCAAAGCAAAAAGTAACAAAATCACTGTACAACCAATTTGATGGCCAGGATAAAGTTACCTTTCTCATTAAAATGAAAGAACAGGTTGATTCTGCAAAAGTTGCCAAGGCAGCTGAGAATAAAGCCAAGCTACAAAAGGCGACACCTGCAAAAACAAAATCATTGAAGCGAAACACAATTGTTTCTGAGTTAAAAGCAGCAGCAAAAGAAACACAGTCTGACGTGTTAGCGTTTCTTGAGGAGCAAGTGAAGGCTGGAAAGGCCAAGGATGTTCATTCCTACTATATCGTGAATGCGATTGCAGTAACAGGAACGCAAGAAGTAATGGAAAAAGCGGCGGCATTTCTAGAGGTTGAAAAAATCCTCCCTAACGAAACAAGACAATTGTTCGTTCCTGAAAAATCCGCAGGTACAGCTGTACAAGAACCGGCAGCTGGAACCAATTCGATTGAATGGAATATTGACCGTGTAGGAGCCCCAGCGGTTTGGGATATGGGGATAGATGGAAGCGGGGTTGTCATTGGTTCGATTGATACGGGAGTGCAATGGAATCATCCTGCATTAAAGGAAAAATATCGCGGCTACAATGCGGCTACAGGTCAAGCGGATAATACGTATAGCTGGTTTGACGCAACTCGTGGTCAAACAACACCATATGATGATCACGGGCATGGAACACATACAACAGGAACAATGGTTGGTTCAGAGCCGAATGGTTCCAATAACATCGGTGTCGCACCAGGTGCAAAGTGGATTGCGGTAAAGGCATTCACGGCAGCTGGCGGTACGGATGCAGATTTATTAGAAGCTGGTGAATGGATGATTGCCCCGGGTGGAAACCCTGACATGGCACCAGATGTCATCAATAATTCATGGGGTGGAGGTCCTGGGCTTGATGAGTGGTACCGTCCGATGGTTCTCGCGTGGAAAGCGGCAGAAATCTTCCCTGAATTCTCTGCAGGGAATACGACCCCAACTAATCCTGGCGGTCCTGGATCTGTTGCTAACCCTGCTAACTATCCAGAATCATTCGCAACAGGAGCTACCGATATTAACAACAAACTTGGAAGCTTTTCCTTACTTGGACCTTCTCCATATGGGGAAATCAAACCTGAGATTGCAGCACCTGGTGTCAATATTCGGTCTTCTGTCCCTGGCGGTACCTATGAAGGCGGGTGGAATGGGACATCGATGGCGGGACCGCATGTATCAGCAGCTATTGCTTTATTGAAGCAAGCAAATGCAAGCTTAACGGTTGATGATTTAGAAAGAATTTTACAAACGTCAGCTATTCCTTTAACAGACAACAAATATCCAACATCACCAAATAACGGTTATGGCTCAGGATTATTGAATGTATATGATGCTGTATCTTCTGTTGTTTCCGGCTTAGGGAAACTAAAAGGCCAGGTAACGAAAGAAGGAACCGACAGTGAAGCACCGGTGTTAACACATTCCCAACCTGCCACGGTTTTTGCAGGAATGCCGTTAACGTTAGAAGCTTCAGCTGCCGATAATATTAGTGTAACAAATGTATCGCTCCAATATCAAAAGCAAGATGGTTCATGGACTACTGTTACTGCCCAGCGGATTAGCGGCGATTACAAAAATGGAACTTACCGCGTGAATATTCCTGGTGCAGAGATTTCAGGCAATGCTTTCGTATATAAGTGGAAAGCTCTTGATTTCGGTGGAAATGAATCTGTTAGTGAACATAGGGCCACTGTTCTTCCAGGGATTACAGTAGGCTATGTTGCTGATTTTGAAAGTAATCCTGATGGCTGGACTTCTTACGGTGCCAACAATTCTTGGCAGTGTGGTAAGCCAACTAACGGTCCTGGGGCAGCTTTTTCCGGTGAAAAAGTATATGCGACAAATCTAACTGGAAATTATGATAGTAAAGCAAACGCTTCATTACAGATGCCGCCAATTGATTTGCCTGAAGGAAACAGTTATCTCCAATTTAAGCAGTGGTATGAGCTTGAAAAAAACTATGATTTTGGGCATGTATTTGTTTCAACAGACGGTGTGAACTGGGTTCAAAAGCTTCGCGTTAATAATTTGTCAAATGGCTGGATTGACGGTGAAGTGAATTTAAGTGAATATGCTGGCCAAAGAATTTATGTAGCTTTCAACATCACAACTGATGGCGGTGTGACAAAGCAAGGCTGGTATATTGATGATGTTCGTTTAACAAATGCACCACTTGCTACATCACAAAAAGCAGAGATGGACGTCACAACTGAAAATGATGAGTCTGCAGCAGCTTCTGTTAAAAAAGAAAAGGTCAATCCGGATAAGTTAACTATGATGATGCCTAAGGTGAAAAAGGAAGCAAGCACTGAAAAGCTTGCTCCAATGCAATTGCCTATGCAGGCTCAAGTAACGGTTGTGGAATCCGGTCGTTCTGTTGCCACTAATCCGACAAATGGAAGCTTTGAGATGACACATGCAGCAGGAACATTTACGGTCATTGCTGAAAGCTATGGCCATCACTCGCAAACTAAATCAGTAACGATAGCACAGGACGGAGAAGCAACAGCGAACTTTACACTTCAGGAACAAGCGAAGGGAACTGTTTCGGGAACGATCATGAATAAGGCATCAGGACAGCCAGTTGCTGGGGCGACTGTATATGTTATAGAAGATGCACATGTTCAGCCTGTCCAAACGGATGAAAACGGACATTTTTCAATTACGGCCTACGAAGGTGATTATACACTTAAGGTCATATCTCCACATTATTACAGTCAAGAAGCAAGCATTAAACTAAAAGGAAATATCGAGAAAAATTTCGATATTAAGCCGTTCATTGGTTATCCAGGTGAAATTGGCTATGACGATGGAACTGCGGAAAATGCACGTGCATTTTACGATGCCGGAAATGGCTGGGGTGTAAAAATGTCCTTAGAGAAAGGGAACAAAAAAGCATTTGTTAGAAGTGGCTTGTTCCGATTCGGGGATGGAGAGTGGCCAGATCCAGGTGGTACTGCCTTTAAAGTAGCCGTATATGATGCTTCTGGCCCGGGCGGAGCACCAGGTAAAAAGCTGGCGGGACCTTTTGATGCTACAGCCCTTCGTAATGGTCAATGGACGCAAGTAGATTTAAGCAGCCATGGAATTATTGTTGAAGGCGATTTCTATATCGTCTACATCCAAGCCGCAGACATTCCATATGTTCCTGGTTTGGCAACAGATGATGATGGGCCAAATACGTATCGAAGCTGGCAGTTGGTAAGCGGGGCATGGACACCTTCCCCGAAAACAGAAGGCAACTATATGATTCGTGCAGTGGTTGATTATGAAGTAACAGAACCATCGATTTCCTCTCCTGTTGATGGAGCGTTCACCAACGTTGAAACAGTAACTGTGAAAGGTGAAGCTGCACAAAAGACAAAGGTTCATATATTTAATAATGGCGTAGAAGTTGCGGCTGTTGATACAAAGGATGATGGCACATATTCTGTTGACGTGAAGCTCAAGAAGGGTGAGAACCAATTAACGGCTAAAGCGTCTACAGCACAAGGAATGACGGATGCATCCGCACCTGTAAATGTAACCTATGATGCCGATGCGCCGGAGTTAACGATCGGCTCGCCAACTGATGGAAGTAAATTGAATAAAGAAACCGTCACCGTTTCAGGAACAGTCGCAGATAACTATTTAAATTTCGTCCTTGTTAATGGAACAACAGCGAAGGTAGAGAATGGAACCTATTCCGCCAGAATTATTCTGGATGAAGGAATCAATCAAATCAAGGTTTTGGCCAAGGATAGGGCAGGAAACACGACTGAAAAGTCGGTGAAAGTTGACGTGAAATACACGGCACCATTGATTAAAAATGTAAAACCTTCTGAAGATAAGGAATTGAAGAAAGGCGAAAGTGTAAAGATTGAGTTTACAAGTGAGCCTGGTTTGAAAGCATCTTTCTTCATTCATATGCCGCATGAAACAGAGCTTCCAATGATGGAGGTTTCACCAGGAAATTATGTCGGATATTACATCGCTACGAAGGATATAGCCGACGGTGCCATCATTGAGGTGAAGGCTGTGGATTCCTATGGCAATGAGTCAAGACAAACAGCTGACGGAAAATTGTATATTAATGTGAAGAAAAAGAAATAAAGGAAAGTTAGCATCATTTATATCAAAAGGAGCTCACCACTTTTGAACTGTGCCCCCAATTACGGACAGTTTAAAAAAGCACCTATGCAGCTAGTAAGTGGCCCCGATACTGTACCGGGGCCATTTTATTTATGCCCCATTGATAACGGTGATGGTTATATTCCGGATTACTCGATCTACTTCTTTCGTAACATCTCCTAAATTATCAAATGATTTAATTCATTATAAATATTCTTACTCATGATAATCCTCCACCCATATTCATTAAATCTATTGAAACACAAAAAACCCCGGATATGGGCACTTTTTTATCAGTGTCCGCTATCCGGGGTATAGTTCATTATCAAACAGCTTCTCTTTATTCTTGAGTGTCAATGTCACTTCTGTATTCTAGAATTTCACCTGGTTGACAGTCTAATGCTTTACAAATGGCATCTAAGGTTGATACCTTAATGGCTTTTGCCTTTCCATTTTTCAGTATTGAAAGGTTAGCCATTGTTATTCCAACTCTCTCCGAAAGTTCTGTAACGCTCATTTTTCTTTTTGCTAACATCACATCAATATTGATAATAATAGCCATATGATCACCTCAAACTGTCAAATCATTTTCTGATTTTATTTCCAATGCATTTCTTAATAGTTCCTGAAGAACAGCGGTAAAGAGTGAGATGACAAAAGCCGCAAAAACGATTGTAAACCCAATGATTGCTATTCCTGGATGCAAAGCATTCTGTGATACAAGCAAAGAAATCCCTATTACATATATGATAATTATTGTATTTGTGCAGTACTTAATATGTTTTAAGGAGACTACAGCTAATTCTGAAAAAGCATTTTTACTTTCAATATAACCTAATAACTTTAAAGCTTGATACAACGCAAGGAAAAATGGTATCACAGTAATATACAAACCTACAAGAACAGGAAATCTCAAATGAGCATACTCTGGATTCATCTCTGCTGCTTCTCTTGAAAGCCCTGGCAGCCAAAAAATACACAAGGCCAGAATAATAATCCCAATAATAATAATAGCCAGCTTTAAAGAAGTTGTTGTTCCTCGTTTCATAAAGCACCTCACTTTTTATTGTTAGCTTTATGATAATGCAAAATATATCGTTTTACAATAAATTATTATCATTTTATATTACATTTTTATTGTTTGCCCTTTAATTTTGCTGTCACAACCTCGATTAGCTCATCAATAGTTCCAAAGCACTTTTCAACCTCAGGCAAATGATAAAATGTACTCGTTTCTGCAAAGTTATTAACCTCTTCATTGGGTGAATAAAGATATATCATTTTGCCTTGCCCCAGGGCAATACCTAGTTCAATATGGCTTCCTTTGCCTGCTGGTAACAAAATAACAATAAAATCTGCATCAATTACTGCATTCTTTTCCTTTTGACCGATTTCCTCTAAATCTTCAAATGTTGAGGCTCTTTCATTTTGAGTCCAATCATATGTATGAATAAATCCCTTGTCTTTTAACTTTTCACTTACATACCTGACTTGATCGATATTTTTAAAACTTGATGCTACATAAAACTTCATTTCTAATCCCTCTACTTCTTTTAAATATAAAAATAAATTCAAAATTCTTTACTATCCACGAATTTTAAAATGCTGCCTTAGCAGCCTTTTTTCGTTAAATTCTCGCTCTAGTTAGTGTTCAACAACGAATGTTTATAAAGTAAAAGAATTAAATACTTCCCCAATTATACCCTTCAATTGATGAACCCCTAAATCTGTATTTGTCATTATGACTGCTCCTGTTTCTAAATAAGGGTACGCCACCATCATACATTGAAAGCCAACACCCCAACCAAGTGATGAAATTTCAATTTCATGTTCTGAACCATCTAGAAAAACACCTAGTCCAGTCCACTCTTTACAACCTTGCGAGTTAATCATTTCTCTTGCTTTACTTGCAGAAAGCCCAATCCTACTTATACCTTTAAGTGAACTCATAAATTCAATTACCAAAGTGGCTAAATCATAAGGCGTTGTCCATAGTCCAGAAGCTGCTGGATAGGGATAAATCGGATATTTAACATTTACTATCTTTCCATTTTTATGACCACAAGAAAAATCTTCTCTTCTTGCTTTTGGTATTGTCTGTACAAATGAACTATTTTTCATTTCTAATGGTTCAAATATATGTTCATTCATTACTTCATTAAATGGCTTTCCAAAGCTATCTTCTATTATTTGTTGGATGATACAAAAACCTGCATCTGAATAATTAAAGACACTCCCTGGTTCATATTTCACTTTAATAGGTACATTGCAATATGGCGTTCTTCCCTCTAATAAATCAATTATAGTTGGAAATCCTTGAGTGGAATTAAGTTCAGCAAAACTACCTTCAGGGTCCGTAACTCCAGATTGATGACTAAGTAACCTCCGTAATGTTACTTTATTTTTTTGAGTAAATTCATTATAAGGAACTTTCCACGATAAAAGTCTATTATTTACATCTTCATCTAAATCAAGAATACCTTGTTCCGTAAATTTCATAACTAGTATTGAGGTTAGAAATTTACTGATAGAACATGCATTAAAAATAGAGTTACTATTTACATTTTTAGTGGTTCCTGCTTCAAGTACACCATAGCCGTCTGTCATATTAATTTGACCTTCATCAATTAATGCAATGCTTAGACCAGTTACATTATAATGTGCCATACGATCACTAATGCTTATATTTTCTATCTTCATATAAGACCTCCACCTTTTGAATCCTTAGAATAACCTTAACACGAATATATGTTCCTCTGCATATTTTTTTTTTTTATTTCATTAACCTGCTTTCGTTAGATGAACAACAA
>Ga0213824_1000815_pt1 | contig 21030 bp, 19 predicted proteins | sample MC6MC0906MG_FD_179892 | JGI IMG/M metagenome (GOLD analysis project Ga0213824, IMG submission 179892) | Enriched soil aggregate microbial communities from Iowa State University, Ames, United States - MC6-MC0906-MG | ecosystem: Environmental > Terrestrial > Soil > Unclassified | place: USA: Iowa...
AAAACTTAGACATAAACTGATTGTTTCATAAAAGTAGAGAAGCTTTCGTTTTTCGTTGCAAAAATCTCCATAGGAAGTTTGTTTTTTACGGAGTGAATAAAATAAGTAAGGAGAAATCATATGGGAAAAAGCAAAAATCAACAGGTATCAATTGAACGGGCAGAGGAATTAAAGGGGCGGATCGAAGATTTTTTAGAGGCTCGCAAGAGGATTCCAAAAGGAATGGATTTAGAGGCAGAATTCATTAAGAGGAAAAACAAAATATTAGAGGTACTGGATGCCACAGAAGAAAACTGGAATGATTATCAGTGGCAGTTAACTCATAGGATAACGGATGTTGAGACCTTAAGTAAAATCATTTTATTAAGTGAAACAGAAAAAATGCGTATCAAAAAGGTGGAGAAAGAATTCAGATGGGCGGTTTCTCCATATTACTTAAGTCTGGCAGATCCGGATGACAAATATGATCCTATACGCTTATTATCCATTCCAACCTATAAAGAATTGGAGGATACCTGTATGGATCTTGATCCTATGGGGGAAGAATTTACAAATCCTGCAGGCTGTATTACAAGACGATATCCGGACAGGCTGATTATTAATGTGACAAATGAGTGTGCCATGTACTGCAGGCACTGTCAGAGAAGAAGGAATATCGGGGAGGAAGATGTCCATAGATCCCGTAAAATGATTCAGGAATCCATTGATTATATAAGAGAAAATGAAGAAATCAGGGATGTGTTAATCACCGGCGGGGACGCCTTATGCCTTCCTGATGATTACCTTGAGTGGATCATAAAGCAGTTAAAAGAGATCCCTCATGTTGATTATATCCGCCTGGGCACCAGATGTCTGGTGACCATGCCTCAAAGGATCACGGATCAATTATGCTCCATGCTGAAGAAATATCATCCGATCTATATAAATACACATTTCAATCATCCCATAGAAATTACGGAAGCGTCAAAAGCAGCATGTGAAAAATTGGCTGATTCTGGGATCGTCTTGGGAAATCAGGCCGTATTGTTAAATGGAATTAACAATGATAAGTATATCATGCGGGTGCTCAATCATGAGTTGCTTAAATGCAGGGTAAGACCTTATTATATCTTTCATGCAAAACATGTTCAGGGAACCGCTCATTTTAATACTTCCATTGAAGACGGCATAGAGATCATGGAATATTTACGAGGCTATACTTCAGGTATGGCGATCCCAACGTTTATAGTAAATGCACCCAAGGGATTGGGAAAAACTCCTATTTTTCCTAATTACATTGTATCCCGAGGGCCAGGCTATGTTCAGTTAAGAACCTGGGAAGGAAATATTGTTAAATATGAAGATCATGAAACAAAGGATATCCGGAATTATCTGGAGTCCTAAGTAAGCGGATATCGAGATTCACAAAAAGCATAGATGGAATGCCGGACAAGATGACTACTTTGTTAGTTTCTTGCTAGCATTCCATCTATGCTTTTTAGTAATTTTAAATTAAGAGGTATCTTTAACTACAACGATTTGGCTTATTCGGATTCACCATGGTTATTTCATTTATGAGCTTTTTAACATGTTCTGCCCCGGACTCACTGATTGAATAATGCATCCATTTCCCATCCTTACGGCCTGCTACTATCCCTGAATCACAAAGAATTTTCATATGGTGGGACAAGGTTGACTGGGAGATGTCCAGTTTATCAAGCAATTCACAGGCACACTTCTCTCCCTCTTGTAATAACTCTAATATGGCAAGCCTTTGCTCATCACAGAAAGCTTTCAATATTTTAGCATTTTTCTTGTATTTATCCATAATCACTCCTCCTTTGCATCACAATTCCTTATTGAAGGTATGACCAGACATAAAAATGAGGCAAATAAAACCAGTGCTCCTGCAATCAGAAACCACTTTTCCACCCCATATCTCTCTGCAAAAACTCCGGAAACAGAAAGTCCTAATGGGCCGCTGATTAACCGGATACTGCTGGATAGCGATATTACCCGCCCTAAATACTTCGCTTCAAATTTACTTTGCAGCAAAGGTGTATACATTCCCCAATAAAATGGGCCGGAAATTCCCATTAACCAGGAGCATACAGCAAATACTAAAAAGCCGCCAGGCGGCAAGAATCCTGAGACAAACAAACTAAAGCTCATTAACAGAAAAGAACCGATTATGGTATAAATTCTATTTTTAGTTCCTCCCCATCTGCCCAATATCAAAGAGCCAATCAGCAGACCAATGGAAAATACAATTTCAACAACACTTGCATTTGTGCTGGTTCCATGAAAATATGACATACTCATTAATGGAAACAATGCACTGGTCGGCATCATTGCTAAGGTATAAAGAGTACCTATTAAAACTAAACCCAGCATTCCTTTTTTTGTTCGAAGTATTTGAAAACCTTCTTTTGCCTCTCTTAAAACGTGTATTTTTCCTATGTTCTCATTATGATTTAATTCCGGGATTACTGATATTACCAACATAAAAACTGCAATTAATGCTCCTATAACATCAAGGAAGATGATACCGCTTAAGCTCCATGACTGATAGAGAACTGCAGCTAACGCAGGACTAAATAATTGAGAAATAGATTCCAGAGCCTGTGAATATCCGGAACATCTTGTTAGTTGATCCTTCGGTACAATCTGAGGTGTCACTGCCTGAAGACAAGGCGTATGAAAGGCAGATCCTATGGAACGGATCAGTAGAACCAATAAAATCAGTTCTGTGGATAAAACGCCCATCTGCCCTGCGATAACCATGATAAAACTGGCCGCTGCAATAATTAAATCGGAGACTGCCATAATCATTTTTCTATTGTAACGGTCAATGAAAACACCGATGAAAGGACCTAAGATTCCTTGCGGCAGGAACCCCATCATCATGGCGGCAGATAAAACCAAAGCGGAACCAGTTTTGTCAGTTAAATGCCATACGATCGCAAACTGCAGAACAGAACTTGAGAATTGCGAAAATGCCTGACCTGCCCATATCGTATAAAAATTTCGTTTCCAATTTGTTACGGATGTTTTCATAATATTCTCCCCTAATTTAGTAGCTAAGAAAACATTATAAGTTTCATATCGATAAATGTCAATATGTTATGCTATAAATAAAATTTTAAGCATGGCGTTGTTAAGAAGTCATTATGGATTTTACAAATTTATGTCCGGGTATTTCCAAAGCGTTATTCTTATATTATAATTGGAATACAGGCCTAAATTGAAATAAATGGTACATGATTTATAAATACATGTCTTGAAGATTGAAAGGTAAAAGGAATGGATAAGTTTGATGGAATTATCAATAATACACTTGTAAAAAAGATCTTAAGTATTGTTTTGCTGGTTTTGTTTATGTATTTCTTTCGAGGAATGCTGAATCAGCTTTTACTCATATTTATAGTTACATTTATATTTGGTCAGCTGCAAAGGTTTCTATATGAGAAGGTAAATACCCGTATGAGAATCAGCCGAAAACTGATTACTATTTTCATGTACATAATAATTCTACTGTTTTTCACCATATCCGGAATTGTCTATATTCCAAAGGTCACCCAGCAGTTATTTGATATCATAAATTTGATCTCTACCTTTGACTTGAGCCAGGTCCAGTCAAAATTCGACATGAATCTGATGAATATCATACCGGAGGATCAGATCGATGCTTACATCCGGTTAGCGGAAAGCCATCTTTTGGGATTTGTTGCAACAGCAGGTACGTTTAGTATCAATTTATTAATGTCCTTTTTGATAAGCTTTCTTTTCTTACTGGAGAAGGATGAAATCGTTGCGTTTTTAAAGCACATGGAACAGAGCAAAGTTTCCTTCCTGTATGAATATTTTACGTTCTATGGGAAAAAGTTTTTAAATTCTTTTGGAAAAGTAATTGAATTACAGATAGTAATTGCGTTCATTAACTCTTTTCTGTCTGTATTAGCCCTGACAGTTATGGGATTTCCGCAAACATTGGGACTTGGGGCCATGATTTTTATTCTGGGACTGATTCCCGTTGCCGGGGTGATTATATCTATGATTCCCCTAACAATCATTGCATTTAACATTGGAGGCGCCATAAAAATCGTAGAAGTAATTGTAATGATAGCGGTTCTCCATTCCTTGGAAACCTATGTGTTAAACCCTAAATTAATGTCTGCAAAAACAAAGATTCCCGTATTTTTGGTATTTCTTATTCTGATGGTGAGCGAACATTATATTGGAGTCTGGGGATTGCTTTTTGGTATTCCGTTATTCATGTTTTTCCTGGATATTTTAGATATTAAGGTAGAGACTAATAATCAGTAGAAAGCGTAATAAACATAAGTGATTCACCCTAAAAAGAGATCAAGGCCGCCGATAAGTTCGGCTGACCTTGATCTCTTTTATCGTTATAAATCCATATCCATAAAAACCTTTGAAGCAGTTGCACCCTTTTGTCCCTGGTACTTTCCATTGTATGGATTTAAAGCATGATCATCTAATTGTGCAAAAACAAGCTGTCCTACGCGGCGGCCTGCACTTAGCTCGATCGCGCATCTATTTGCGTTAAAAAGCTCTAATGTGATTTCACCTTTAAATCCTGGATCCACCCAGCCTGCATTTTGTATGAACAACCCCAGCCGTCCCAAGGAACTGCGGCCCTCCACAAAGGCAGTCAGATTATCTGGCAAAGAGAAATATTCCATGGTGGTGGCAAGTACAAACTGTCCAGGCAGAAGCAAATACCGATCCGTTTCAATGGTTTTATAACGTATCTCATCATTTAAGGAAATAATCCCATTGCTTGTGTCTTCTACAACACAAAACGTATTCCCAAGCCTGATATCTACGCTGGCAGGCTGAATCTGGTGTTTTTCCATAGGTGATATGATCAGCGTTTTATCCTCTAGCATCCCAAGAATTGTTTTATCAGATAAAATCATAACATAATTTCCTTTCTCCTATACGCCCGGACCGATCTCTCCGCCAGATCCCGGACCTTCCTGTATTCCCGGATTTTCTTCGGTTTCTTTTTCCGGTTTTGTTTCCTTTTCTGTTTCCTTTTCTGTTTCTTTCTTCGGTTTCTTCTCTTCCTTTGTTTCCTTTATATTGGCCCCAGGCCCGATCAGGCTTCCGTCATCGTTGGTAGGAACTTCCGTCTCCTGCTCGGTTGTTTCCGGAATCACTTCTTTCGTATTTTCTGCGGTGGTCTCTGCTACACTTTCCTCTGTGGCAGCTTCCGTTTGTGCAGGAGCGGTATCTTTAGATGACGAATTCTCTTTTTTCTTACCGCCTGAACTTCCACCGGTTGGAGCATTCTTTCCAGGATCTTTGATGCCGCTTTCCTGGGCGATCTTGTCACTGATCTTTTTTACTGCTGACGAAGGAGAATAATCAGCCTGATTATAGAGAAACTGGTGGAGCTGGATGACGTTGCTCTCTAATGTGGTAGGGATAACGCAATCCATTTTGCCGATCTTCATGGTAGTACGTGAAAATGGGAAACCGTTTGTTTCTCCTATGTGGTACTTGTTGATTCCTTTGGCAATGGATAGAACATCATTCATGCCAATGCTGGTAGATATCTGTGGAAATACGGTAGAAACCAGAGTGCTTAATGTACCAAAATCAGCTTTTTTCGCTTTCTCCATTGCAAGACCTATTACCTTGCGCTGGCGCTCTGTCCGGTTAAAATCCGTATCCATGAGACGGAGCCTGGAATAAGCCACAGCTTGTACTCCATCCAAATGGTTCATCCCCGGTTTTTTCAGCTGATAGGAACCGATTCCCGTGGAATTAACAGTTTCTGTAATAAAACCATTGATATAGGCGAATTCTGCATCTGTAATTTCCAAATCAACCCCACCCAGAATGTTAATGGCATCAGCAACGGCTTTCCAGTTAAAGGTTGCATAATCGTCAATGGCAAGATCCAGATTCTCATTTAGTGCATCCACTGCCTGTTTATGGCCGCCTTTAAAATAGGCCTCATTGATCTTGTGATAGGTTCCTTTGCTGTCAATCTTTAAATATGTATCCCTGAAAACCGATACCAGTTTTATCTCACCGGTAGCTTTATCGATGTTGCAGATCATTTCCACATCGGATAAGGCTCCCTTTTCCACTTTCCCATCCCGGGAATCTACGCCAAAAACTGCAATGGTCCAATAACCTTTCTGATGAGTACGCTGTTTGAACAGGAACACTCCGGCTATCAGTACCAACGCCAAAATTGCAAGCTCCATTAATATGACACGCTGCTTGTGTTTTCGTTTTCGTTTCTTATTTGCTTTATGTTTGTTGCCATTTTGCGGTCCATTATAGCGTACACGTGGGTTTCTTCCATCACCTGCACTATAATAAGTTCTATCTCCTCTTACCGTCTGCGACTGGCGCTTTTTTTCTGTCGGTGGCGTTCTGTCTGCACTTCCCGTCCTTTTACTGCCCTCCCGACTTTTGCGATCCCGCATACGGTCTAATTCATCCTCATAATCCATGATCGAATCATCAATCCTTTCCAATATTTTCTTTGGCAGATCCTATCCATTCTATCAAAAATAGGCCTATGATATCTTGCTTTTCTCTTAATTTTATCAGTCAATCAGCTTTTTATTGTAACACAAAATATTTCCCTTGACCAGTGTTAAAAATTACTCGTGGAAATCTTTATTCAAATACCTTTTACAAAATTAGAGCGCAATAAAAATATCATCCCTACCATTTTTGTTATATCAGCTGTACAGATGGAAATGCTCAACGAAAAGCTTGGCAAGGTAATGGCGATTATCAGCCAGGTTTATTTGAACCTATAATTGGGGAGTAAAAAGAAATTAAAAATTGATAGTGATTAAGATCGGTAAAGAATCAATAGATTGCGGCTGCTTCAGAAATGACCAAGGCGTCTATGGCAATAGCAACCCCATCCTCATCATTCGTTCGGGTTATAAGGCGTGCACTGCGTTTTATTATTTCCGAGGCATTGCCCATGGCAATGGTATATCCCAGGGGAAGGGTGAGCATGGAAAGGTCGTTTTCACTGTCTCCAATGGCAAGGATTTCTCTTGGATGGATGTTGGTGCTTGCTGCATATTCCATCAGAACAGATCCCTTTTGCGCACCGATGTGCGTCAGCTCCAGATTGGAAGGGGCCGATGAAGCAACTGAGATTCCTTCTTCTCTTTCTAAAGCATAGCGAATCTGCCTTAAGACCTCTGGGTTTTCATGGACAACAGACATTTTATAAATCTCCCATGATGATCCAAGCAGTACATCCTCCGTTGTAAAACGAAACCGCTTCGCAATGGTCTCATAGGTATGCTCATCGGAAACCATGGGGAGAAAAATCTTATCCTCAAAGCTTTTTCGAAATTCTTCCATAGTAGAGGTGGTGTAGCTACCCTCTTCTGTCATAAAATCATATAGAACTGAAAACGGCCGGCAAATGTTAAGAATGCGGTTTACCTGGGCTTTAAACAGCGGTTGTTTTCTCAATTGTCTTCCACAGCTATCAAAAACGGCGGCTCCGTTCATGCAAATGATGTCACAGGAAATTCCAGCTTCCTTTAGGGGGGCGGAAGCATCGGCAAAGTTTCTGCCTGTGCAGACGACAAAACCGATGTTCTTCCGCCTAAGTGCTTCAATGGCGGCAATATTTAAGGAGGAAACCTTTCCATACCGGTTTAAAAGAGTTCCATCCATATCAGATGCGACTAATCGTATCATATGATCATCCTTTCTTTTCTACAATTTCTTTTGCAATATCTGGGTAATTGGTAATGATCGCTTCAATTCCCTGTTCTGCAAGGTTTTCCATCATGCTTTTATCATTTACGGTCCAAACGTTTTGGATTTAATTTCTTTACTTTCACAATGCTGGGGTGATGGAAGGAGGAATAGATGACTCTTCCCTCCAATCCAGCTTTTTTTACTTGTGCTAATGTTTCCTTCTCAATTCCTTTGTAGCGGAAGATCGTGTATCACAGCCAGTCTTCCATCTTTTGTCATCTGTATATCCAGTTTTTTGTTCTCATCTGTCAATATCCTTCCTAAGTGTTATCTAGTTGTTAATAAGATTATAGTCTTCAATGGACTTATTGATGCTTTCTGCCATCTTAGCAACGGTATCTTCCGGGGTCCCTTTGTTGTTGATCATGTTCTCGATCTCTGTTTCCACGATCTGCCTTGCTTCAGGGAATACACTAAGGAGTGCTCCGGCAGACTGAGGTGTGGAATCATGAAGCTGGTCAATGGCTGTTTTAAACTGAGGGTATTTTGCAATGTTGTCTTTGAACACGGCTTCATTATGAGCGGCAACCGTGACAGGGAAATAACCGGTCTGGGAGTTCCAGTAAGCCTGGCTTTCCGGGGAAACCAGAAATTTTACAAATTCCCATACAGCCTGCTGCTTTGCAGGATCCTCATTGTTTAATGCCCATAAGGAACCTCCGCCAATGGAAACGCCGCCTTTATCATCGTCGCTTACTTTAGGAAAATATGCAGTTCCCACTTCAAATTTGCCGTTCACATCGTTTAATATCTGTTTTAAAGATGCGGTGGAGCCCAGAGTCATAGCTGCTTTTCCTGCACTGAAGTCAGCAAGCCCTGCATCACCGCCTCGACCCACATTCGGTGCATAACCCTTATCCGATAAGTCTTTCCATGCTGCTAAGGTCTTTACACCGGCTCCGTTTTTATCGAAATCGACTGCCGTTGCCGCATCTTCTCTTCCATTTCCATTGTCGGCATAATGAGCCTGCTGTTTGCAGGTGAATTGCTCGAAGAACCAGCCATAAATACCTAAGGAAATCACCTCTCCGGCTCCGCCCTTGTTTATAAGATCGTCACCGATTCTTTCAATCCCCGGAAGGCTGTCAGGAATATCCGCAATATCGGCTTTCGTAAAGATATCTTTATTATAATAGAGAATTGGGGTGGAGGAATTAAAAGGCATGGAATACAAATTTCCGCTTACTGTGTAATAGGCTGCAATGTTTGGTTCCACCTGAGTTAAATCCCAATGGTCCTCGTCGATCAGCTCCTGCATGGGAATGACCCAGCCGGAATCGATCATGAAACGGGTACCGATGTCATAAATCTGAACCAGATCAGCGCCCATATTGCCGATCTGAGCACTTTTCAGCTTGTTGATGGCATCGTCATAGCTGCCCTGATACTGGGCTTCTACGGTTATTCCGGAAGTGTTTTCTTTATTGAACTTCTTTACAAGAGTATCGATGGCTTCTCCGTTTACGCCTCCCATGGAATGCCAGAATGTTATGGTGGTGTCTTTCGGGCTGTCAGAGCTTTCAGCAATCTGGGCAGCAGTTGTCTGAGTTTCCGCGGCCGGTGAGCTGGCACTATTCGTCTCTGTTCCTGTCTGCTTGGCACAGCCGGACAATGCTCCTGCTGCCATCATGACTGCCATACACATGGCAAGTGCTCTTTTCTTCATCTTCTTTCCTCCAAATTTTATTTTTTGTATATTCGATAGCCTTGGCTCATCGAGCCTCTGAACCAGGTCAGCCTTTGACTGCTCCTGAGAACATTCCACGGATCAACTGTCTCTGCCCTGCGATAAAAACAGAGATAGATGGAATGATGATCATGACAACACCTGCGATCATCATAGAGATGGACTGAGAGTCCACGCTGTCTAACATTCCAATTCCAATCTGAACCGTTCTCATACGGTCGGAACCGGTAACGAGAAGAGGCCACATATACATGTTCCAAGCATTGATAAAGGTATAGACTGCCATAGCACCGATTGCAGACTTGGTAAGTGGGATCAGGATGCTGTAAATAAATCTTAAGTTGGAACAACCGTCAATCCTTGCTGACTCATATAAGGATATTGGAAAAGATTTATAAAACTGACGGAATAGGAAAATACCCATTGCTGAGGTAAGATAAGGAATGATTAATACCTTATAGCTGTCAAGCCAATGCAGCCCGCTAACAGTTAAATAGTTTGAGATGATGGTGGCCTCTCCCGGTATCATCATGGTAGCCATGACAACCATGAACAAAAGGTTTTTACCCTTAAAATCCAGAAACGAGAAGGAAAATGCCGCCAGGGAGCAGGACAGGATCTGTCCAAATGTGATACAGCCTGCCACGAAAAAGGAATTGACAATAAACCGGTTTAAAGGAATTTTAACCATGGCCTGACGAAAATTCTCAAGGGTCGGATTTCCGGGGATTAAGTTCATCTCTGTTGTGAACAGCTCACTGGAAGGCATGAATGCAATGCTGACCGCATATAAAAGCGGAAGCAGTACAAAAATGGACATGGCCAGATTTACGATGACCAGAGCAAACTTTCCTGCCCTTCTGCGAAAAAGTGCCTTCTGAGTGGCGGACCGTTTCAGTTTCTCCAGTTCGTCCCGGTTTATTTCTTTGGCTGCGGTAGTAATTACGGAATCCATCAATAGCTTACCCCCTTCTTTTCCAGACGGAACATACATAAGGTGAGGATCATGATGATGAGGAACAACAGCACGGACTGGGCGGCTGCGCTCCCGAAGCGGTAGTTAAAAAAGGCGTCCCGGTATATGGAGTAAACGATTAAATTAGTAGATTCTCCGGGTCCGCCCTGAGTGAGGACCTTAACCTGGCCAAAGGACTGGAATGCCTGGATAATATTGACCACCAGGGTGTAAAACATAATAGGGCTTAAGCCGGGAAGGGTCAGGAAGAAAAATCGTTGAATGGAATTTGCCCCATCCACAGAGGCTCTTTCATAAATAGTCTCATCAATATTGCTAAGCCCTGCACTGAAATAAAGAAAGTTAATTCCGCTGTTTAACCAGGCTGTCAGCAGGGCAACACAGGCCAGTGCATACTTGGGGTCGCTGATCCAGTTAATATGGAATCCCAAGATCTTATTAACAATTCCTATGGAAGGATGAAGCATAATTTTAAATATCATGGCCGCGGAACTGGAAGCAATGGCCATTGGAAGTGCGTATGCAGTGCTGAAGATCCGGATCCCGGGAAAGGTTTTGCTGCAAAGGACAGCAGCAATGAGCCCTAAAAGCATGCTTACTGATACGACGATTACAACAAATATCGCTGTCACTAAGAGGCTGTTGAAAAAAGACGGGGAATTTAATAGGTCAGCATAGTTTAAAAGACCGACGTAAAGCTTGGCCTGGCCCATTTTATTGGTTTTATATAGACTTAAATATATAGTCTTGAAAAACGGGAAAAACAAGAATACTGCAAATACTGCCATAGCCGGGACCATATAGACATAAGGCCCTGCTTTCTTCACAAAGGTTTTTATGTTCATAAGAAGGCTCCTTAAACGTATATAATATTTTGCTCTGTATCCATATCGAACAGTTTAATCCGGTCCATATCTACATAAACCGGTAAACGTTCTCCGGGTTCTGCCTTAACATTGGGACTTAACCGTACACAGATCTCCTCTCTGTTGATTCGGCCATGGAATAATATCTCCGCCCCAAGGACCTCTTTCATCTCCACATCGAATAAGATCTTCTGTTCTTCTGGTCCTTCTTCATGGAAGTCTTCTGGCCGGATCCCTAAGTAAACACGCCTTCCCACATAACCGTCTTCCACCAGCCGTTTTGAGCAGATTTCGTTGGCAATCAGCTTGTTCTTACCAAATTCCAGGCAGATCTTCTCTTCTCTTCGCGCTACCCAGACAGGGAAGAAATTCATGGAAGGGGAACCGATAAAGCCAGCCACAAATTTATTAACAGGATTCTCATAGATGTCATTCGGAGACGCAGCCTGCTGGATTACCCCGCTGTTCATGACTACAATCCTGGTTCCAAGGGTCATTGCCTCTACCTGGTCATGGGTGACGTAAATGATGGTTGCTCCCAGTTCTCTGTGGATTTTAGCAAGCTCTACGCGCATCTGTGACCGCAGCTTGGCATCCAGATTGGACAGAGGTTCATCCATTAAATAAGCTTTTGGCTGGCGGACAATCACGCTTCCAATGGCAACCCGCTGCTTCTGCCCTCCTGATAAGGCAGAAGGCTTCCGGTCAAGCAAATGGCTGATATGAAGGATTTCCGCCGCACGCCCTACTCGTTTTTCTATTTCGTCCTTTGGGACTTTATGTACCTTTAAGCCGAAGGCCATATTCTGGTAGACCGTTAAATGGGGATAAAGGGCGTAAGACTGGAATACCATGGATAAGTCCCTGCTTTGGGGACTTGTCATATTCATAAGCTGCCCGTCTATCCACAATTCGCCGGAAGTAATGTCTTCTAGCCCTGCGATCATGCGAAGTGTCGTAGATTTCCCGCAGCCGGATGGGCCAACCAGGATTAAAAATTCCCTGTCTTTGATATCAAGATTAAAATCCTTAACAACGGTGAGGCCGTTTTTATAGGTTTTGCATACATTTACAAAAGACAAACTTGCCATAGGTCACTGTTCCTTTCTGCATATCTAAAACTCATTTTATAGAATTGATGTAAAATGAAAAAGAAGCTTTTCGTAAAATGATTGTAAATCATGGTATTGACGCACAAACGATCAAAGGCTATAATAAACTAGATTTATGAAGGAGGCATAAATGACAATAGCAAAGCTAAGCGCCATGCACCAGTTGATGCGATCGTGAACATTTTTCTATAGAAAAATGGCATCAAAGGTTGACGAGGTGAAGGGTTATCGAATATTCGGCGGATGCCCTTCCATGCCCCTCCGGGCGTGTATCCTACGTGAAATATGCGGGTAACTGCAAAACAAACGCGTTGGAACCGGAGACATAGAACTGAATGTGATAAAAAAGCTGCCGTTTTTAAAATCTGGAGCCAGACAGCTTGTTTTTTGTTTGCCATTTTTAAGAACAGATGCAGACATAAAAGAATTGATTAAGGAGATTGCGAAATTATGTGTGGAATAATTGGATATACCGGACCTTTAGACTCTAAAAAAATATTACTTGATGGATTATCTCAGCTGGAATACCGGGGCTATGACAGTGCCGGCATTGCTCTCTTTATGGAGAATTCCCATACCCGTCTGATCAGACATACAGGAAAAGTATCGAATTTAAAAGAAGAATGCAAAGGAATCACAGGGGTGTCCCATTGCGGTCTTGGACATACCAGGTGGGCAACTCATGGTGGTGTAACGACCGAGAACACTCATCCTCATCGGGCCGGACGGATCACGCTGGTTCATAACGGCATCATAGAAAATTATCATCAACTGACCGTGGATTTTCATCTGGAAGGAAAACTCCGCTCTGAAACCGACAGTGAGGTAGCTGCCTGGGTTTTAGAAAGCATTTATCAGGGAGATCCTGTAGAAGCTATTTCAAAACTAGCTGCCTATTTAAAAGGCTCTTTCAGCTTTTGTGTAATGTTTGAGGATCATCCAGGGGATATTTATGCGATCCGTAATGTTAGCCCACTGGTGGTGGCCTATACAAGATCCGGTTCTTTTGTAGCCTCAGACTTAACTGCCCTCATTCCTTATACCAGGCAGTATTTTGTGGTTCCGGAAAATCATATTATAAAACTCACCTCCTATAAGGTACATCTTTATAACCTTAAGCATCAGGAAGAGGTACCGGAACTGATGGAGGTAAACTGGAATATGGATGCGGCTATGAAGAATGGATTTCCCCATTTTATGCTTAAGGAGATCCACGAGCAGCCTGAGGCTCTTAAGAACACCATATTGCCACGTCTGGTAAAAGGGCTTCCGGATTTTGGCGATGACGGAATACCGGATACTGTATTAAAACAGTGCAGTCAGGTTCATATTGTGGCCTGCGGTACTGCCATGCATGCCGGGATGGTGGCCAGAGCTCTTATGGAACCGCTCCTTCGGATCCCTGTTACGGTTTCCATCGCTTCTGAATTCCGTTATGACACTCCGCTCATCGACAGTAAAACCCTGGTCATCATCATATCCCAGTCCGGGGAAACCATTGATACCCTGGCAGCTCTACGGCTGGCGAAGGCCTGTGGGGCTGCGACTCTTTCTGTGGTCAATGTTAAGGGGTCTACCATAGCCAGGGAAAGCGATTACGTTCTTTATACCCATGCAGGCCCTGAAATTGCGGTTGCCAGCACCAAAGCATATTCTGTCCAGCTGGCTGCTCTTTATATGGTATGCTGCCGCATGGCCTTTGTCCGGGGCAATTATGACCGGGAAGAAGCCGGGGACTTTATAAAGCAGCTGCTTGACGCCATACCCGCCATGGAAGCCATGATTGAAAAAAGGGATGAGGTAAAGGCTTTGGTGACACACTTGATCAATAAGCCGGATGCCTTTTTTATCGGACGTGGTCTGGATTACGCCTTTTCCTTGGAAGGTGCTTTGAAATTAAAAGAAATTTCCTATATCCATGCAGATGCCTATGCAGCAGGAGAATTGAAACACGGAACCATTGCTCTTATAACGGATCAGGTTCCTGTAATCGCCATTGCAACCCAGGAGAAGATCTTTTCAAAAACCGTCTCCAATATAAGGGAAGTAAAAGCAAGAGGTGCATTTGTTATTTTATTGACAAAGGAGAAATCAAAGATCGAACCTGGGATCGCTGATGTTCAGATCAACATTCCGGATATCGGCGACCGGTTTACTGTATTTCCCATAGCAGTCGTGCTGCAGCTTATTGCATATTATGCTTCTGTGGGAAAAGATTTGGATGTGGATCAGCCAAGGAATTTAGCGAAGTCCGTGACAGTTGAGTAATCATATCGGGAAAAAAATCATGAGGGTATGGCCTTGGCCATTTTCCCTCATGACTTTTTTCAAGTTTAACAAAACTAAAAAATAATTCCAAACAACGCTAACAAATTAGCTACAATCCCGATTAGTATCGCTGCCAATGGTGCAGCCGCCATTCTCATAATTGGTCTTCCTAATGTTTCATTTAATAAGTACAAACCTACGACTGCAAACAAACCTGTTCCTGGCCAAATTTGATTTCCTGCATTAACGCCACCGATTAGCAACGCAATTTCCAATATCTGTGTCATGGCTGATCTAATATTATCTCCAGCCATTTTTAGAGCAGGAAATTTGTTCATCCCTTTCCCAACTTTATTTAAACTAAAGATTTCCACACTCATTCCTGAAGCGCCGAGCACCCCACCGATAATAGGATTACCAGAAATGTAGCCTAATCCAATCAACCAATCGCACCAACCATTCGTTCCATATACTCCACTCACTAATGAGGTAGTAATAATCAGCGGCAAAAAGGCTAAGGCTTGAATAAAAGCTACCAACGCAGCAGATGTAAATTCACCTTTTCCGATCAAAGATGCGGCAATAGGCTCACCAGCTATCCAATGGTAAGAGGCAACAATTCCAATCAAAGCGCCCATAGGAGCTAAAAACTTCAAATTACCTCGAATTCTTTTGGAATTTTCCTCAAATAAGTTAGTAGTATCATTATCTGAACGGGTCTTGTCTTTAGAAGCAAAGTACAGCAAGCATACCATTCCTGCTAACATCGCTAATCCTTCTGCACTCAGAGAAACTTCTATATTATTGATCTTGACTGGATTGATCAATTCAATCATAACTCGTGCCAGTAATTCGATAGAAAAGGTTATGACTCCCTGTTTCTTCCCAAATTGCACGGCTACAGCGATTGCTGGGAAAGCAACAAAAGCATAAACGATTGGATCTCCAACATCAGCTAATATATCTAAGAAGTTAACTGGTAGTTTCGCGAAAAGAGCAACAATTGCATCTAATGCTAGAGGCACGACAGCCCCCCACATAGTTCCTAGTAAAACTGCCAAAACAGTATTTTCAATTGAAACACCAATAATATCATCTGTTAGAAGGATAATATGAATTACTATGATTCCAGTTGCTACAGTCATCGGCAAAGCAAATCCTGTAATAAATCCTATACTAATAGTGAATGAAATTGCTGCTAATTCAGCTCTACTCATATAACCATTCATAAATTCTGGTAATATTGGTCTTAGCCCATCATGATAAACAGCAATCATTTTATTTGCTAAAAAAGTTGCATAACCGCTCATAACTGCAAATAGAATAACTTTTATTACTTTTGTATAATCCATACTTTCTCCTCTTTTCAATTTACATTTTTGTGTACATTGGTTTATATGAAATAAATATTTTGAAACAAATCATACGCTTCTTCCCTCTAAAGCTGCAATCAACATAGGAATAGCATTGTCAACTTGATCATTTGTAAAGCCAAAAGCTTTTGCACCATTTTTTACAGCTTGGTCTACCTTATTTTGTTTTGGTTTAATTCCTGCCATAGCAATCGTTACACATTTTTCTCTCCCAATCAATGCATAAGCCATACCTAAAGCTCCCCCTGCTCCACTTTGGCAAGCTCCCACATAGTAATCGAATTCACCAGATTTTACTTTTGCTGCGGCATCTGTATCGGTGAAAATCTCAACAAATACCTCTTTTGTACTATTTTTCAAAATCTCCTCTTTGATTTCATTCTTGTTTAACTGTCCACCAATAGCAATTTTCATCATGTCTACTCTCCATATAATAAGTAATAGCCAAGTTAAACAGGCTAAAGACTTATTCTTTTTTGATATAGATGAAGATGATATCTTTGAGGCTTCTCCTCTCTTCTTTTCATCACCTATACAGTTTATAGTTGCCTATCTTATTCGTTTATCCTGTGGTATGATATCGACAGAGTCTGATGTTCGAAGGCACTGCTAATTTACCTTTCAGTCTGGCTCATGTGGTATATTCTCCGCTGACGCTGATGTTTCATCCCCTGTCACAGCCAGGAAAATATATCGAAACCTTTTCAAAAACTATCTTGACATATTACAAGATTGCCTATAAGTTAATTATTTATAATTTTTGATAAAAAGGATATTCCATTTTGTGGCATTTGTACTTTGAAAAATTCAGCTGCTGTAGCGGCCACATCAGACATTGTCGATCTTTCTCCTATATATGTCCCGACTAGTCCTTTTTTATATATTAGTAGTGGAACTTTCTCTCGTGTATGATTGCTGTGACCAATGGTAGGGTCATTTCCGTGATCGGCCGTGACAATCAGAATATCTTCTTTGTTAAGATGCGGAAGAAGTTGAGCGATTTTCCGATCACTGGTTTCTAAACAATCAGCATATCTGTCAACATCTTCAGAATGTCCCGCCAAATCTGTTTCTTGAATATTTATAAAGAAAAAACCAGTTTTATTTTCCGTTACTTCTTTAATTAAATGATCATATAACTCTACGGTATCGACTCCGGGAAACCTATCAGCTTGATTGATTTGGATTATATCAGCGGTTTTTCCTATCAGGGATACAAATATATTCTCTTTCTCTAAAATTGTAGGGATCTGCACCTTAGGATCGATTCCATAGCCAAGGTGAATAACATGATAATCAAAATTATATACTCCTGATTCAGGAGCATCTATTCCAGCAAAACTCCCCTTTATTTTTCTGGCAGCTAAAAGATTTTCGAGATTGATGTGATGTCCACCAAAAGCAATGACTCTTGATACATTTACAGCTTCTCGAACTACCATACCAATCTTTTTTATATCTTCAAAAGAAATATAGTCCAAAATGGCAGAAACGTTATAAACTTGTCCTAAATCAGTTTCTAAATTATCACCAACTGTTGCAACCTCATTGATAACTAAAATCTTTGGCTCCCCCTGTTCTCCAACTCTTCTCGTTGAATACCCCCTTTTTTTTAGATTTTCTTCTACTTCATCAATAACTTCGTTGAAAGCTTGGATTAATGGCGGAAGTGGTGTTGTACCAGCAATTTCCTGGTGTCCTAAAAAAGAATCAGCCCCGACATGCCCTAAATTGGAGATGCCGTAATTTGCCTCATCAACGATCCTATGCGTTCCGATTGAAAAACCAATAGCATTCATTAATCCTAAACCCTCTAGCGTTGGAATATGTATATCTGGCTTTTTCTTAACAATGTTAGCAGCTGTGTTTGAACCTATATCTCTGGGACGAACCTTTGAGACATCTGCCATTGCGCCTACTCCAAAACTATCTAATACATTAACTATAAATCTTGCCATTACTTTTCACCTCTTAAAAATCTACCTTGACTGTCATAGATTCCTAATAATTTTGGCTCTTTTTTCTGAATTCCATCGATGACGGCGATTTCGCTTCTAGTCACAAACATTTGAGTCCTGAAGGCAGCAATAACTGTAGCACCAATAGCATGCTTTTTATTTACTCCAAGATAATAATCAATACTTTCATCTGAAAATGGTAACAGTTTATCGTATTCTCGTTTCCCAGCCTGAACAACTATAACGTTCTCCCAATGTCCTCTGCGATAATAGCCTCCACCATATAGATAGGAATGTCCATCGAAATGATGGGAAATTTCGCTAACATACACCATTGCTGGTTTTTCTGATTGTTCCTGCAATGCATGTAATGGTGTAGTTCCAGTAAGGGCATGACCTGGTTCTCCCTGGGTTCCTCCGAAGGATCTTATTTTGGGAATAGTAGCAACACAGGTGGCGGAAGGCATATTTATTTCTTTTATAGGTAAGCCGTTGTCCTGCAATAATTTCTTTGCAAAAAGTACTGTTTTCAGGTTTTGAGTAGAATTAATCTCTTGCTGGTCCAAAAGAAAGCAAGGAAAGGAAGTGATACCTGCAAGCTCAATATTCATCATGCCCTTGACAGAATTAACCAAATTCGGAATATCAGCTAAAGAAAAGCCACCATACTGCCCATCATAAATAAGGTCCTGCTTATCTAGGATTTTGATTATTACTTTTTGCTGAATTCCTAGCTCAGATGAAATTTGATTAATTTCTTTTAGTTTATCTATTGAGTAGACTGTAATAAATTCAGTACCATAATCCATTATTTTTTTCAACAGCTGTTTGGGAATTTGTACCAAATGTCCAACATTTCCTAAAGGAATGTTATTTTCCATCATAACCAGTGCTTCTCGATAATCGACGACTACTGCACTGCTAAAGCCCTCATTGATCAATTCCTTTGCTACAAGGGGGTTTCTACCAATTTGTTTTGTCATAAAAAAGAGACTAATCGAATACTTTTTGGCTTCTTCAAGTAAAACTTGAGCGTTTCTGCGAATCATATCTAAATCTAAAATATAAGTATCCGGTTGAAGAACTCCTTGTTGATGAAATCGAATTGCAGTTTCAATCAGCAAAGGATTTCTTGCTTCTGTTGCCCTTAAAAACATTTGCTTCCCCCTATCTCTTTAATTTCACTGGGGATGTTTGCTGCTATATCATTAATGTCGCTCCATAAAAGCTGAGTTTCCAAGTATTTAGGATCGCATAAAATCTCACTTTTCATTATTTACATCCTCCTTTAACATCATTGTATCATTTCTTATAAAGGCCATTCGGTTTTGATGCCTTATTATGAGAGCAAATTGCAAAGATGAATGGTCAGGAAATCACGCTCTACTTCCGGGAACTGGATATCCGTGTCATTTAACAGCTCATCTTTTAACGCTTCTGCTCTTTGGTAAATCGAGTCTTTTTTTATTCCGTTTAGAAGCAAATTATCCAAAGGGGGCTCAACCACTCCATCTAAAACCCTTTGCCCTGCCATTGCCAGATGGGTGATAAACATTGCAGCCTTATCCTCTTCTGTATTTGGCCTTTCTTCCAGTATCCGTTCCACTACTTTTCTAGAATAATCCGCAACCTCCTTGCAAATTACATGATTCTCTTCCAGTATGTCTAAACGCTGGTTTAAGATATCTTTCAAATCCACGATATGCCCTCCTTGATTGAATATACATTATTTTGTACTTTGCTTTAAAAAAAGCCAATTTAGAAATAAGGCTCTCTTTTTTTCTCTCTTACTTCCCGGATTATATCCACTACCTTCGATACGCTGACATACTTTTTCAGCAGGTTTTTCAGATACTCATCTTCTTTTCTGACAACCATAACAGCAGTTGAAAACAGATTGTTATAATCAGATTCATCTAAAAATACTACGTTAAATTGTTCGTATTTTAGGTCCTGGATATCATCATAGTTCCATACACCGGCATCAATGATGCCATCCATCAAAGCATTGACAGTCTGTTGAGTTCGGATTGGGACCAGTGTAACCTTTTTGCCGTGTATAATATTTCTGGTAATGCAACTCTGGTCAATAGAGCTGCTGTCATATGCTATTCTCATACCATCCTGAATGCTATCATATTTTGAATTTGATAAAAGAAGCACATGCTTGGAAAGGAAGCTACCCGGCCCAAAGTTAATTGCCATCTCAATTTGCTTCCCTTCTCTAATGGATTGTTCCGCCGCATATTGGGAGCAGACCGCAAAATGATAAGTTCCTGATTCCACCAGTTCAATACGTCCCACCGCACCTCTGGCATAAGCCATGTTAAAGTTAAGAGGTGCGAACTGGAGGTACATTGCTGTGGCGAAACCCTCATAAGTCACAGCATAGGGCAGGGGCATAATTCCAAGAATTTCTCTGCGCATGCAGTTTTCCTGAAGCTTCTTATAATCAATCTCTTTGATACAGGTTCCCTGATGCCCATGATTTTCCAAGGTCACAGCATTGCATTCCTTTAAACATGCAAATGCGTTCTGTATGGTTCCTCTGGATACTCCGAATTTATCCTGATACTCTGAGATAGGCAGAATTCGGTCCCCTACATTCCTCGCCATTAGATCTAGTGCCAAAAGATTTTTTACCACACCTATTTTCTGATATAAGTTTCCGGCTTCTATACATTTGTTCTTCATTAGATCACTCGCCTTTGTCAATTTACATTATTTTGTATATTAAGACAATATCATAAAGTATGTGCAATGTCAACAATATTATTTTATATATTTATATTTTCTGTACAGGAGGTACAAATTCCCAAACGAAAACGGACATTTCTTTTATATCAAAGAAATATCCGTCTTTTCACAATTAATTGAAAATACTAAACCCCAGCTATGCTGGGAAGAATCATGTAAGTTGAAACGGCGAGGATATCAATAAAAACCTCCTATGTAATATTGAGAATGGTGTCGCAAGCCAAACTCTAACATAGGAGGTAGTTTAAATGGATAACAGAGTCATATTA
>Ga0213824_1000817_pt1 | contig 20967 bp, 20 predicted proteins | sample MC6MC0906MG_FD_179892 | JGI IMG/M metagenome (GOLD analysis project Ga0213824, IMG submission 179892) | Enriched soil aggregate microbial communities from Iowa State University, Ames, United States - MC6-MC0906-MG | ecosystem: Environmental > Terrestrial > Soil > Unclassified | place: USA: Iowa...
AGAGAAAACGTTTTATTGTAGAGCTGTATAAATTTAGTTGTTTTCTATATTAAAAATAGTGCAAAAATAGTTAAATGTTGAGGTAAATGAGGCGGATTTGTGCGCAAAAAAGAACAGCGAGCAATTATAAAAATTGCTCGCTGTTCATACAAATTAGAAACCTAAAGAACGACGGAAATAGCTTGCATAGCGTTGGCTAACAGGAATACGTGTACCATCTTTCATAATTAATAAAAACGTTGAGTGTGAATCTGGTTGAATTTCATCGATGTAGTCAATGTTAACGATATAAGAGCGGTGACAACGAATAAATGAGTCAGGTGCTAAAAATAGCTCTAGATCACTTAAGTTTAAACGGTGATAACCTTCACGTGTCATTGTTTTAACAAATGTTTTACGGAGTTGTGTTTCTAAATAAATAACTTGATCATGTTTGATTGGGTACCAGCAATCATCAATTTTGATTGTAATGTAGTTAGTTAAGAATGCTGATGGTTTTTGCGGGAAGATAGCAGTAATAGCTCCTTTTGTTTCGCCTTCCTCCATTAAAGGAATACTCATGCCATAATAAGCGACACCGAAGACATCAGGTTCGATATAAGAGCTGATTTTTTGACCATAGCTTAATGCTTTGTGTGCGGCTGAACCTTCTTTGATAGGGTCACCAGGTTTAATTTTTAAATCAACTTTCTTGCTTGGTTGGTAATACAAATATTCATTTGTATCAGAGATAGCGATGGACGTATTTTCAGGGAAGAATTCCTTAATAATTTCCATGATCTCTTCTATTTGTTTTGGATCCACTTTAAACACCTCGTCTAAACTTTTAAAAATAGTATTATCATCTATTTTACTACATATTCATATAAATTATATAGAGAAGATTTAGGAATAAAATAGAAAAATGTCGAATGATCCATTAGAATGATGTAAGTTGTTTTGTATAATTTGTAAATAAATTTATAAAATGACTAATTTATTTTGATATGTATATGGTAAAATTTAATTGTTAGGAATAAGTTTACGAGGTTTCTACTATGCATATGTGATAAATTAGAACTAGAGTAGCAATTAAAATGTGGTTGAAAGGAAATCGCAGAATATGGTAAAATTCACTGTATAGTCTATTTTTTTTATATCTGGTGTTTTAGTAGGGTTATTTTTGATTTATTTGTTAATAAAATTTGTGAAATAGGACTCAGTTCTTATATTGAATAAGTAAATACTATTTTCTTATTTTTAATTCGTCGGGATTGGTGTCAAATATTGTCATGCAATTCGTGCACTCTGAGGAAAGATGGGGAAGATTATGCAACTACATCAACATTCTATGTCAGAAACGATATCCAAAAGATACTTCCAAGAAATCGATAATATTAATCAATATATCGGTGTCGAAGAATTTTTTAATATTGAGTCGAAATTAATTTTTGAAATTTACCATTTAGAATCTGCAAAAGCGAAAAAATCTTTGCATGAGTTAATTGATATTCTCTCAATTCGTTTTGGCAAACAGGTCATTAAAATCGTTCGAAGTTATTTTTCTGTTTTGTCATCAATTGTTGCTCGTAAATTGCTGGACAATCAAGTACCTTCGAAAAAAGCATTTGCTTTCAATATTGCGTGTAACGATATGATAGAAAATCAAATGAAAGACGCAGAGTTTTTACAATTTGCTGATGATTTAATTGATTTCTTTGTTTACTTTATTGCAGATCGCAAACAACCGACTTTCCGACATCAAACTGTTAACAAAGTGATAATGTATATAAATGACGAGCTTGAAAATGATTTAACTGTTGAAAGTATAGCAAATAACTTTCATATAAGTACTAGTCACTTATCACGTATTTTTAGAGAACATGTGGGCATTACATTGGTTGAGTATTTAAATGTTAGACGTGTAGAAGAATCACAATACTACTTACGACATACAAACAAAAGTATTACTTCTATCTCAGATCAATTCCATTTCTGTAATCAAAGTTATTTTACTCGTATTTTCAAAAAATATACTGGAGTTACGCCAAAACATTTTAGAGACGAGCTTCATCATGAATTTTATCGTTTTGAAATGGCAGAAGCTGAATTACAAAATGTGTAGATTTTGAGCATAGAAAATGAGAAGGTGCGAACATATTAGCGTTGCTAAAGCTCGCATCTTTTTTGATGAATCATCTGAGGAACCAGCTTAAGGAATAAGTAGCACTTGCTATTTGATAAAGAGAGACCCTATAAGGTATACTTCACAGTAGTTGATAAATAATAGTAGGTGGAAAAATGAAAAATTTGAAGCTATTTTCAATGCTTGGTATTGCCGTTTTTGTTCTTAGTGGCTGTCAAGCTGTGCAAAACAAAGAAGGTTTTTTCTATAGTATCTTTGTAAAACCTATGGAATTTTTATTGGAGTTTTTCGGGAATGATATCTTTTCAGGGAGCTATGGTTTAGCAATCATTGCGATTACTGTTCTAATTCGTTTAGTATTAATGCCGATTATGCTAAAAAACTATCGTCAACAGCAATTAATGAAAACGAAGATGGATGCTTTTAAACCTGAAATGGAAGCCGTTCAGAAAAAAATGAAGGAAGCTAAGACAAAAGAAGAGCAAACGCAATATCAACAAGAAATGATGGCTCTATATCAAAAGCATGGCATTAATCCACTTAATATGGGTTGTTTACCGATGTTAATTCAAATGCCGATTATTATGGGTCTGTATTTCTCGATCTTGTATTCTGCCGATGTTAAATCCCATGAGTTTTTATGGTTTAGCTTAGGTTCACCTGATATCGTGATGACTATTGTTGCTGGGATTGTTTACCTAATCCAGGCTCGTGTATCTTTATGGACGGTACCAGAGCAACAAAAAGCGCAGATGAAAATGTTTATTTATATTTCACCAATTATGATTGTCTTTATCTCCATGTCTTCTATGGCAGCACTGCCTTTGTATTGGTCTGTCAGTGGTGCATTGTTGATTATTCAAACATATATTGGGCGTAAATATTATTCGGAACATCCTGAGAAAGCAAAAAAATAAATTGATTGATGTCGAGGCGCCTTTGCTGCCTCGATTTTTTTAGGAGGACAGCAAGATGAACAAAAAATGGCTATCATCTATTCTTGTCGCAATTTTTAGTATTGCAGCACTTGTATTTATTATTATGGGGAAATTTAATTTTGCCGTACTTGCAATGACGATCATGTTTGCCTTATCAAATGGGTTTAGAGCAAAAAGCTTTAAAGAGCAAGGTTATGTAAAAGAAGCAAAATGGATGCAGTATATGGCAGTTTTTTTCGCAATTGCATCTATAGTAGTATTTGTCATCGTTCTAACAGATTAATTGAATATTTACGTAGGAAATTTACACCTGAAAATGTGAACAGTGCTAAAATAAGATTATAACTAGTAATACAATAAAATAGGTATTTTCAAGGTGAAATGCTTTAAATATCCTTTTAGATACCTGATATTTTAAAAGGGGTATAAAGAGTGAAAAACAATCGTCTTCCGCTTATCGTTGGTGCTTTCATATCTATCGCGTTAATTGTAGCAATTTTTGTAGTCTATAACTATAAAAATAATCAAGTAAATAGTGCATCTGATGAGCAGCCAAAAACAACAGAAACAAACAAAACAACTGAACAAGATTCTACTGCAACAGAGAAACCAGACAATACTGAAACTCCTGCAAAGCCAGAGCAACAACCAGACGAAAATGGGTATCTTCCAAATCAAACATTACCTACGGAACCAACCTATATCAATGGTATTCTGTTAGCTAATAAAATTTATCCGCTTCCATCTACCTTTGCACCTGAAGAAAATCCAGAAGCACGAGAAGCGTTAAATCAAATGTTAGCAGCTGCCAAGCAGCAAGGATTTGATTTAGTTGCATTTAGTGGCTACCGATCTTTTGAATATCAAACAACCCTTTATGATAACTATGTTAAACGTGATGGACAGGCAGCGGCAGATCGATACAGTGCTCGTCCTGGCTACTCAGAACATCAAACAGGCTTAGCGTTTGATATAGGAGAGCGTGGAAAAGAAGATGTGTGGCTGACAGAAGAGTTTGGGGAAACTCCAGCAGGGCAATGGCTATTTGCACATGCACAGGAGTATGGCTTTATTTTGCGTTTCCCTCAAAACAAAGAAGAGATAACAGGTTATATGTATGAGTCATGGCACTATCGTTATGTGGGCAAAGAGATTGCAAAAGAGATAACAAAGAAAAACATTACGTTGGAAGAATATTTAGGCGTAAAATAATAAAAGGAAGAGAAGCCATTCTGTGAACAGGCTCTCTTCCTTTTTATTTTTATAAAATGGGTGTTAATAGACGGGAAATAGATTCTTTAAATTTAATCAGTGTTGAACGGTTTTTATACATTTCCCATGTTAATTCCGTACAATCAAAAATATCCTTCTCAAACAGTTCTGCCAATTGGTGCGATATATTTGCATCATATATGAAGGCATTGACTTCAAAATTTAGACTAAAACTTCGTACATCAATATTCGCTGTTCCGACAGAGGAAGCCTCGTCATCAATAATAATAGCTTTAGCATGGATAAAGCCCTTTTCATAGATGTAGACTTTGGCTCCAGCACGTAATAATTGACCCACATAAGAATAAGTAGCCCAATATACAAACATATGATCAGGCTTATTAGGAATCATTATGCGTACATCGATGCCTGACAAGGTGGCAATTTTAATGGCGTCTAAAAAACTAACATCTGGGATGAAATATGGTGTTTGAATGTAAATATATTTTTGAGCCATATTAATAAGCTTTAAGTAACCGATCTTTATTTGCTCCCAGTCTGAGTCTGGTCCACTTGAAACAATCTGTAAACCCACATCACCTTTTTGTGGGATGGCAGGGAAGTAACGATCAGAGTACCCCATTTTTTGTTGTGCACTAGCTTGGTTCCAGTCGAGTAAAAAGCGTGTTTGCAAAGGATGTACGGCACTACCCTCAATACGTAAGTGTGTATCTCGCCAATAACCAAACTTTTTTTGTAAACCTAAATACTCGTCACCGACGTTAAAACCACCAATATAGCCAATTCGACCATCAATGACAACGATTTTTCGGTGATTTCTAAAATTTAAACGAGGGTTAAGAAGTGGCAAAATGGATGGGAAGAAAACTTCTACTTCACCACCAGCATGCAGCAACTCTTTAAAATGGCGTCTTTTAACATTACGTGATCCCATTTCATCATAGAGAAGACGCACCTTAACACCTTGCTTTGCTTTTTTTATCAATGCATTGACGATACGTGTACCTAAGTCATCAAGTCTAAAAATATAATACTGGATGTGAATGTGATCTTTAGCTGCTTCAATGTCTTTAAGGAGCTGCTCAAACTTATCGGCACCATCATCAAAAATATCCAGATGGTTGTCCTGTGTTAACACCGCATTGTTTGTTCTGAGGTGCATATAAATCATCTCTTGATAATTTTCTGCATTAGCAATACGAAACTCAAACGTTTCATCTCGAATCGCTTCCATCTGATAGGTAATCAGATTATCAATCCCAATATCCTTGCGTCCTTCCCAACGAAATAGGTGCTTTCTTCGTAATTGTCTTCCAAGTAATAAGTACAAAATAAATCCAGCTAATGGCAGGAAAAATAACACGAGGATCCATGCCCATGTAGAGGTAGCATCTTTACGTTCTAAGAAAATGATGGTCATGGCTAATAAAATATTAAAAAACAAAGTTAAAGGAACTAAATATTCTATATCTGTAAAAATGCTCATTCCTACACCTGCCTTTGTATTGTTAATAACAGAAGATATGAAATGGCTAGATAGCATGGAAAAGGATTATCCCTTTGATATATAGGAATAATCCGCATGGTTTAATTAGTAATTCTCTAATAGTTAGAATGTTTCTATGATTACTGACTTAACGTTGGATATTCATAAAATGCAACCTACTATATTTTACGGAAGACGTAATGATTTACGGGATGACTTATATATAAAGATTAGGCTTATAGAAAGAATGGCTATTGCAGCCGAAATATAATAACCAAGACTTGCTTGTACGGTAAATAACCATGTAAAAAAGAGTGGACCAAGAATACGTCCTAAGTTATCCATTGAATAGGACAGTCCAGCGGCAGTTCCATATTGTCCTCCAGATTCTTTAGAGGAGAGTGATACAACACATGTTCTTGCAAGTGCATTACCTGCTGTAAAGACACAAAGGGCAAGCCCAGCGATAAAAAGATTAGCTGTCAATGTAAATAAAAGCATGCCGATAGCAGTTACAATTTGTGCACCGATTAACCATGTCGTTTCACTGCCATTTTTTATGCGTCGAACGACCCCTCCTTGAATAGCTGCATCGACAAAGCCACTAAACATGAACAAGTAACCAATTTGTAATGGTGTAATGTGAATTTTTTCGATTTGAAATAGCTGAAATGTAGCCTCTACGCCAGCTAGCATAAAAGTTACTAAAAAAGAAAACATAAATAGATAGCGCACACGGAATTGTAACATTGTTGCAGCACCCTTTGGCACTATAGCACGTTTATTTGAATCTTTTCGTTTTTTAGGTTCTTTTAGGACGAAACTTGCATAAATAAATAATAGTGCAATTAATGATGCTGATGCAGTAAACGGTAACTGCAAGCTATAATGGCCTAGCATTCCCCCGATTGCTGGACCAAAAATAAACCCAAGACCAATGGACATGCCCATAAAGCCCATATACTTATTGCGATCCTCTTCACTAGATATATCGGCGATAAATCCTGTTACTGCTGTATATAATGCACCTGAAAATAAACCACCAATAATACGTGAAACATACAATATAGCTAGGTTATCTATAAATAGTGAAAAAATAACAAAACTAAGGCTAAAGCCAATTAGACCAGTAAGGATTAGTTGTTTTCGCCCTACCTTATCTGATAGCATACCCCATAACGGTGCTGTGAAAAAACTTGCAAGTGAATAAACGGTCAATAAACCACCTACGTGGAGATCATGCCAATTTTGCTGCACAATTACCTCTGGTAAGACGGGAATAATAATGCCGAACCCTAGATAAACGAGGAATTGAACAGACATCAATAGTAAAATAGCCTTTTTCATACTGTTCCCTGCTTTCATACGATATTTCAATATGTATATTCTACCTCTCTTGTTCTTGCGATTACAACAATAGGGGAGGGGAAGCTTGAATAAAGTGGAACAATTTAGTAAAGAAAGAAATGAAGGTAGATTTTTTAAATCTATGTTCTGATTTTTGAATAAAATGTAGCCATTTTGGGTAATTTAAATATGTTTGATGGAAAAGTTTGATGATGTGAAAAATTTACAATGTAACAAAATTGAAAAATTTTAAAGGTAAGTTAAATGGTATGATAAATTTGTCAGACATCATACTCGTAGAAAAATGAAACTTTTTCGTAAATAAAACGTTATATAAAATCGAGGAAAGATTGAGGTGGAATGTATGACAAAAGAAGTAGATTTGAAAAAGATTGTTTCGAATTTATCTAAGTTGGGTGTAACAGCCACTGTAACAAAGTCTCGACTAGAACTTTTAAAAGTGCTAACACCACCAACGCAAACTCCGCAAGTTCAAGCTTAACTCGTTTCCAATAGAAAAAGGGAGGTCTCAATACGCGAGACTTCCCTTTTTCTATAGTTATTCATCTTCATCATGTGTGGTAAACATATACGTTCGATAATGGAATCGCATACTAAAGACTAGCCCAATCGCTAAAGCATTCCCCATAAGCGAACTTCCTCCGTAGCTAATGAACGGAAGTGGAATACCTGTGATAGGTAATAATTGAATAGTCATACCAATATTTTCGAAAACGTGGAAGGTAATCATAGCAATAATCCCAGCACATACATAGGTCGAGAAGGGATCTTTCAATAATAGGGTTGTCTTTGTTAAATGATAAATTAATAAGAAGAAAATACAAATAACAATACTAGCACCAATAAAGCCCCATTCCTCGCCGATAACTGTAAAAATGAAATCGGTATGGTTTTCAGCTACATATACTTCACGATTTCTAAATCCCTTACCAAAAATTTCACCTGATCCAATGGCATTTAAAGAGGTAATTAAATGATAGCCATCACTGGATGAATAGGAATAGGGGTCTAGCCAAGAATAAATACGAGCAAATTGATAGGCCTTAAAACCAAATGTTTTTTCTAGAAAGTCCTGCATATAGAGTGCCATCCACAGTAGGGTACCGCCTGCTACCATGCCACCTAAAAATGTTGGTAGAATGATTTTCCAAGAAATACCTGCTACAATGATAAGTGCTGCCGTAATGGCAAAGAATACAAGTGCTGAGCCTAGGTCAGGCTGCTTTAAAATAATAGCTAATGGTACGATTAAGGTGATAGCGATTTTACCTAGTAGCAAAAAGTCTGTTTTAATTGATCGTAATGAATAAATTTCATGGTGCTTACTAATTAATCGAGCTAGTGCTAAAATGTAAAAAGTTTTCATAAACTCAGAAGGCTGAATATTTCCAATCGGCGTATGATACCAGCTTTTAGCACCATTAACGGGTGCACCGATTTGACCTTCTCCTTCTGGCATAAAAATAAGCAGTACCAGTAAGGCAATCCCTGCTCCATACATATACCATGACATTTTTTTATATTGATCTGGCTCAAAAAACATGACTATACCAATAATTACTGCACCAATCACATACCATTGCATTTGTTTTGGTACGTAGTTAATGCCATATTGTCCTGAAGTTTGGGCAGATGCAATAGCTAACAAACTAATGACTAGAAAAGTGAAGAGTATAAATGCAAGTGTCCAGTCAAAACGATTTGCGAAATTTCGTTTATTTTCCATAAAAGCCACCTAAAATTAAAATAGTATCTCAATATGAGTAAATGTGATGCGATTCTCCCTATTTCGTTTATAATTGGTCAAAGAAGAAAGCAAATTAATAACCAGCAGTGGTGTGAAAATAGCTCATATCTATTGATAAGCTTGCAATTTGCTTTGAATATTGTCAATGGAATTTTAAGCAAATACTTGAACTCATTGAGTAATCTAAACTTTATATGCAAATGCATGTTTAACATTCCTAATTATAACGCAAAAATTACTTTTATGCCTGCGTATATAGTAGTGACGACAATTAACATAAAATGTTTCAAAAAAATCATGTTTAGTCTTATAATGTAGTGAAGAATGGGGTGATGGTTGTGGCTAAAAAATTAAAGTCAGCTGATGATTTTATGTATCATATTTATGTTCATATGAATGATGTCGATAAATTTGTTATATTTAGCGGGTTAAAATTCTCGCAATTTGTGGCTGCACTTGAACCACTACATCACTTACTGTTATTAAAACATTCCTATGAAGACGGTTCTTTTAATATGCATACACAATTTGAATATGTATTAGAAGAAGATGTTCCTCGTTTTGTGAAAAAATCTGCTGAATCTAAAGAATTATGCTGGGTAGATTTTATGGACGAGAGGAGGCTAGATCATTTAACACCGATGGAACAAGGAGAATTGCTGTACATAAGTCACAAGAAAGAACCAATTACGTCAGCATTTTTTAATAAATTACAAAATAGATTCGTCTATTATTCTTCAGACTTAGAGAAAATGACTAAAATTTATTTTCGTCATTTAAGTGATTCGGATTTATTGGTTGCCAATGTTTTTAATAGTTTAATTCGTGAAAAGGAACGCAGCACTGGATTTTGGCGTCGAAAAGTAAAAGCGAGTATTCCCGCTATATCACCAGATTTTTTGCGTTCTTACCGATCCTTTGCGAAAGATGGAGCGTTACTATCTTTGTATCGGATTGAGAAACCAAAAGTAGCGTATGGAATAGAAGTTCGCAATCTGTCTGAATATTCTTTTCCTGACGAAGTTTGGGATGACTTAAATACGATTTTAAAAACAGAGCATGATGAATTAATCTATATTATTTAAACTTCATGGTGACGCAATCAAAGAACTAAGATGTTGGTAGACAATATTTATGTTGCATTATTCCTGTACAATTTAATAGCAGGAAGTATTGATGCTGGGGCATAATCGAAGAAATATACACGCAAAATCTCACCGTTAAAAATACGGTGAGATTTTTATGTCATTTGTCAAGACGTTTCATGATAAACTAATAGTACTCAAGAAGTATGTGGAGGGCACAAAAATGAAAAAAAGAATCGGTTTATTATACGGCGGAAAGTCAGCGGAGCACGAAGTGTCGTTATCGACAGCACGTGCAGTCACAGGAGCTTTGAATTTCGAGGAGTATGAAGTATATCCGATTTTCATTACAACTGACGGGGAATGGCGTCGTGGAGAGCGTTTAGAAAAACCCGTAAGTGCAATAGAAGAACTACAATTTGGTGATAATACTACAATTTTAGAAAATAATATCACTGATTTTTTGCTTGATAAAAATGGCAATGAGGTAAAGTTTGATGTCATTTTCCCATTGTTACATGGTACGAATGGTGAGGATGGAACAGTGCAAGGTTTACTTGAGGTTCTAAATTTACCGTATGTAGGAAATGGTGTATTGGCATCCTCTGCTGGAATGGATAAAGTGGTAATGAAGCAATTATTTGAAATTGCTGGATTACCTCAAGTGCCCTATACGTATTTTATTCGTAGTGAGTGGAAGAATGAGCAACAGGCAATCATTGAACGCTGTGAAAATAACCTGAATTGGCCAATGTTTGTGAAGCCTGCAAACTTAGGGTCAAGTGTTGGGATTAGCAAGGCAACAGATCGCGAGCAATTGGTAAAAGCAATTGAGGTTGCTTTACAATATGATCGTAAAATCGTTGTTGAACAGGGAATTGTCGCTCGTGAAGTTGAACTAGCGGTGTTAGGAAATGACTATCCTGAAGTATCAGTGCCAGGAGAAATTAAACCCGTTACTGATTTTTATGATTATGATTCTAAATATAAGGACGGTTCTACAGCACTTATTATTCCAGCTGAGCTTCCAGTAGAAACTGTGGCAAGCTTAAAAGAACTGGCAAAGCGTGCATTTAAGGCTATAGATGGTAGCGGCTTAGTTCGTGCGGACTTTTTTGTAACAACTGAAAATAACGTTTACATTAATGAAGTAAACACAATGCCAGGTTTTACGCCTGTAAGTATGTATCCATTATTATGGCAGCATACAGATGTGAGTTATCCAGAGCTGATTGACCGTTTAATTACCCTAGCAATTGAACGCTATGAAGAAAAACAACAGCTTCACTATAAAAAAGACTGAGTGGGATTATCGTGAAAAAAACTTTAAAACAATTAGCTGCATGGTTAAATGAGGATATGGCGGCTTTGGGTGACACTGTTGTGTCAGGAATTTCTATTGATACAAGAACAATTCAACAAGGAGACCTATTTGTTCCATTTCGTGGTGAGCATACAAATGGGCATAAGTTTGTAATGCAGGCATTTGAGAAAGGTGCCGGAGCTTCTCTTTGGCAAAAGGATGAGCCGAATCCACCAGAAGGTTACCCGTTGTTGTTTGTGGATGATCCAGAATTAGCTTTACAAGAAATGGCTAGAGCATATCGTAATGAACATAAAGCAAAATTTATAGGCATTACAGGTTCAAATGGTAAGACATCAACAAAGGATATTTTAGCGGGAACACTAGCTCCATTCTTTAAAGTACAAAAAACGATCGGGAACTTTAATAATCAATTGGGCTTGCCTATTACTATCTTACAGCTTGATGAAGATACAGATGTGGCTGTCCTTGAGATGGGCATGAGTGGATTTGGTGAAATTGAGTTTTTAACGAAGCTTGCTCGTCCACATATGACGGTTATTACCAACATTGGTGAGGCCCATATGCAGGATTTGGGGTCACGTGCAGGTATTGCAAAAGCTAAGTTTGAAATTATTCAAGGAATGCAAGAAGATGGTCTATTATTCTATGATGGTGATGAACCTTTGCTCAAGGAATTAGTGGCAAAAGAACAGCACTTACAGTCAGTGCCGTTCGGGTTAGAATCCAATAATCTTTTATACGCTGACAATATTCATGCTAACGCTGATGGCAGCCACTTCACTACACACGGTATGATCGAGGGTGATTTCTTTATTTCAGTGCTTGGCAAGCATCAAGTAAAAAATACACTTGTGGCCATGTTAATTTCTCATAAGCTAGGTTTAAGCAATGAACAAATACGTACATCCTTAGAGCATGTCGTATTAACTGATATGAGGATGCAACAGGTACTAGGAACGAATGGCGCTCTATTTATCAATGATGCCTATAATGCAGCTCCAACCTCTGTAAAAGCTGCCATTCAATTTATGGCTACATCAACTATTCGACCTGAAAAATGGCTTGTGTTAGGAGATATGCTAGAGCTTGGACCAAATGAGCAACGTTTCCATGAGGGTCTGGCTGAGCATATTAATGAGGATGAAATTGATTATGTCTGTTTGTTTGGCCCTCGGATGCTATATCTTTACAAAATATTAAAAGAGCGCTTTGAGGCTGAACGTTTATTGTATACAGAAGATGATTATACGGCTATTATTGAAAAGCTAAAACAAGCGAATGAATCATCTATTGTTTTACTTAAAGGTTCACGTGGTATGAAATTAGAGACAATCTTAAAGGCATTTACGTCATAGTAGCAATGAATCGGTGAGAGAAACGCTCACCGATTTATTTGTGTAGGTTTATCTTTGTTAAATGAGGTGAAGAATTTGTCAGTAGGTGTACTATGTATTCATGGATTTTCAGGTGGACCATATGAGGTGAAGCCATTCACAAGTTATTTACGTTCACATACAGATTGGATAATTGAAGAGCCAACATTGTCTGGACATGGTGAAGAATTACATATGAGTGGTTTTAAGGCGAAACACTGGTTAATGGATGCCGAATTAGCTTTCCGATCGTTGGCAAAAAAAGTTGACGAGGTAATCGTTGTTGGCTTTTCAATGGGAGGAATTATAGCGCTATATTTAGCTAAACGCTATAAAGTGAAAAAGCTTGTATTACTAAGTGCTGCTGCAAAGTATGTGAGCCCTAAACAGCTAGTCAAAGATTTTAAAATGTTAGCTACTGAAGCCTATCACCATAATTTGACTAATAACGAACTCTATTTACGATACCATCAGAAGTTTAACAATGTGCCACTTGCCTCAACAGTAGAATTTATGAAGTTGGTTAGAATGGTGGAGCCGTATTATCGGCATATTCAAATTCCTGTATATATTGTGCAGGGGAAGTTGGATGGGATAGTGCCTTATCATACGGCTCAATTTCTTTTTGATGAATTAGCCTCTACAGACAAGGTTTTGTATTTTTCTGATAATGGCAAGCACCATATATGTTTTGAGGAAGATTGCTCTGAATGGTTTCCACAGGTTTTAATGTTTTTAAAAGACAAATAAAGTAGTCAGATTATTACGACTCATGCGTTATCGTTGCATAGGATTTAAAGCCATGTTAGACTAGTGTAAGCAATGGATACATTTTGTGCGAAGACTCTTCATATTTGGTTGAAGAGTACTTTTTTTTGAACACAACGGTTTTATTCTAAAGTGAAAAATTACGACAGAATCGAACCGCTCGGTAAAGACCGGGCTTTCCTTTTCATATAAGAGAGCTCTATATGGACTATCATGTAGAGAAAATTTTTAAGTAACGGAAACGTTCCACTACACAGGCTCGAATTTGCCGACAACTTCATCTGAAAATGTAACCATTTGTCAACTTAAAAGGAAAAAAAGGAGATTGAGAAGTTTGACAAATTTTTCAGAATTAAATATTAGCGAATCTACTTTACGCTCAGTTAAGCGTATGGGATTTGAAGAAGCAACACCAATCCAAGAAGGTACTATTCGTTTTGCGATTGAAGGCCGTGATGTATTAGGTCAAGCACAAACAGGTACTGGTAAAACTGCCGCTTTCGGGATTCCACTAATTGAAAAAATCGATCCAAAAAACCCTAATATTCAAGCATTAGTCATTGCTCCAACTCGTGAGTTAGCGATTCAAGTTTCAGAAGAGCTTTATAAAATTGGCTATGACAAACGCGTAAAATTATTATCAGTATACGGTGGTCAAGAAATAGGCCGTCAAATTCGTGCACTGAAAAATAGACCTCAAATCATTGTTGGTACGCCAGGTCGTATTATTGATCATATTAATCGTCGTACGTTAAAATTAGAAGATGTTCAAACATTAGTATTGGATGAAGCAGATGAAATGTTAAACATGGGCTTTATCGATGATATTAATTCAATCTTAGAAAACGTACCTTCTGAGCGCCAAACATTACTGTTCTCAGCAACGATGCCACCAGCAATCCGTAAAATTGCAGAAACATTTATGCGTGATCCAGAGATTGTAAAAATTAAAGCAAAAGAGTTAACAGTTGATAATATTGATCAATATTTTGTTAAGTCTGCTGAACGTGAAAAATTCGATGTTTTATCTCGTTTATTAAACGTTCACCAACCAGAGCTAGCTATTATTTTTGGTCGTACAAAACGTCGTGTAGATGAGCTTGCACAGGCCCTATCTATTCGTGGCTATTTAGCTGAAGGTATTCATGGAGATTTAAGCCAAGCGAAGCGTATCTCAGTATTACGCCAGTTTAAAGAAAATAAAATCGATATCCTTGTTGCGACAGATGTAGCCGCTCGTGGACTTGATATTTCTGGTGTGACACACGTTTATAACTTTGATATTCCTCAAGATCCTGAATCATATGTTCACCGTATTGGACGTACAGGTCGTGCAGGTAAATCAGGTCTTGCCGTAACATTTGTAACACCTCGTGAAATGGGTTACTTACGTATTGTAGAAGAAACTACGAAAAAACGTATGACACCTCTTCGCCCACCAACAACGGACGAAGCATTAGAAGGTCAACAACGCTTAGCTGTTGAAACACTGGAAGGTCTTATTGCTAATAACAATTTAGGTGATTACCGTACACTTGCAGCAGAATTATTAGACAATCATGATGCTGTTGATGTTGTTGCAGCTGCTCTGCGTTCATTAACGAGAGAGCCAGACGATACACCAGTAACAATCACAGAAGAACGTCCATTACCAATGCGTCGTGAACGTTCTAGCAATAACCGTGGTGGCGGTGATCGTGGCCGTGGTAACCGTAGCTTTGGCGGCGGACGTCGTGACAATGCTCGCAGTGGAGAGCGTCGCAGTAGCAGTAGCCGTCGAGAGGGTGGACGCCGTGAAGGCGGACGTCGTGAAGGTGGACAAGGTCGTTCTCGTTCTCCAAGACGTCACGAAGGATAATTTTAGACGAAATACACTTAATTTTTTACAGTAAACCTTACAGTCATGATGGCTGTAAGGTTTTTTTTCGGCTATAGTTGAAACAAAAAGGTGAGTGAATTCGTATACACCTAATGAAGAAAGAGGGGGAACGACAATGAGAGCACAACCGATTCATCAAATTTCTCGTAAAGGGCTAACAGTGTGGCGTTTATATGGAGTCATACAAACATTGGTGCTGTTAGTTGTAGCAGGACTTGTAAGCTATGGTACTTATTATTTTGAATGGCCTTCATTTATTTACTTCATAGCATGTGCAATTGTTTTACTAAGTGCGATATTATCTATTTTTATTTTCCCGAAAATAAGATGGGAAAGATGGCGCTATGAAGTTCGTGAGCATGAAATCGAAGTACAACATGGTTTATTTGTTGTGAAACGCACATTAATTCCAATGGTACGTGTGCAACATGTTGATACAACACAAGGGCCGATATTAAAAAAATACGACTTAGGTAATATCTCTATTTCTACAGCTGCAACTGTACATACGATTCCTGCACTTGTTATGGATGAAGCAGACGTACTGCGTGCGCGTATTTCTGATTTAGCAAGGGTGGCTGAAGATGATGTCTAAGGAAATTAATCGTTTACACCCAGTGTCCGCAATTATAACGAGTGTAAAAGCATTGAAAAGTATGATATTACCAATTGCCATTATTATCATAAGTAACGGCTTTAATTTTTCTTTGAATTTTCGTAGTGATCATTTTTTTGAAACCATTTTACTTTTCGGTGTATGGGGAGTAGCAGCACTTCTTGCGCTCGTGGGAGGAATCATAAAATGGCGGACATTTGTTTACTGGTTTGAAGATGGGGAGTTGCGTGTGACATATGGATTATTTGTTAAAAAGAAACGTTATATCCCTTTTGAACGTATTCAAAGTTTGAATTACAATGAAGGTGTTTTTCATCGTATTTTTGGTTTAGTGAAAGTTCAGGTGGAGACTGCTGGTAGTAAAGGGGGAAAACCTGAGGTTGAGCTGACAGCCATTCGCAAAGCAGCAGCAGATGTTATTGAATTAGAAATGCGTCATGCTAAAAACGAAGCAGTTCAACAACAGGATCAAATGCAGGTTGTAGAGGAAGCTATACCAACTCCGATGATTTACCATATGTCCATGCGAGATTTACTAGTATTAGCAACAACATCTGGTGGAATTGGTGTTGTGTTATCAGGTCTTGCAGCCGTTGCTTCACAATTTTCCGACATTATTCCTTATGAAACTGTATTTCATGAGTTAGCTGATTTCGTGAAAATCGGCGCATTTTTAGTGGCATTGACGGTGATGGTTGTTTTAATTGTTGCTTGGATTGTATCAGTGGTTATCACACTGATAAATTATTATGATTATACTGTCCGCATTGAGGAAGAAAAGTTGATTATCACAAAGGGACTGTTAGAAAAGAAGCGTATTACTTTGCCGTTGAATCGAATTCAGGCAATTCGTATTGTGGAAAATCCACTACGTCAGTTAACAGGCTATGCTACAGTGGTTGTTGAAAGTGCTGGTGGTAATGGTGAAAATGGAAATGATAAAAAAATTACGCTATTTCCACTTATTAAGAAGCCGGATTGTATGCAAACATTAGAACAGCTTTTCCCAGAAATGAATTGGCAGCCTACATTTACTCGCTCACCAAAAAGGGCAAGACCATTTTTTTATCGCATTGATTTTTTCTGGCTAGTTCCGATTATCGGTGCATCTATCTATTTCTTTTATCCATACGGGCTATTGTCGTTGCTGTTAATTCCATTAACAATGTTACTTGGTATTTGGCAACATAAAACAGCAGGCTATCAAATAGATGGCAAGCAACTGGCTATGCAGTATCGAGTGTTTAGTCGAATTACGTTAATCATGGAGAAGAAGCGAATTCAATCTATTGAAAGTACACAATCATACTTTCAAAAAAGAAAGAATGTTATGTCTGTAAAAGCAACCGTCATGTCAGGAGCAACTGGTACAACGGGGAGTGTTTCCAGCTTAGAGCAACAAGATGCCGAGACGATCTTAACATGGTACGAACATTAATGAACTAAAAAGCTAATCCTTTCAATTTTATGGAAGGATTAGCTTTTTTAACTATAAATAAATAGAGATGCTGTTTATAATAAAATAAATAGAACAAAAGGGGTGGAGACATTGTTTAAATATGACATTAATGAAAGCGCTTATTTAAAGCTTTTGGATTTAAGTGATGTAGAAGAGTTATTCGCTTTAACTGACCGTTCAAGGGATACATTACGTGAATGGTTGCCCTTTGTAGATGATGTCAAAACAGTAAAGGATACTGAGCAATTCGTAAAAAATGCTATGCAACAATATGCTGATCACAATGGCATACAAGCAGGGATTTACTATGATGGAAAGCTTGCCGGTGTTATCGGCTATCACCAAATCAACTGGCAACATAAATGGACAAGTATTGGCTACTGGCTAGGGAATGAATTTGTAGGAAAGGGGCTCGTTACGAATTCCATGAAAGCATTGATTGATTTTGCCTTTAATTATTTAAAGTTAAATCGTATAGAAGTGCGTGTTGCAGTTGGTAATATTCGTAGTCGTACAATCCCAAAGGTATTGGGCTTTCATGAAGAAGGGCGTTTAAGGGATGCTGAGTGGCTATATGATCACTACGTAGATCAGGTTGTTTATGGTTTAACAGCAACTGAATGGAAAAAAATAAAGATGTCAAATGAAGCTACAGTGGTTTTATAATGGAGGTCATTGTAAGGAAAGAGGAGCTGCTCTATAGGTGAGCAGCTCCTCTTTTTAATGTTATGGTCTACCAGCCATCTTTTGTTTGCGCCAACTTAAAATTCTTTTTGGATGTAAATAGACAAGTCCAAGGATAAATCCGGTTACTAAACCGCCTAAATGAGCAAAGACATTCACATTTGGTTGGAGAAAGGTCATAATGACACTGATGACGATGATTGGTAAAATGAGCTTACGAAGCATGGGCATTGTACGTCGAGTATAGTAAACTAATGCCCCAAATGCACCAAAAATTCCAAAAATAGCCCCACTTGCACCAAGGCTCGCATAACTACTATCATAGAATATATAGGTTGCCATGTTGCCTACAATACCTGATACTAAATAAATTGTAATGAAACGTGCTTTCCCTGCGATTTTTTCTAGCTCTGGTCCAAAGAGATATAAGGAAAACATATTAAAAAACACATGCATAAAACCTGCATGTAAAAACATGGCAGAGAAAACACGCCACCATTCACCACTTTGAATCAGGAAATTTGCTTGGATTCCGTAATTCCACAAGAGTGTTCCTATGCTGGGTATGAGAGACAATACATAAAGAGTAAGATTTATTGCTATTAAAGTTGAAACAACAGGGTAATACTTTGTATATTGCTTAAAATTTTCCGTTCTACTAAACATGGCTCCACCTCAATTTACAATTATTATACATGCCTTGTTGGAAATAGGTAAAGGAGAAGGTTCACATGATTAAGGGAATTGGCCTCGATATTGTAGAGATTGATCGTATTGCAAAGGCTATGAAACGAACAGATAAATTTAAAGACCGCATTTTAACGATAAATGAAAAAAAAATATTTGATGGTTATTCGGAAACTCGCAAAATAGAATTTTTAGCTGGGCGATTTGCTGCAAAAGAAGCATTTTCGAAGGCTCTGGGAACAGGGCTTGGGGAACAATGTAAGCTTCATGATTTGGAAGTGTTAAAAGGAGCAGCTGGCAATCCTGTTTTATATTTTAAGGATGAACTTGTCAATGGATTTGTTAGTATTACGCATTCTAAGCAATACGCAGCTGCTCAAGTAATCTTATTAGAATAGTACTTAACTTGTCTAAAAGGATTGCATGTAAATTTAAATATATTGCCCTTTCTTCAAATGACATAACTGACAAATACGGTTCATATATTGTCGTAGTGGATTTGAAAGAAGAAAGGGTGAAAGCGTGGGCAACCGTATAGTTAAATGGCTCGTCTTACTTTGTACGATATTACTTCTGTCGGCATGTGGTGCAGCCTCACAGGAAAAAGTGTTGAAGAAAGTGAATGGTAAATGGGCAGAGACGAATGGTTATGAATTAAATGCATCGATGGAAATTAAATCGGGTGGGGAACCTAGAAATTATGATGTAACAGTATGGCACACAAAACCTGATTTCTATCGAGTAGAAGTAGTTGAAAGTGGGAAAGATGTTTCTCAAATGATTGTACGTAATGCTGATGGTGTTTTTGTCGTAACACCGACATTAAACAAAATGTATAAATTCCAAAGTGATTGGCCAAAGAAAAATAGTCAGGCATACTTAATTGGAGCGCTAGCAGAAGATTTAGCAGAAGATAAAAATCTTGTCATGAAAGAAGAAGAAAAAGCATATATATTTGAAGCGGCTACTAGAAATAGCTATAAGAACAGTATGCCACATCAGGTTATAACAGTAGATAAGAAAACTTTATTGCCAACCTCAGTAGTTATTATGAATGATGTGAAAGAAGAGCAAATCAAAATCACATTTAAGAAAATTAAGCTAGGTGTACAACATGCTGCAAAAGAGTATGCAGTTGAACAATTCACTGATAAAGATAACACGAAAGGTGAACAAGCTACACCTGCCGAAAAAGAAGGGCAAGAAGATAATGAGGATAAGGAAGCTGTTGGAGCAGAAGTTGAATATCAAGAATTCCAAACACATTATCCTGTTGTAAATTGGGCACAATTAGCGAATGAAAAAGTTGTGCAGGAAAGTGGAATGGAACGAGTAATCTTAACATACGATGGTGAGAAGGCATTTACTGTTATGCAGCAACCAGTAATGAAGGAAAATTCAATGTTACCTGTATCGTCACCTGGTGATCCAGTTGATTTAGGCTATACAATTGGTGCTATTACAGATACATCAATTAGTTGGGAAAAAGATGGCGTTGAATTCTTTGTAGCATCAAGTAAATTAACGCGAGAAGAAATGATTGAAGTTGCTACATCTATGACGATAAGTAGTATGAAGTAACTTTTCTGGCTACAGCCTTCTGGAATACGGAGGCTGTAGCTTATTGATAATTAAAATGAACCTATAAAGTATAGGCTCATCCGAAAACTAAAACTTTGTGTGTACAAGCTAAATCGACATACTTTGCAATATGTATGTCCTACATAATGTTTTAATTAAAAATAAAGAGGGTATTCTTATGAAGACACAGCAGTTTTTTCGTCCAACAAAAGCAATAATAGACTTACAAGCAATTCAACAAAATGTAAAAAACTTAAAAGAATTTTTACGACCTAATGTTCAAATTATCGCTGTAGTAAAAGCAAATGCGTATGGTCATGGAGATGTAGCCGTTGCACGGGCAGCTCTTGAAGCTGGTGCCACAGTACTTGCAGTGGCAACGCCCGATGAGGCATTACATATTCGAGCACATTTTGAAGAACCAGACATATTAATATTAGGTGCATCTCCAGTTTCATTTGCTCCTTATGCAGCGCAGCAACGTATTATACTCACGGCATTTGCCGATGATTGGATTCAGCAAGCTGCTTCTCTTTTAGTGGATGAAGCGCTTCCTTTACGACTTCATATAAAAATAGATAGCGGAATGGGTAGAATAGGTATTCGCTCAG